>ERZ1673961.679-NODE-679-length-11876-cov-87.879198_pt1 | contig 11876 bp, 7 predicted proteins | sample MGYA00580189_ERZ1673961 | MGnify/ENA primary metagenome ERZ1673961 (study PRJEB41334, sample SAMN05608105) | rock metagenome | biome: terrestrial subsurface; feature: shale formation; material: shale | place: USA: Pennsylvania ... | reverse complement strand
AACATAAGCCCAGATATTATTTTCATATTCTTCCTTTTGAGTGGTATCTTTATTGTATGTTTTTTCTTATAATAATTATAGCAATATTTTAAAAATAATGCAAGTAATATTACGGTCACATTAAAGAAATTCTGTAATTTCTTTTTTGTACTTGTCTAGCAGTATTTTTTTATTTTTTAAAGGTAAGAATTCTGCAACTATCAACATCTTAATATCTCTAACTGTTCTAGTATGATATTTTTCTGATAAAGCTTTTATATCTGCATTTACTTCTGTTTTTGATTCTTCATAAAATGTATTGTATTTTTTTAGTGAGTATGAATCAAGCAATGATTCTTCTAGTTTGATATTATATCTTCTTCCTAATGCTATGCTTATTAGTTTACTCATTTATTTCTCTTTTACATTTATATATAAATTCATTGCTCTTTTTTTTCTTAAGAATTTTATCTTTTAGTATTTTTGAAGTTTTTTCTTTATCTATTGATTCTCTACTAATCAAATAAGATATCAATAGTACCTGAGTTGAAATAATAAAAGATAAAATAATAATAGTATTTATAATTAGTAGATTCTCTTCATTACATAAGAAACAACCTTCTATTATTTTAACTGTGCCTAGGAAATAATATATTTTATCCCACCATAACCAAGTACCAAGCCCACAACATATAAGTAGCCATATTGCATAACCTGACTTCTCATCTAGCATTAGTATTTCTTTTAAATCTCCACTATATTTTTGCCTTTGGTACATTCCATGAACAAGAATAGATAAAGGCATGATAGCTTGTAAATAATTCCATAGAGTTTTATATGGTTCATAGTTCATTTCTACTGATAATACAATAGTGAATACAATTATAAATACTATATAATATGCTAAAGTTTTCATAAATATTTCTTCCTCTTTATACCTGTGAGTTTGTCAAATATTCCTTACACGAGGAGTTTTGAAATATGGACAAACTTTAAATTATATAATTATATCAAATTAAATGATAATACACAAGTTGTGTATTATTAAAAAAAGTATATAATACATAATTAGTTTATATTTTTTGATTTCACTAAAAATATAATTATAATTATGAAAAATATAGGTAATAGATATGGATAGTTTTGACAGAATCTTAAAAAAATTAAAAACAGTCATTGCAAAAGGTGAAAAAAGAATTGTTAATGACAAAGAAGTAGCCAAAGCATTAGGACTAACTCCACAAAACTTTTCCAATTTAAAACAAAGAGATAGTATACCAACTGAATATATAATGAATTTTTGTGCTAAAAATAAAATCAGTATTAATTGGATGTTTTATGATCAGTTACATGGTATACAAGATATAGACTCTATTGAATATCTAGGAATAAATTATTATGATGATATAGATGGTGCATGCGGTGGCGGTGCATTTAATAGTGAGTATTCTGAAACTTCAAAGATTAATTTACCAAAATACATACTTGATTATTTTAACTACAATCAGGATAACAGTATTCATATTGTTAATGCCACTGGTGATAGTATGGAGCCAACTATATCGTCAGGCGATAAAATTTTAATTGATACAAGATATAAACAATTAAATAAGAATGATATTTTTATTATTTCTACAAATGATGGAGTATTTGTTAAAAATGTGAAATTAGAAGATAATTCAATAAAACTAATCTCTAAAAACAAAGAGTATAAAGATATTGTAGTTAATTTGGAAGAGACAGAGGTCATTGTTATCGGTAAGGTTATTGGAGTCATATAAATATAGAAAACCATATATTAGGAAATGATAAGGATTAAAATGGAAAGTAGAAAAAAAGCCCTTAATGAGCTTATTAGTAATTATAAAAAAATTCGTGCGAAAACTAATGATCAAGATATATCTGAACAAACAATAAGGTCATGGATTCAAGATTTCTTAGCAATATTTGGATGGGATACAAAGGATACCTCTTCAATTATTCAAGAAAAACAACTTTCAAAAAAAGAAAAAGAAAAACTAAAAAAAATTGACTCAACATCCAACAGACCAGATTATAAAATGATAGTTATTGGTAAAGCAATAGCTTTTCTGGATACTAAAAATATCGATGTTGATATAAAGACTTGTAAAAAATCTGCATTTCAGATTAAGTCATATGGATGGTCAATATCTGCACCATGTTCATTTATTACAAACTTTGATGAGTTTGCTATTTATAATACAACATATATTCCAGATGCAGATCAAGAAACCAATTTTGGAAGAATATATTTAACAATAGACGATTATATAAATAAATTTGAAATATTAGATAATCATTTAAGCAAAGATAAAGTAGTAGCAGGATTACTAGAAAAATTATATTCTGAAGACTTAGATATAGAAAGGATGATACCAAAAATTTCTACAGATATTGCATTTGCAGAAAATCTATCAAAGTTTAGATTGAATTTAGGAACAGCAATTATTAACAACAATCAAAAGCTAATAAACAATAATATTGAATTATTGTCATATTTGGTTCAAATGATAATTAATAGAATCATCTTTATTAGAGTTTGCGAAGCGAGAAATGTTGAAAAAGATGGCTTATTACTTGAATTTAAAGAGAAAGGTTTTTGGAATAGTTTCAAACACTCTTCTTATTATGAATTTTTTGAACATTATGATGGTCCGCTTTTTGCAAGAGATGATGCTAGATTAAATAAATTAATAATACCAAATGATGTGTTTGATGAGCTACTACAATTATTTTACTATCCATCTCCATACAAATTTGATGTTATCCCAACTACATTATTTAGTAATATTTATGAGATATTCTTAGCAAAAAGATTAGAGTTTGATGGAAGTAATTTAGTAGAAGTTATTAAACCAGAATACTCTAAAACTAATGGAGTTGTTAGTACACCACAATATTTAGTTAAAGACCTAATAAAAAGAACAATTGTAGAATCAGATATTTTAAAACATAATTTAGATGAAATACTAGATTTAAAGATTTTAGATTTTGCTTGTGGATCGGGAGCATTTATAGTTGAATTGTTTGAATATATGCAATCAATATTAATAGAAAAATATTTACAAAATGGTGATGAAAAATATAGAGATTATTTTCATCAAAAAGAAGATCATACTGTTATGACAATTACAGGAAAGAGAAAGTTAATATCAAGTTGTATTCATGGTATTGATATTGATGCAGAAGCTGTAGAGGTAGCGAGGATGTCTTTAGCTTTAAAGATAATTGATGATCTACTAGACTATGAAGATTACTCTCACTTAGGGGTTTATGGCTATCAGATACTAAATAAAATTGGAGAAAACATCGAGTATGGTAATTCTTTGGTTTCTGATGATATATTAACATTGTGCCCAGATATTAAAAAGAAAAAAAATATTAAACAGCATGATACTTTAAATATTTTTAATTGGGGAGAAGATGGGTTTGATGATATATTTAAATTCAAACAGGGGTTTGATTATGTAATAGGAAATCCACCCTATGTTGAAGCAAAACATATGACAAATGATATACCAATAATGCACGATTATCTAAAAAAGAAGTATATATCTGCTAAAAAAGGTAAGATTGATTTATTGATACCTTTTATTGAAAGAGGTATTGAACTATTAAATCCTAATGGTAAAATTGGTGTAATAATTCAAAATAGATTTTTTAAAAATGAGTATGGAGAAGGGATAAGAGAGTTAATAACTACAAACAAGCTATTATCTGAGGTTATTACTTTTGATCTAAATAATATATTTAAAGATAGAATTACTTATATCTCCTCTTTAATTCTTGACAAAAGTAGTACAGATACAATCTATTACAATACTATTAAAGAAGATGTATTTACACTACCATCAGTATTAGAACAATTGCCATCATCAAAGGATGATACCACCATATACAGTTCTGTTAAATCAGAAAATATCACAAAAGAGCCTTGGATATTTGAATCTCCTGATTTATTGGCAATGATGGATAGTTTATCTAAACACAATATTCCATTTGGGAAATTTGCAGAAATTCGTGTAGGGATTCAAGTTCTTTGGGTAAAAGCCTACCATCTTAAAGTTTTAAAGATAGAGGATACAAATAATTTAATAAAAGCAAAAAGTAGCATTGATGATAATATTATCATTGAAAAAGATGCTTGTCGCTCTTTAGTTCCAAATGAAAGGTTTTACTCATTTAGAAAAGATGTAGATGATACCTATGTTATATTCCCTTATGATATTATTGATGAAGAAAAACATCCAATTTTATTTGATGATTTCTGTACTAGATTCCCAAGGGCAGGAGCGTATTTAAAAAAGCACAAAAAAACAATTCAAGAGAACATCAAAGATAATAAATACAAAAGGAATGATTCTCAAAGATGGCACTTGTATACAAGAGAAAGTCATTTGGAAACGAATTATCCCAAAGTGTTAATACCTATGACAGCGAATGATGTATATGCTAGTGTTACATTAAATGATTACTATTATTGTGACAATTCAAATGTAAACTATACAGATATACCAGAGAAAACAACTGAAAATTTATATGCTGTAGCATCAATATTTAACTCTACCATATTTTCAATATTAGCAAGAGCAATAGCTAATAAACAACAAAATGGATATTTTAAATTAAATAAACAATATTTAGAGCCAGTGCTTTTCCCTGCTTACATTTTTGAAAAGGATAAAAAAACAGTAGAAGAACTAGCTAAAATTGGAAGAGAGCTAGAGGAGAAGCAAGATGAATATATCTATGCTCCACCTCATAAACAAAAGAGAATAAAAAAACAACTTACTGCTTTATGGGAAAGCCTTGATAGTATAACTGCAAATGCATATAAACTTACCAAGCTACAGAAACAATATTTTAAAGATATTGGCAGAAATATAGATAGAAATGAAATTTTGGATAATATTATATGAATAAGCAAATAAAAGAGTATTTAAAAAACTATTCTGATGATTTGAATATAGTTAATAAATTAATTGTATCAGCTTATTTAGAATTTAATAATCTAAAAGTAACACACAATAAACATTTATTATCACTATTAAGTGGAAATGATAAAAAAGAAATTGAAAGTTTTTTAAAATTAGTTCATGGTCACTCTGATGTATTTAACTTTGAAGATGTGATAAATTTATTTGAAATAACAATACCATCAAAAGATATAGTAGTAAATGGTGCTATATATACTCCTAATTATATTAGAGAATACATCAATAATAATTCTGTATCCAAGTTAAACATTACTGATAAAACTAAAATTGCAGATATTGCTTGTGGATCAGGAGCATTTTTATATACAGTATCAAAATACATAAAAGACACAACAAAATATAGTTTATTTGATATATATAAAAATAATATTTTTGGTTTAGATATAGCAGAATATGCAATTGAAAGAACAAAAATTCTACTCACACTTTTTGCGATTACAGTCGGAGAAGATAAAGAAGAATTTGAGTTTAATTTATATAGAGGCAACACTTTAAATTTTAATTGGAATAAAACAGTTATGACTTTTAAGGGCTTCGATGCGATTGTTGGGAATCCACCTTATGTTAGAACTAAAAATTTAGATACAAACAGCAAAAAACTTCTTACAAAATGGAGTGTTACTGCATCTGGAAACACAGATTTATATATACCTTTCTTTGAAATAGGTATAAAATATTTAAAAAAAGATGGCTATCTAGGATATATAACTATTAATACTTTCAAAAGAAGTGTAAATGCAAGAGAACTGCGAAAGTTTTTTAGTGTAGAATCTCTTGATCTAAAGATATTAGATTTTGGAAGCTATCAGATTTTTGATAATAAAATGACCTATACTTGTTTAGTTTTAATTCAAAAGTCTCATTCAAATCAACTTAGTTATTGTAAGGTATCCTCTGATGATATTAAATATTCTAAGGATATTAACTTTACAAAAATATATTATGACATTTTAGATCATAAAAAAGGTTGGATGCTTGCAGAGGAGCATATTCTTAAAAATATTCATACTATTGAAAATACAGGTACTCCATTAGGCACTAAAACTGTTATTAAAAATGGATTAGCAACACTACAAAACAGCTTATTTATATTTAAACCAAAAAAAGAAGATGATAATTATTTTTATATGAAATATAACGATAAAAACTATAAAATCGAAAAGCAAATATGTAGAAGTGTTATAAAACCAAATAAGTTAAAAACATCTCAAGAAATAAAAGAATTAACTGAAAAAATCATATTCCCTTATGATATTACAAATAAGATTGCATCGGTAATGGATGAAGAGTATTTAAAAAACACTTATCCATTTGCTTATAAATATTTATTAGAGTATAAAGATTTACTTTTACAAAGAGATAAAAATAAAGATAAAAAATATAAGTGGTTTGAATTTGGTAGAAGTCAATCTATAAATGATTATGGTAAAAAATTACTTTTCCCATATATGTCTAACAAGCCATACTTTGTATATACTAATGATCAAGATTTAATGTTTTACGCAGGGTATGCCATTTATGGAAGCTCTACAAGAGAGCTAAATATTATTGAAAAGATATTAAAATCTAAAGTGTTTTGGTATTATATTCAAAACACAAGCAAGCCATATTCTTCAAACTATTTTGCACTAGCAAAGAACTATGTAAAAGATTTTGGTATTTGCGAACTAACAGAGGAAGAGGAGGCGTTTTTGTTAAAAACAAAATCAAAGGATAAAATTGATGAGTTTTTGATTTTAAAGTACAATGTATTGATATAGATATTTAATACACACTTCGTGTATTTTGGAAATATTTTTAATAAATTAATGCCAAAATACACTCTATGAATACTAAATTTACACAACAAGCAGAAAAAACCACAATTAAAATTCTTGATATCTATTCTCCATCAATAGATAATCAAGGTAAAGTTATCAAAGACTGTAATGACGATTTTGAACTAGATAATTATTTACACTTTCCAATTATTTTAAACCACAATAAAACTCAATGGGAAGATGCAAATAGATACTTACTTTATAGAATAAAAAATGATCAATATATCAACTCCCAAACTTTAGATAGTATTGCAATTGATCTGCGAGATTTTAAAAGGTTTTGCGATTGTGAAGATGTTGACTACTTAACTGCCCCTAGAAAAATACTCCGTCCAAATTGGCTATATCGAAAATATTTAATTGATCAATTAAATCTAAAAAAGCTATCAGCAAACACATTAAAACGTAAACTAAGTTCAATAACAGGATTTTATGTGTGGCTAATAAATATTGAAAAAGTAGAATTTAAATTCAAACTATGGAACTCCCATGAAACATTTATTTCCTATAAAGACGAATATGGCTTTTCACAAAATAAAAAAGTTATTCAAAAAGACATAACTACAATTCCAAATGCTAGTAATCCTACTTTAGATGATATATATATTATAGATGGTGGAAAACTATCTCCACTGGAACAATCAGATCAAATTTTATTATTTAAAGCACTGCAAAAAACTAGAAATATTGAGATGGAGCTACTTTCTTTAATTGCATTGACAACAGGAGCAAGAATGCAAACTGCATGCACTATGAGACTTAACCAATTTGAAAAAATACCAACTGAAAAAGAACATGAGATTAGAATAAAGGTAGGTTTTGGTACCAATTGTGATACTAAATATTCTAGACAAAATAGTTTGTTTATGCCTAAATGGCTGTATGAGAGAATTCAAATTTATATCAATTCTCAAAGAGCTACAAACAAATACAAAAAAAGTAAACATATTTTTGATGATGAAAAACTTCAGTATGCGTTTTTATCAAATAGGGGCACACCATTTTATATTTCAAAAGACGATTCATACAGAAAACTATATTCAAAACCATATAATGGGGATGCTGTAAGAAAATTTATTTCAACTACACTAAAAGAAGAACTCAAAAAAGATGGAAATACAATAAATTTCTCATTTCATGATTTAAGAGCCACATATGGTATGAATTTTATTGATTTTTATAATGGCTCAGATGATAAATCAAATTCTGTAACCAAAGTACTTGTAAAGCTGAAAGAACGGATGGGGCATTCACGACTAGAAACCACAGAACAATATTTAAATTTTAGGTCTAAATATAAACTAACCCAGAATGCACAAAATGATTATGAAAAATTTATGAGGAGTTTACTTGGAAACTAATCTTACCGAACAACCAATAACTTTTTATACAACAGAAAAGATTTATGAAATGGCTATAAATGATCAACTTAACAAAATAAATTTAAAACAATGTGGCGTTAAATATAATCCACTTTCTGGTGAAAGTCTTATTCTCAGTGGCTTGCTGTATAAGAAATCAAAAATTAAACGGAAACCTTATATCTTATATGTTGACCGTTCATCATTAGACAAAGACAGATTTGTAATTGTACAGTTTTTATTAGATGACATTGCTCGAAGAAAACAAAAAGGTAATACACCTGCAACAATTAAAGCATTTATAAAAGACATTAGCACATTTTGTAAATGGCTCACAAATGAAGATATTGAATTTTCTAAAACAATAAGAGAAGCAAAACAACTTTATCATATGTATATGTTTTATCTAAAAAACAATATCAAAGCTGGAAATATGGCACACTATTATGCTCGAACATTATCATCAAATACACTTCAGTTATTAGTATATGCATTTGATGACTATAATGGCTTCATTTCATCAGGAATTTCACCAATCCCAGCGATTAGACTTAATGTTACTGAAAAAGCTAGTAATGAAGATTTTATTTATTCATTTAATTTTTACCACCAATTATTTTCACAACTTGCCGATTTTATATTAGAAGAAAAACAATACCCTTTTTTACTAAATCTTCCTAGAGAAAGTCTATGGGTTATACCTTCTAGAACGTGGGTTAAAAATGAAAATACTGAATATTATTTAAAATCATATAATTATGAAATAGGACAAATTAAATCAGTAAAAGAAATTCAAAAAGCCTATGGATTTAAAGATGAAAAAACTGCATATGATTACCGAAATAGCTTTATGTATAAATTACACAACAACAATGTAAACACAAAATCAAACACCCGTATGTTCTTAGGTAGGGTAGCAATGAAAGCATACTTTATGCATTTCCTAGCAATTACAGGAATGAATGACTCAACTGCTGGAACTTTAAAATGGAATGATGAATATGAAATCAATAAAGAACAATACAATTTTAGAAATATCAAATATAGAGCACAAAATAAACTCGTAGAGTTTAAAATCCAAAAAGAATTTGTTACTGATTTCAAAAAATTTATTCAACTTAGGGAATATCTTCTTGATGGACAAAAAATAGATTATCTCTTTTTCTCATATGATAGAAAAAAAGCCCAACTTTCACCAAGACAAATGAAGGGTAGCTACAGTTCCTTAATCAATACAGAGATGATCAAAAATATTGATCCTCAATTACCAAGAGTTACATCTAAACAATTACGCATAAATAAAATATACCAAGTTATTAAACAAAATGGCATTGTTGCTGCATCAAATCTAGCCCAGAATCTTCCAAGTACAATTCTATCTAAATATGTCGCTGAAACTACAGAGGATACTATGGAGCAGTTTACAGAATTTTTCAATCAACTCAACAAAGATATTATTTTTACAGAAAATGAAGGAATTGATATTTCTGTAGGACAATGTAAGCAACTAAACAATCCAAATACTAAATTAGATATAAATCCATTTGATTCAAATTGTTCACAAGGGGAAGGATGCTTATTTTGTGATAAATATGGTATCCATGCTGACGAAATAGACTTCAGAAAATTATACTCATTAGAATATTTAATTAATGAGTGTAAATACATTGCATCCGATAATAATACTTTTGAATCAGTTTACGGGAATATTCTATCAAGAATTACTAATATTATTGAGTTCATGGAAGAACAAGTACCAACATTAAAATCTAAAATACAATTCGTTAAACGAGATGTTTATGAAAATGAAAACCTTACACCATATTTTGAACATAAACTAAACACATTACTAGAATTAGGAGTATTAAAATGATGTCACTTGCAATATTACCACTTGAAAATTACATAAGAGATGAAGCGTCAAAACCTGATATTTTTGACCTTAGAACTGATAAATACATCATACCAAACGATAACTATGTTGTTGCGAGAGATAAATTTGGGAAAATATTATCTGTATACAGTGACGATATATGGGATTTGACACCGTATGCATCAAACGATATTACTACATATCGAATAGGGTTTAAAAAAGATATTCAAAATGACAACCTTGTCAATGAATTTAAACAACTCTTTTTTTTACTAATGGTAGCTCCTAAAGGATTTTCTGGATCAAGTCTCTCTACATCATCATTACAATCTTTATCAAGTATATTATATGAAATATGTAAAATTTCAGAGCAACAAAAAATCACACTATTTAAATTCCTATCAGATAATTCACTAATTAAAAATTTTATAAAAGAAAGATGCTTAACTAATGGTAGTCACAGCCCTATGATTACCTTGCTTACTTTTTTACATCGAACAGAAAATATTTTAACAGGTATTATGTTTCATGAAAGCAAAGAAAATATTAATCTTTTACGAGATGTTAAATATAAAATGAAGCTAAATGTAAAACAAACAGAAGTTATTCCTGTTTCAATTTTATCAAATAGTATCAAGCAAAGATGGGAGCAAGTTAATGAAGTATATAGACACAAGGATAATTTAGTAAAGTTAATTGAGGGATGTATAAACAGTAAATATTATGCTGCATCTAAAAAGTTTATGGCAAAAGAGTATACACATAACAATGAGTGTGAATATTGGAATGATGTGTTAAGAGAATTAAAGTTAATTACTTTATTTAAAAAATATAAAATCACCACCAAACAAAAACTAAAAAGATTTGTTCGTCAAATTCAAGGAACTTGTTATCATTTGATCTTAGCTTATTCTGGTATGAGAAGATCAGAAGGGATGTCTATTAAAACCAATTGTTTACAGTTTGTAGAAAATAAAAAATATGCCAGAATCATTGGTGTCACTACAAAGCTTGCAGGAACAAGAAAAACTGTAAGCTGGGTGACAACACATGAACTTGAAAAAGTGATTGAACTTTTAGACTGTCTCAGTATTGCTTTATCAAAAAAGCTATACTTTCCAGAGGGGGAAAGATATCTTTTTATTTCAAGCTCTAACCTAACTGCAAAACCTTTAAAGCAGCCAAAAATACTTTCATCGCCATATTCAAAAAATGATGTTCTACCATTAAATGAAGAGTCCATTTTAATTACAGAAGAACATATTTTAGAATTAGAACAAATTGAATACGATAGAGATTGGCGTTCAGAAGATGATTTTCAAATTGGAAAACCTTGGCATTTTAAAACACATCAATATAGACGTACACTTGCTGTCTATTCTATTCAAAGTGGTTTAGTATCATTAGGGGCTTTAAAAAAACAATTTAAACATCTATTTAGAGAAATGTCTTATTATTATCAAAATGGATCATCTAATGCAAAAAATATTTTTAATGTTCAAGAAAAACATCATATCTCAAAAGATTTAGATCAATTGAAACCTGAATTGGAAGCACTATCATATATTAAAAATGTTCTCTTAACTAATGATAATGTATACGGAGTACAAGGTCATATTGTCAAAAAGTTAACACAAGATAAAATAAATGTAATGAAAGATAGAGAGAAAACAATACAAAATTTCAAAGATGGTTATATGTCATGGAAAGAAACTATGCTTGGTGGATGTATTCAAGTAGAACCTTGTGAGTCTAAATTAACTCGATCACTCATAGCTTGTATTGGATGCGAATGCGGTATACATAAAATTGGTAAACTAGAATC
>ERZ1673961.677-NODE-677-length-11892-cov-7.191518_pt1 | contig 11892 bp, 11 predicted proteins | sample MGYA00580189_ERZ1673961 | MGnify/ENA primary metagenome ERZ1673961 (study PRJEB41334, sample SAMN05608105) | rock metagenome | biome: terrestrial subsurface; feature: shale formation; material: shale | place: USA: Pennsylvania ... | reverse complement strand
TCTTTTAAGTACATTTATGGGATTGAAAGTTCAAAAAATCAAGCCCTAACCATGTATCGCTATGACAAAATAATAATAGAAATAAGACGTTATGTATGTGATAACTTGTAACACAATATTACTGCCAGATATAGCGAACGTAGATAACGTTACCATAACTGACGACGTATTGAAAAAGGCACTGTTCCTATTGAAATCAGTGCCTTTTTAGAGTGTCTCTAGCGCAAAATATTAATGATGTAAAATTTGCGATAGGAAGTTTTGAGTACGATCAGATTGCGGGTTCTCGAAGAAATCTTTCGGATTATTTTCTTCGATGATTTCACCGGCATCCATAAAGATCACCCGGTCAGCCACTTCTTTCGCAAAACCCATCTCGTGCGTTACACACAACATGGTCATGCCTTCTTCTGCCAGCTCAACCATAACATCCAGCACCTCACGCACCATTTCTGGGTCGAGTGCGGATGTTGGTTCGTCAAACAACATCACTTTTGGATTCATGCACAAAGAACGAGCGATTGCCACACGTTGTTGCTGGCCACCAGATAGCTGACCCGGGTATTTATCCGCTTGGTCAGGGATCTTAACGCGCTGAAGATACTTCATCGCAATGGCTTCTGCTTCGTCTTTCGGCATTTTCTTAACCCAAATAGGCGCAAGTGTGCAGTTTTCCAACACGGTCAGGTGAGGGAAGAGGTTGAAGTGCTGAAAACACATGCCAACTTCACGACGAACCGCTTCAATGTTTTTCAAGTCTTCCGTCAGTTCAGTTCCCGAAACAAAGATTTCACCTGCCTGATGCTCTTCCAATCGGTTAATACAGCGAATCATGGTCGATTTTCCTGAACCAGAAGGCCCACAAATAACGATCTTTTCACCTTTTTTTACGTTTAAGTTGATGTTTTTCAGTACGTGAAACTCACCGTACCACTTGTTCATGTCCTTCAACTGGATCATATAGTTTTGTTGTTGCGTCATAATACGTCCTTGATCTTAATGAGTTATCGTTTGTGACCGGTATGAAGTTTGTTTTCAAGCCATATCGAATAGCGAGACATGCCGAAACAAAATACCCAAAACACTAACGCGACAAATACATAACTTTCCGTCGCAAATCCGAGCCACTCAGGGTCGGTGTTTGCTGCTTGCCCAATGCCCAGTACATCAAACATACCGATGATCAGTACCAGACTGGTATCTTTAAACAGGCCGATGAAGGTATTCACGATAGAAGGAATCGTGATCTTCAGAGCCTGAGGTAAAATAATTAACCCTGTTTTCTTCCAGTAGCTTAAACCAAGTGCATCTGCTGCTTCGTATTGCCCTTTTGGAATCGCTTGTAAACCACCACGGATCACCTCTGCCATATAGGCTGCGGCAAACATCACCACACCGATAAGTGCACGGATGAGTTTATCTGTCTCTGAACCTTCCGACATAAACAGTGGCAACATTACCGACGCCATGAATAAGACGGTGATTAGCGGCACACCACGCCATACTTCGATGTAGACAGTACACATGCTGCGAATAATTGGCATATCAGAGCGACGGCCCAGAGCTAAGACAATACCAATCGGTAACGAGACAACGATACCCACAAGCGCGATGATTAAGGTAACAAGTAATCCACCCCATTTATGAGTGTCGACCACCTCCAGTCCAAACACACCGCCGTACAGTAGACCGGCAACCAGGAATGGATAAACATTGACTAAAAATAGCCAAATCCACATGCGTTTTGGTGTTTTTTCATAAGCAACAAGCGCAGTCAGGATAGCTAGCGAAATATAAAACAGGCGAGGGCGCCACAGTTCAGCCTCAGGGTAGAAGCCGTACATGAACTGATCCCAGCGTACGCTGATGAATACCCAGCACGCGCCTTCTCGGCTACATGCATCACGTGTCGTTCCTACCCAATCCGCGTTGATGAACGCCCAATCGACGATGTTCCACAAAGCAGTAAATGCTAAGTAGGCCAGAATAATGGTAACAATAGAGTTTACTGGACCATTAAACAGGTTTTTACGCATCCAACCTACCGCACCGACCGTGTTTGATGGCGGTGGGAGATCAGGCTGAAATTGATGTGTACTCATATTATCTCTCCACCAGTGCTACTTTACGGTTGTACAGGTTCATTAACGCGGAAGTAATCAAGCTTAACGCTAAGTAAACGCCCATTGTCATCGCGATGATCTCAATGGCTTGGCCTGTCTGGTTTAGGGTCGTGCCCGCAAATACAGACACAAGATCCGGATAGCCGATAGCCATTGCCAATGACGAGTTTTTGGTTAAGTTCAAATATTGACTGGTTAATGGAGGAATAATGATTCGCAGAGCTTGAGGAATGACCACAAGTTTTAGCGTTTTGGTTCGTGGTAGGCCAAGAGACATCGCCGCTTCAGTTTGACCATGGCTCACAGCGTTAATACCAGAACGCACGATTTCTGCGATAAATGTTGCGGTATAAACACTCAGCGCGACCAACAGAGCCGCAAGCTCAGGAATAATGCTGATGCCGCCTTGGAAGTTAAAGCCTTTTAGGGCCGGGTATTCCAAGGAGATAGGCATACCAACAAGGAAATAAACGACCAAAGGTAAGCCAACGACTAATCCTAAAGCAATTCGTCCCATTGGGGTTTGCTGGCCGGTCAGGCGCTGTTTGTTCTTCGCCCAAATAGAGATGGAGATAGTCGCAACGAGCCCGATAATAAACGCGGCGATAACAACACTACTGCCGTTTTCCAATATTGGAGCAGGGAGGTAGAGCCCTCGAACGTTTAAGAAGATAGCTTCGCCAAGACTGATACTTTGTCGTGCTGAAGGCAATGCCTGCAAAACGGCGAAATACCAAAAGAAGATTTGCAGAAGAAGAGGGATATTTCGAAATGTCTCAATATATACCGCTGCTAAGCGGCTAACTAACCAGTTAGAAGAAAGACGAGCAATACCCATGGTGAAACCAATCACAGTTGCCAGGATAATACCCAACACTGAAACCAGCGCGGTGTTTAGTAAACCAATGACAAAAGTTCTGCCATAAGAATAGGTTTCGTTATATTCAATCAGTGTAAGGCCAATACCGAAGCCTGCTTCCTGATTAAGAAAATCAAAACCCGTAGCAATGCCTCGAGCATCTAAGTTATTTAGCGCGTTGTTTATGATGGTATAAAAGAAAAATACCAATGCAGCTACAGCAATGATCTGAAAAAGAGCGGAACGAAAAGCGGGATTATAAAATAGGCTTTTATTTCCACTTGGTTTGGACATCGTACTTAGCGATGCATCTTTAGTCGGTTCCATACAGCGTTAACCTCAAACCTTAGTTATAGATATCACTCTGCAGGAGTAAGGGCTTGTTACTGGCCGTTAAATCTGGTGCACCGGCAATGACAGACCATAAGCGTTGGTTGAACGCTATCAATCCTATTTATTACTGGGCTCAGCTATCACCAGAGGTGAGTTTCCTTACTCATCCAGATTAATAGACAACGAAAAAGGGCGGATTAACCGCCCTAAATAATCGTTTCTATCGGATAGGTGATGCGTACATGAAGCCACCGTCGTTCCATAGTGCGTTCACACCACGAGAAATATCAAGAGGTGAACCTTTACCAACAGTGCGCTCGAAGCTCTCACCATAGTTACCTACTTGCTTAACGATTTGGTAGCCCCAGTCGTCACGGATACCCAGACCTTTACCCTGAGGACCGTCTACACCAAGGATACGCTTGACGTTTGGATCTTCAGATTTCAACATCTCGTCCGCATTCTTAGAAGTGATGCCGTACTCTTCCGCGTTAATCATCGCAGATAGGGTCCACTTGGCAATATTAAACCACTGGTCATCACCCTGACGTACAACAGGACCTAGAGGCTCTTTTGAAATGATTTCAGGAAGAACTGCTGCTGATGAAGGGTCTTGAAGGTTTAAACGCAGCGCGTATAGACCAGATTGGTCCGTTGTTAACACGTCACATCGACCAGAATCGAAACCTTTCGACGTTTGAGCTGCTGTATCAAATACCACAGGCTTGTAGCTCATGCCGTTATTACGGAAGTAATCCGCAAGGTTTAGCTCGGTAGTCGTACCTGATTGAACACAAACAGATGCGCCATCAAGCTCCTTAGCACTTGATAGGCCAAGATCTTTCTTCACCATGAAACCTTGACCATCGTAGTAGTTTACGCCAACGAAGTTCAGGCCAAGAGCTGTATCACGGTGTAGTGTCCAGGTGGTGTTACGCGAAAGAACATCGATTTCACCAGATTGGAGTGCAGTGAAACGCTCTTTTGCAGTTAGAGGAACGTACTTCACTTTCGTTTTGTCCCCAAGAACGGCAGCAGCCAGTGCTTGGCAATATTCTACGTCGATACCTTCCCATTCACCTTTTGAGTTAGGGTTTGAGAAGCCCGGAAGACCAGTACTTACACCACAAGTAAGAAAACCTTGTTTTGTTACTTTGTCCAAAGTAGAGTCTGCAGCTTGTGCTGATGTTGCCATCATTGCAGTAGAAGCCGCTACGACGGAAGCAAGAATTGTTAGTTTATTTGCCATTTGTGTCCTTCCTGTATGATCCATGTTAAATCAATGTGACTTAAAATTAGCGTGTCCAATTTTGTGTTGTGTTATGTCCTACGTGATTGATTTTCGAAGAAACGGTATTCGAGCAACCAATCAAATATAAGCGTAGAAAAGGATCTGTGAATTCTCAAATATATAATTTAAATGGAATTTTAAGAGAACCTACAAAATTCCTCAGGTTTTAGAATGACGAAATGTTAATTGTTTGTAAATAGTGCAACTGGTATTCAAGATGGTGCATCAGAACATTCAACGAACAAGCGGGCGCAAATAGAGAATAAAACGTCGTTATTAAAACTGTCATTAGTTGACCTCAGCTATGTTCAGTTAAAATTCGAACAAAAATTATTTGTGTCAACGAAACAAGGTGATGACCATGCCCCATTTTTGGTAGCATGGTTTTTAATAGTTAATTAGTGTAATCAAAGGTTGAGATGCGATATTTTCCTCTGTTCTTAGACTTAATCAATAAACCAGTTCTCGTTGTTGGCGGCGGTGAAGTCGCGAGCCGAAAAGTTGAGGCCTTAATAAAGGCAGGGGCGGATGTTACAGTGGTTTCGCCTACCTTAGTTGACTATCTCGCTAAGTTGGCGAAGGAGAATCAACTACATTGGATTCAGCGTTTCTATTCAAGTGACCTTGTCACAAAAGGCTTTATTCAGGTTTGGGCGACAACGGACAATCCAGATTTGAATCATCAGGTTTACAAAGATGCTAAAGCACTGGGCATTTTAGTGAATGTGGTCGATGACAAACCATACTGCGACTTCATTACCCCTTCGATGATCAATCGTGGGCGTATTCAGATAGCCATTTCGAGTGGTGGGGCGTCACCCGTTTTGATTCGTAATATTCGTGAAAAGTTAGAAATGATTCTTCCACAGAACATGGGTCTGATGGCTGACTTTGCAAACTCAAAGCGCAACTCGATTAAAGAGGCGTTACCAAGTGTCGATTTGCGTCGTAAATTTTGGGAGCAATTCTTTTCGAATCCTGACGTTGAAAATGCGCGTGACAATAGAGATTTAGAAACCATCTACAAAGCGACTATGGCATCGCCTCTTGATGAAAAGGGCAATTGCACTTGGATTCATGTGGGTAAAGACGTTGAAATGTTGCCAATTAAAGCGGTTCGTTACATGCAGCAAGCTGAACTGGCGTTGTACTCGACAAAATGTCAATCAGACGCGATGGAGCTGGTGAGAAGAGACGCCGAGAGAGAATCGTTTTCAAACGCCGCACAGTTATCTGACATGCTTGCGAAGGCAAAACAAGACAACTTACGCGTCTGTGTATTTATTCCTGAAGGAACCAGTGAATTCATGTTGCTGCAGGGACAAGATCTCGTGATTTAGAACTCGACCTAGAATATACAAAAACGCCGACGATGATTCGTCGGCGTTTTTCGTTTACTGCGCTAATGATTAATCGCGGAAGTTATTGAACTGGAAAGGTAGTCCTAGTTCTGCTTCACGAATAGCTGCCATGGTCGCTTGTAGGTCATCACGCTTTTTACCCGTGACGCGCACTTTATCGCCTTGGATTGAAGCTTGTACTTTCAGCTTCGCATCTTTAATTAGCTTAACCACCTTTTTAGCCGTCGGCGTATCAATACCCTGGCGGAATACGATGTTCTGATGCCAGTTTTTGCCAGTCACTTCTGGTGTTTGAGAGTCCATAGCATTTGCATCGACATTACGTTTTGCTAGGTGACCACGTAAAATGTCGCGCATTTGTTTCAGCTGAAATTCGCCTTCAGCAGACATTTTTACATTTTCTTCTACTAGCTCAAAGCTCGCATTAACATTGCGGAAATCGAAACGAGTAGATAGTTCACGGTTAGCGTTATCAACGGCGTTACGTAGTTCAACCGTATCGATTTCTGAAATAATATCAAACGATGGCATGAAGATTCCTTGATTATCTTGTTATTAATTACTTAGTGGATTTTACAGCGTCAGCCAGCATATCTAGCATTGTCACTGTATCTTCCCAACTCAGACAAGGGTCGGTAATTGATTGACCGTATGTCAGGTTATTGATGTCTGTCATTGGCTGATTGCCTTCAATGATGAAGCTCTCTGCCATAATACCTGCAACGCGTGTGCTGCCAGACTTAATCTGTTGGCAGATATCTTTCGCGACATCAAGCTGCTTTCTGTGTTGCTTTTGGCAGTTAGCATGGCTGAAATCGACGATTAGGCGTTGCGGTAAGTCAAACTCGGCCAGCGCGTCACAAGCTTGTTTAACTGAAGCTTCGTCAAAGTTTGGACCTTTTTCGCCGCCACGTAAAATAATATGACCGAATGGGTTACCACTTGTGCGATAAACCGTCATACGACCGTGTTTATCTGGAGAGTAGAAGTAGTGTGATGCTTTAGAAGCACGAATCGCATCAATCGCGATTTTTACATTACCGTTGGTACCATTTTTAAAGCCTACCGGGCATGAGAGTGCAGATGCCATTTCTCGGTGAATTTGAGACTCAGTGGTACGTGCGCCGATAGCGCCCCAAGTGATCAGATCCGCAATGTATTGACCGGTAATCATATCAAGAAACTCAGTAGCGGTGGCAAGACCAAGCTTGTTGATATCCAGTAGCAGTTTACGCGCTTTATGAAGGCCAGCTTCTAACGCATAAGAACCGTCAAGGTTTGGATCGGTAATTAAGCCTTTCCAACCCACAACTGTACGCGGTTTTTCAAAGTAAGTACGCATGACAATAAATAGCTCGTCTTTGTACTTATCCTGGATTGCGCTCAGGCGCGTAGCGTAGTCGATCGCGGCTTCTGTGTCGTGGACAGAGCAAGGGCCAACGATCGCAAGAAGACGCTTATCTTCACCCGTTAAGATTTTTTCAATCTGACGTCGAGATTGAGCAATACGGTCTGCAACGTCATCCGTAATAGGATGTACACTACCTAGCTCTGCTGGGTAGGCATTGGACCCAAAGGTTGGGTTCTCAATTCATCTGTTTTTATAGGCATCTTATAGCTTTATTCTCTGTTGCGAAGGGGTAAAGATAACGGAATTACTGGCAGGAATAAACTGTTTCACGGGATTCTTCGCCTCTAAATCCCAAATAGCGTGAAACGCTTATAAGGTTGTTACTCTTTTATAACAACCTGAAAGCATACTATCACGAGATAGTTACGTAACGATTCACCACCAGCCACGGCGGTGTTGAACACAGTGGCAAAAACAGCAAGCGCTCTCAATACTTTAATTATCGATAAAGTCAGGTGAAATTAGCCTGTGTAGAAACGATAGTCCGCATGGGTGACGCTGTCACTTTTTAATGTGTTTATGACGAATAATTTAGTAGGTAGATCAAGTTTTGTTAACAACTTTTTGACATTAAAACGAGCGTTTGATTAACTGGCTGAGTTAGGTTGGTAAGGAGACCAAAATGTTATCTGCAGTACGTCGCGCAAACCTTTACTTGAAAGTATTCGGTTTCACTAAAGTTCCATTAATCTGGCTTTGTCGTCCAAAAATCATAGATATCGACGATAAGCATGTTGAAGTAAAAATTCCTCTACGCAAAAGAACCAAAAACCACCTTAACAGCATGTATTTCGGTGCGTTAGCGGTTGGCGCTGATGTGGCGGGGGCTTTTTTGGCGATGAGTAAAGCTCAGGAGAAAGGTGAGCCGATTTCTTTGGCCTTTAAAGGCGTGAAGGCGGAGTTTTTAAAACGACCAGAAGCTGATGTTCATTTTGTCTGTGATGATGGTCCTTTAATCGACGAGATGCTGGACTACACGCTAGAGACAGGTGAGCGTATCAATCGTGATGTAAAAATTACGGCACTTTGTCCGTCTCTTCATGGAAATGAGCCAATGGCAGAGTTTTACCTGACGCTTTCCATTAAAAAAGCAGCACAACAAAAAAAGAAGGCTGCTTAATCGTTAACTATTTTCGTTAGCTCAATTCGATTTTTTCAATCGACACTATCTTTGACCGGTTCAATACCACTTTCCAACGGTAGTACACGGGTTCATCAGTGTGGTTGTTTTCTTTGACGATCACATTGATGAGGTGACGTTTCTCAACCGATTCTTTGGTGACTTGCCCTTCATTTAGGTGATACACGCGGTTTGACCCTTTGTCCATTAATCGAATAATGGGTCTTAAGCTAATGTTTAGGGTTTGTCGCGTTTGCTCATAGCCACTTAAAAACATCGATGTCGCCATTTCCGTCTTTTCCTGATAGTGAAGAATCTGCTCTTCTCGCTGAACGACGCGTTTTTTACGTATCTGCTGAATCTTGTCCGGTAGGCTAGAAAGCGTTCTATAGTCAAGCCACTCTAACTTTTTCCCAACGACTTTCTTAGTGGTCGGGTCAATGTACTTCTTACGCCATTTGGGCTTTCCTTTACGTATCCAGCGCCACATGGCATCGCGAAGATCATCTTTAAAAATTTCGCGTAGGGCATAGATGAAGGACATGGCGATAATGAAGGATGCTGAAATTTCGCCCAAATAATCACGCGCGAGGATCACAGTTGACGTTACGACAACCATCACCAAACCGGTTGCGATGCCTTTTATCGCCCGTTTAACGTTTTTCCCCATTGAAACCGTTTGTTCACGCAGGACAACTGGGTGCTCGATAAGACGTCTCAACAGGCGCATTTTATTGGAGAGTCGCGTCACTTCATCGGTGACTTTGGGTGAGTTATATTTATTTAACTTACGATGCGCTTGCTCTTTTTCACACAGGGTAATCAAACGCTTCTTGATCGTGCTGTAATCGCCTTCTCGCGGCAAATGAGCGACGAGTGACAAAAATTTTTGCTCTGTGTACCACGACAAATAGTTGTCGATGTTAACGTAATAACGTTTGAGGTTCTCTTCAAAGGGAATACCACGACGAAGGCGTTTTAAAATCGCGATAGCCAATTCGATAACTTCATCAACTTCATCTTCCGTGACGGAGTTACTTTCTAGCTTATTCAAACTGGCAACGGCTTTGTCTAAGGCGATGACGTATTGATAAGCGAACAAACTCAAACTGACACGGTACTGTTGATTCGAGAGGCGTCCTCGTTTAGCCAGTCGGCTGTGAACCAAAGGAAGTAGAATCTCCTTACTGTAGTAGGAGCGCTGTTGTGTGATAGAGGTGTAATAGAATTCTGATTCACTGATGATGTCGGCACTTAAGCCAAGCTCACCAGGGACAAAGAAGTAAATATCAAGGTCGACACTTTTACTTTTTGCTAGCTCATGGCTGATTTTTAATGTGATTGAATCTTGTTTATCAACGGTGACCAAAAAAAGCTCCTGACTTTGCTAAAGCATTCTTACCCCGAAAATTGTGCGGTTCATATAAGTACCAGATTGCTAAGAGAATGATTGGGGTAGACAATAACAGCATAACAGAGCGATATGCTTTTCTCTCTGATTTTCTTGTTAGTTTAGGTATAATTCCACGTAAATTTAAAAAGAGACAAAATCAATGATTAAAATTGGTCAAATTAACAGCCTAGAAGTCATTAAAAAGGCGGATTTTGGCGTATTTCTGGATGGTGATGATTACGGTTCTGTTTTGCTGCCAAACAAACATGTCCCAGAGGGCACAGAAATTGGTGATAAAATCGACGTATTTTTATACTTTGATTCAGAAAGCCAACTGGCTGCGACCATTGAAACACCAGTCGCTCAAGTGGGCGAATGGGGCCTGATGAAGATCGAAGGCGTCAACAAGACGGGTGCTTTTGTTAATTGGGGTATCAAAGATAAAGATTTGCTCATTCCATTTAGTGAGCAGCGCACGCGTTTTTCTGCAGGTCAAACGATCTTAGTTTACGTGTACACCGATAAAGCGTCGGGTCGAATTGTTGGTACGACGAAGTTCAACAAATGGTTGGATAAAACACCCGCTAACTACGAAATAAACGAGCAAGTCGATTTGATCATTGCTGAACGCAGTCAGCTTGGTTACAAAGCGATCGTAAACGGTAAACACTGGGGTATGATTTTCCCTTCAGATGTTTTCGGCAAACTGTATATTGGCAAAAAGCTGAAAGGTTTTATTAAACAAATCCGTGAAGACGGCAAAATTGATCTGGCGTTACAAAAAGTGGGTGTCGCTAAGATGGATGACCTTTCTTGCAAGATCATTGAGCAGTTAGAGAAGAAGGGCGGTTTTCTCCCTCTTAATGATAAATCTTCTCCAGAAGCGATTTTTGAAGCATTTCGCACCAGTAAAGGCACGTACAAAAAAACCATTGGTGGTCTGTACAAGCAAGGTAAAATCGTTATCGAAAAAGACGGTATTCGCCTGGCATAGCGAGACGGCAAGGTAATTAAAATATAACTTTTCAAAATGAGAGAAAAAAAGCGGCCCAAACGCTTCCATTTTTTGGGCCTAGGGGAAATGGCTCCGAGGAGCCTACGCTAAAACCTTTTTAATCGCTTATTTTTGAGTGTTTGTTTGTGCAGCTATATAAGATGCAGTAATAATGCTCTGAGTTAATATATTTAGTTTAGTACAGGCCACTCGGAACGCTAGAGCGTGGCAGTGCATTAATACTCTTAATAAAAAAAGCCATCGTGTTTACGATGGCTTTTCTTTTATTTTTCGTTTAGTTGTGACGAGATAAAAAATATTAAAATAAGTTTTTATCTCGTACTAATTCTCTGGGTAGGCCGTTTTTAATACGATTACTGCCCCATTTTCCTAAGCCAATGATGGCTCCCTGATATTTGACAAACACTTCGCCTTTGCCAGTCTTTGCACCCTCAGAAACAGTTTGTGGGCGAACGTCACGTCCCATATACCACTCGCGAGCTTCATCTATTGTCAGCTCGATAGCATTGGTTTCTTTACCTGTGGTCAGAGCGGTCGCAACCTGATGCTGCCAACGGTAACCGTTTTTGTGTGCTTCAGCGATTTTTATCCCCATCCGCGAGAAACGCAGCTCACCAATCATTGGCTCAAGTGCATTAGGGAATAACCAAACGTCTTTATCGCGTAGCCAAACCGCACCGTCATCTGGAAGCTCAACGTCCAATGCTTTGTGAAGCTGATTAGCAATCTCAGCAGACTCTTTTTTCGATGCTTTGGTAAATGGGAATTTACCCATGCGCTTTTTCACCTTTGGCGCTTCCACCGAAGCGTGCTTACGAATGCGGGCGACGAAGAAACCTTCACAGTCGTAAACCTGAGGGAAAATATGCAAAAAGCCATCTTCAGTAAGAGCGGCTTTGGCATCTTCAAACAAATTTTCCAGGCTCTCAAACTGTAACTATTCACCCACGAGCTATTGACGACGGTTTACGCTAAAAATACTGGTG
>ERZ1673961.676-NODE-676-length-11911-cov-57.486926_pt1 | contig 11911 bp, 12 predicted proteins | sample MGYA00580189_ERZ1673961 | MGnify/ENA primary metagenome ERZ1673961 (study PRJEB41334, sample SAMN05608105) | rock metagenome | biome: terrestrial subsurface; feature: shale formation; material: shale | place: USA: Pennsylvania ... | reverse complement strand
AGTAAATCACGACTTGTTGCTAAAAGTTGAGCTATGCTGCCGTAAGCTCACGTTTGTTCTGCTTATGACGTTCTAACGTATGCTCAATAAATTCCGCGATCGCTCCTGAGGTTTGAACTTCGTATTGCAAAGGAGCCAGATGGTCACGACAGAAGACGATTTGACTGGCGGTGTCGTTGAATTCTCCCAACTCAGTTTGCAGCTCTTTTAGTTTCTTGAGTGACAAACCAGAACGGGTATTAAGTTTGAAAGCCAGACCAAAATCGGCCAGATAGCGTACTTTCTTACCCGCGATTCGCACGTTGTGGATGGCTTCGTCGGAGCTGTGGGCATCGACTTTGTCGATGCGTTTAAGAAGCCGTTTATGATGCTCATTCCATTGTGTTTGTGCGAACTCGGCGATATCACCGAGGCCCATATCACTAGGATGTTGGGCGCAGTCAAGCAAACTGGCGTAGGTGGCTTGTTTCAACTCCCGGTACTCTTTGCCTTTCAGCCACAAGGTGAGCAGTTCAAAAGCCTGGGCTCGTTCAGTCTGAACAAAAGGTAGCAGCGGCGTCAGCTTCGCGAAGATCGCGGCGTCATGCGATTGAGGGTTAATAAATACATCCAGATCACGTACTTTCCCGGTCGGTTCCATCAAGGTTTTGAACTGTTGCAACAGCAGGCTGACGGGTTTGCTTTGATACAACCCGGCCATGATTGAGAGTAGCGATCGGCAGCGGCGCAGGCTGACCCGATACTGATGAAGATATTCACTCTGCTGATCACGCAAAACTCCCGGCTCGTATAGCTGAGCAAGTTGAAACTCATTCACGAGGTACTGACTGAACAGCCAGAAAGCGGGTGTGCCAGGCTCGTTGCTAAGCTGCGTAATCGGGTTGGACAGGGTTAAGGGAGAAAACTCGCGCATGATTCACCTCCGGTACACAGAGTGTAGCGCGCGGAAAAGCGCTTGCGCATGGCAGACAATAAAAAACCGGGCCAATGACCCGGTTTTGTCTTTATCTGACACAATTGCCTCAGCGAGGCATGGGCATTGAATAGCGCTGAATGCGATCCGGCGGTGTACAGGTCGGTGTCAGGCTATCCTGACCAAACAGCATCCAGCTTTGGCGGTGGCCGTAGCCCAGCAACTTGGCTTTGCTGTTGTCAAAACATTCTACGTCATCACGTTGTGCCATCATGATGAAACGATTCGGCTTCTCTTTCATCCACAACCAAGCATTGCGGAACTGCTGGTCAGGTTCTGCGAGATAACTGAATTGCGTCAACGGAATCGGAGAGAACAGCAGGAACTGCTCCTTAAATTTCACCAGACCCAGTTCGCCATCTTGACCAATTTGCTGCGCGGCATCGGCCATGATCTCTTTAGCGGGCGTTCGGAGCGGGTTGAGCAAAGTGTATCCCCAGGTGCTGTAGAGCAGCCAGGTACACGCCAATACGCTACCAAGAATGCAATACACTGATTTTTGACGCAGAAACACCAGCAACAGTGTCCAAATCACCCCAGCGCTGGCGAGAAACAGAGTCAGGGATGTGGTATCTATCTCATCTTCGAGGTGCTTGGTAATAATATGGCTATCAAACAGCGCCAGCCCCGCACCGACCAACAAAATAATACACACCAGCCACAGGAAGCTTTTAATAAAGCCGCTGAGAACACGATGCGGTTTGAAATTGGTCATCCATGGTGATACCGCGAGAACCAGCATCGGAATGGCAGGCAGCACATAAACGCCGCGTTTACCCGGACTGATACTGAAGAAAATGATCACCAGTACTACCCAAATCAGCAGTGACTGAATCACTGGTGTTGCGCGGTAGTTTTTCCAGTAACTCTTGCTCATCAGCATGAACGGAACCGGGAACCAGAACAGCGGGATCACACCAGTGATGTAGTAGTGCCATGGCTTGATGTGGCCCCAGGAGTTGGCGTAACGCTCACCAGTTTGTTTAAATAGAATATTGTTTTTGTAAGCAGTAAAGTCTGGATTGCCGCTGATATCGGCGTAATGCAGCATCGGCAGTAGCCACATGGCAATCACAGCCAGCATCGCTAGCGGCCCCAGTGCATATTTGACAGCATTGGCCAACGAGAAAGGTGTTTTATGGCGGATTGCCTGAATGATGACGGGAATCAGGAAGAAGACTGGCAGAAAGCCAACCCCTTTGGTGATGATGCCCAGCCCCATAAAGGCCCAGCTGGCAAAGTACCAAATCCAGTTCTTCTTGATGTAAAAGTGATAAACAAAACCATACATCGCCAGAGTCACCCAGCAGGCGACCATCGCATCAATCTGAGCGGTTTTGGCTTGCAATACAAACTGCGGCACGATCAGCATCAGCAGGAAAGCATTGCGCGCGACGCGCACGTTCCACAGCTTGGCTGCCAGGTCGTAAACACACAGCAAAGTAATCATGCCTGCTAAGGCGTTCGGGATCATGAACGCCCAGTCCATATTGCCGATCCATGAGTAAACCAGAGCGATCGCCCACATGAACACTGGTGGTTTGTCCGGATACAGCTCGCCACCGCGCATTGGGAAGAACCAGTTTCCGGATACCACCATTTCACGAGCTACTTCAGCAAAGCGTGGTTCATCGGCAGGCCAGGGCGAGCGTAAGCCAATACCGGCAAAAATAATGATGAAAGCGAAAATCATCAACAAAGAGAGCACTTTGTAGTAGTCATCGCTATGAAAACGTTCAGAAATCTGTTTGATCATAAAAGGTAGAGTCCTGCTAAATGGTCGTCCTGGTGTGTGATTTACGGTATTTCTGGTAGAGATGCCCGGTCAGCACCATGCTGATGATGCCAAGCGCAATACTAATAATCAGCTGCCATTCATTGGCGGAGCCGACACCGGATCCCGCCAAGGCAAAAATCAGAGTTTGCGGCAGATAGCCAATCAGTGACGCCGCGATGAACGCCTTGAGCGGCACACTGGCAATGCCGGAGAGCAAATTGGTAATCAGGTTGTTGCCAACGGGAAACAGGCGAATAATGAGGATTTTCGAAAACGGTGCTGAGCCGACAAATTGTTGGAACTGCTCTACTCGGCGACCAAATTTTCGCGTCAGTGTCGGCTTGAGAGTAAAGTGTGCCACCGAATAGCTGCACAGCGCGCCACCGAGCGTACTCAGTACACACAGCGCGGTGCCCCAACCACTACCGAACGCAAAGCCGAAGGTAAAGGCGATCAACTGACGCGGGCCGCCACAACCGGTAAACACGGCACCAAACAGCAATAAGGCCATGGTGCCGGAGATGCCATGACTGATCAGGTAGCTTCGCACCCAGTTCTCATCGGCGATGTTTTGCCAAAGTTCACTGTTGGATTCGCGATAGATCAGAAAAGCGATCGCGATTAACAGCGCGATTTTAACGATTTTCATAATCTGCTTTTGTGTAAGCCAGTTCGACTTCGGGCCATTTAGTGCGGCGACGCAGCCACATCACGCCAAACAAGTCGACGATACCCACCCACAAACGATTCCAGACATTGTATTTGGAAACCCCGGCAGAACGCTGACGATGATGAACCGGGTGGACCACAATCGTACCGTTCATACGACGGATCAACGCTGGCAGGAAACGGTGCATGTGATCAAAGTAGGGCAGTAACAAAAATGTTTCTTTAGGGAAGAGCTTCAGGCCACAACCTGAGTCCGGTACTCCGTCGGCAAGAAACGCCTGACGAATTTGATTCGCCACTTTGGATTGGAAATTCACCCACGCGGTGTCTTTGCGTTTGTTGCGATAGCCGGCGATACAGAAGTGAGGCTCAGTCAGTTGGTTGGCTTTGTCCAGCATCGGAATGATATCGGCCGGGTCGTTTTGGCCATCCGCATCGAGAGTCGCGATTAACTTGCCTTTTGCGTTACGGATTGCGGTATGCACCGCAGTACTCTGACCGCAACTCTTGGGATGGCGCATGACCGTCAGCGCGCAGTCCAGTCTGGTTGCGGTGTCGATTGCTTCCTGTACGGTAGCATCATCACTGCCATCATCCGTGAGGACGATTTCGAATTCGATATGGGTATTGAGCGCGTGATGTATTTCTTCAATCAGGGGGCCGATATTGCCGGCTTCATTTTTTGCGGGAAGAACAACTGACAATTGAGGCTGCATATTGAAATAAAAATCCTTTTTGTATGAACTGCGTTAGTTTAGCCACAAAAGTGTGAAAAAAAAAGTGAATGCCTACTGATAAAATTGAACAATTAATTTTCATATTGCTCAATGCATTTAGTTGTTATCACTATCAATTGTGACGCGGTAATCCATTACTTAAGTAAATACTGAAGTATCGAAATGGATTAAGCAACTGAAGTCTCTGTGTAAACTAACCGTAACAAGTCAGAACTAAGCTTGCTCATCGCGCTTCTTAAAGGATTTGAGAGAATGAAATATTCAGCACTACTTTTCACGTTGTTTGCGACGTTAAACACATCCGCTTGGGCGATTGATCTGACCAAGGTTCATCAGGGCGATGTACTTCCTGTGACGCTGACGGAACTAAAACCTACCCAACCTTCCGTGGGTTATGACCAGATTTATTACAAGTTAGGACGCTATCAGCAGGATGCGGAAAAGCAATTTGATGAAATTTGTGAAGCCAACGGACAGAAGGGAGTAAGCCATTTTGATGCGCAATCCCAACCCGCCATTGCAACCAGTTTTGAGTGCAAGGAACCAGTAGGTGCCGAGCGCAAGGATATGAAAACAGTGGTCATTGCGCCGAACAGTCAACTCTATCTCACCGACGGTCATCATACCTTTAATACCTTCTGGCATATGGAAGGTGGTGGCAGTGAGTTTCCGGTCAATGTGCTGGTGGACAAAGATTATCGTGGGTTGAAAACCATGGATGCGTTCTGGAAACAATTGGATCTGGACAAAAACACCTGGCTGTTTGATGTCAGCGATCAACCGATTTCTTATCAGCAACTGCCAACGACGCTCGGTATGGAAAACTTTGCCGACGATCCGTATCGTTCACTGATGTACTTTGCGCGCGATGTCAGTTGGGACAAGCCAGCTCAGCCCGTACCGTTTCTTGAATTTTACTGGGCGAAACAACTTAAGCCGCAGTTACCGCTGGCGCCATTCGATCTCAACACCGAGCAAGGCTACTTAAATGCCATCGAGGCGGCGTCTAAGCTGATCCTGGCTGAACAGAGTAACGATATTGGCGGCTCTGGCCTGTCGGCGAAAGCCATGGGGCAGTTTGATCATTTTGATGCGAAGAAGTTTAAAAAGCTCAGCAAACAGAACAGTAAACTGAGCTACATGTTGGGCTATAAAACCGCTCAGCAATAGCCAGCTTAGCGGTGAAAGGCAGTGAGTTGGTGAGGCTAGCTCACTGCAAAGCGCTGCATGACGAACTCAACGAACAAACGTACCCGCAGCGGCAGGTGGTCACGATCGCGATAGAGCATAAACAGTGTTCTGACTTTGCTGCTCCAATCGGGCAGGACATGCGTCATCTCCCCTTGGGCGATCATGGGTAATGCGAAGTAATCCGGTACATAGCCGATGCCAATCCCGGTCTTCACGGCATGGGTAAGCATTAATACTTCATCTACTTCGAGACGAACACCTTTCTGCGGGTGATAATCAAATTCCTCGCCACTCGCTTTATTCACCAATTGCCACGGAATCATCGGACGACAAATGATGGTCGGATGGCCGCACAGCTTCTCTGGTGTGGTAATGCTAGAAATATCGTAATCGGGATGCGCGCACAAAATGAAATGGATGTGTTTCAGTGGCCGCGCGATCCAGTTATCGACCACCGGGCTTCCTACGCGAAACACCACGTCCATGCCTTCTGCTTCAATATCAATCAAAGAGTTGGAAAAACTCAGGTCTAACTGAATATCCGGGTACTGCAACAGAAAATCATAAAAAATGGTGCGCAAGAACTGGGAACCGGCATTGATCGGCGCAGAGATGCGAATTTTTCCTTGTGGCTGATGTTTATCCCGGTGCAGATCTTCATCGATATCATCAAGTTCATCAAACAGCGCCACCGAACGTTGGAAATATTGCTCACCCGTGCTGGTTAACACCACACGATGCGCATCGCGATTGAGCAGACGAAGCTGCAAATCGGCTTCCAACTGGCGGATACGACGACTTAATGTTGAGAGTGGCATGCCCAATGATTGGGCGGCATCTTTGAAGCTGCCGGAGCGTGCTACAGCACAAAAACAGCGCAAATCGTCTAACGAATAGCTAGGTTTCATTATTGGCATTTACTGTCTTAATTTTACTTGTTTATCCAGTTATTGAAATCAATACACTAGTGAAACTGTTTTGACAAGTCATTCGGAGTGACGATGAAATCTGATTCAACGATGAAAGCGATTGTTCTGCTCATTATCTGTACCTTCTTTTGGGGCAGTTGCTTTCCCATTGGTAAACACGCGCTGGACGAGGTGCATGCGCTGACACTGGTGTTCTGGCGCTTTGTGATTGCGGCTGCCTGCTTAGGTCTCTATATCAAAGCGGCGCGGATGCCCAAGCCTCAGCTGAGTTCGCGTCAGTGGTTGTGGGTGATTGCGGTCAGTGCCGTTGGGGTTGGCGGGTTGAACCTCGGGTTGTTTACTGGTCTTGCGTACACCAATGCGACCAACGGCTCGTTGATCATGGCGCTCAGCCCACTGATGACGTCGCTAATTGCCTGTATTGCGCTGCGCACCCTACCTTCGTTTGCCCAGTGTTTTAGCCTGCTGGTGAGTTTAACCGGCGTGCTGATGGTGATCACCAACGGTCACTTGGAAACGCTGTTTTCGATGGAGATCAATCACGGCGATAAACTGATTTTCTGCGGTATGCTGGCCTGGAGTCTTTACACTTACTTCAGCCAAGGCATCAGCCGCTGGATGCCAGTGATTCCTTATACCTTTGTCGGCATGTTAAGTGGTGCGGCCGTCATTGGTGCGATGTGCCTGGCATCGCCAGAAGTACACCCGTTTGCCGAGCTGTGGAACAGCAGCACGCTGGGGGTTTCGGAAGTGGTGTACATCGGTGTGTTTGGTACGGTGGCGGGGTATCTGTTGTGGTTGAACGGTGTGCGTCACCTTGGTTCGGCCAATGCCGCGCTGTTCTTCAACTTTGTGCCTATTTTCTCTGTGCTGACCTCTTTTATGCTTGGTCAAGCGGTCACTCAGTTACAACTGGTCGGGATTGCGGTGGTGATCGCAGGCTTGTTGCTGCCACGTCTTCGTTTGATTAAACGCCAGCCAAAAGTGTGCCCAGATGCTTGATTGTCGAGTGGCTTGTTAAATCCAAAAGGCGAGAGAATTTCTCGCCTTTTTTTGTCTCTGGCATCCTCGCTGCGAAAGTTCGCAATTTTGTTCTATTCAACCACGGCGTGCATTCCTATACTGGCTTTATTGATTAACGCGAGTGAATGAACCTCATGCAAGAGCAGTTTCAGTATCTTCCCAGCCAGCATACCGATGGTCTGAGCGCCTTTTCTGCCCGAATGAAGGAGTTCAGCTACGATAAGCATGCGCATGAAGAATACAGCATTGGTGTGACTCGCAAAGGTCGTCAGGATTTTTTCAGCGGCGGCGCTTATCACAAAAGCAATGTGGGCAATGTGATGATCTTCAATCCTGAGCAGGTGCATGACGGCTGTGCCGGGGAACGCTCGGCGCTGGAATACGAGATGCTTTACATTCCGCAGCATACGCTGATGGAGATGATGCAATCTTTGGGGCAAATTACGCCCGATCAGGCGCGTCTCAAGCAATCGCTGTTTCATGATGAACAGCTGCGCCATCAAGTGCTGAATCTAAGCCAGATGATGCGCCAACCGACGTTGTCTGCGTTAGAGGAAGAAGCAGCGCTGCTGGCGATTGCCCAATCGATAATTCGTTTAGGTGGCGGTTTGCTCAACGCCGGACATTATCATGGCCGCAAAGACACACTCTTGCTGCGCGCCAAAGAGTACATTCTTAGCAACCTCGATCAAAAGCTGAGCGTGGATGATATGTGCCAAGCCGCCAATATGTCGAAGTTCCATTTTATTCGCCTGTTCAACGAACAGTTCGGCATGACGCCGCATCAGTACGTGCTCAACTGTCGGGTGAACCGCGCCAAGCAAGCGCTGGAAGTGGGCGACAAAGCGTCGGATGTGGCGATCGACTTAGGCTTTGCTGATGTCAGCCATCTCAATCGTAAATTCAAACGGGTTTTTGGCATCACGCCGCATCAATATCAGCGACAACTGCATACCAGCAACTGCTGAATATCAACGACAACGGATCGTCTGATTCGTCAATCTTAACCACTCTCAGAGCAATCCATGACAGACATAATTCTTTATGCCTTTGGCGTGATGTACACGCCTGGGCCGGTGAATGCTATTGGCCTCAATAATGGTATTCAAAAACAACAACGTATTTTCGGCTTCTTCTCCGGTGTTGCGGTCGCGATGTTCATCCTGTTTTTCAGCGTTGCCATGATTGGCGAGCGGATCATGAACGAATCGCTGCTGCAAGGTGCATCGGTGCTGGGCGGGCTGTATATCTTCTGGCTGGCCATCAAAATATTCCGCTCTCAAGTGAGTCAAAACAACACTGGTGAAGATAAAAATAGTGAGGTGCGCGTGCTGACATTTCGCGATGGATTGATGATGCAACTGCTCAATCCCAAAGGCATCACGGTTGCGCTGCCTGTGGCGACGGTGCAATTTCCTGCGGCGGGGATTGCGGGTGTGAGTCTGTTTGCCTGGTGTGTGGGGCTCGCGGTGTTTGCCTTTGGCGCGCCTTGGTCTTATTTCGTCTTCGGCCGATTGCTGGGCAACAACATTCGTCAGGCGAGTTACCTCACGCTAATCAATAAACTCATGGCGCTGTTTCTGATGTTTGTAGCGGTGAGCATGGGGCTGAGTGCTTTTTCATAACATCATGATTAATAGAGATAATTTAAAGGGAAATACCATGCAGTTTGATACCAAATTTGCCATTGTGGTGGCAGACGATTTGCCAACTTGGCAGAAACTCAATGTGGTTAGCTTTCTTTCCGGCGGCGTGACCGGTAGCCCGCAAGTGAAAACCGGGGAATGTTATCGCGATGCCTCAGGCAACGCATACCTGCCTCTGTGCGTGCAACCGATCATCGTGCTCAAAGCGAGTCGAGAAAAGCTCTCCACTTTTGTTCAGCGCGCGAATCGCCAGCAAGCAGAGATGGCGATTTTTGTCGAAGACATGTTCGCCTCCGGTCATGACGAAGCAAACCGCCAAACGGTCAGCCAATACACGAGCGAGCAATTACCGTTGGTCGGGCTGGGGATGTTTGGTGATAAGAAACAGGTGGATAAAGTGTTTAAGGGAGCAAAGTTGCATGATTAAACATGCATGATGTGCGGTAAACAGCAGAGTCGACATTGAATTCCTTTTATTAGATAATATAGTTAATCAAAGGTTCACCTTGGTGAACTAATAATAAAATTCAATCAATTACCTAGGATTCACTGGGTGAATAAGGGATTCAATGTCGGCTAGGAAGCAGGTGTTCTCGATAGCACCAAACATTCAATATGCAGTTTTGGCACTGATGGTTGCGCTGTTTTTTATTTCAGTGAACGTTTTATTCAGACCCATCTTCCCAATTGATGAAACACGCTATGTGTCCGTTGCCTGGGAAATGTGGCTGGATAACAACTGGTTGGTGCCCCACATCAACGGTGCGACTTACGACCATAAACCACCATTCATGTTCTGGCTATTCAGCAGCATCTGGGCGCTGTTTGGTACCTCTGAAACCGTCACCCGCATGGTTGTACCGGGTTTTTCACTGATTAACCTGTATCTGGTAAGCAAGCTTGCGCAAAAAGTGTATCCGGATTCACCGCAAGCGAAATGGTTATCCCCGTTGATCCTGATTAGCTTTCTCGGCTGGTTTTTGTATTCGGGTATGATCATGTTTGATCTGATGCTCACAGTCTTTATCCAACTCGCTGTTATCAGCGTGTGGAAATTCGCACAAACCGATCGCATTTTTTGGGCTCGTTTGAGCGGCGTGTTTCTGGGATTGGGCATGCTGACCAAAGGGCCTGTGGTGTTTGTGTATTTCATCCCCTTTATTGCTCTGGTTCGTTTATGGCATCCATCGCCGTCAAGAATCAATAAAGCCTTTTTCAAAGCGATTGTGCAGAGCGTATTCATTGCGATTGCGGTCATTCTGGCTTGGGCGATTCCCGCTGCGATTGCCGGTGGCGCGGAGTACGCCAAAGCCATCTTCTGGGGGCAGTCTGCGGGGCGCATTCAGGATTCGTTTGCCCATGCGAGGCCATTTTATTGGTATGTCATGCTATTGCCAGCGCTGTTGTTTCCTTGGTTCTTCCTGACGGGCTTCTGGCGCAGCCGCCCTTGGCTGGGGGGAGAACGCAGCGATACCTTCTGTTTGGCGCTGTTCGTCATTGTGGTCGCCATATTCAGTTGCTTCAGCGGTAAGCAGATTCACTATCTGTTTCCGGTGTTTCCTTTCGCTGCTATCTGGGTGGCGAACCGCCTCAGTCCTGAAAAATTCACGACGGAACCTGCGGTCATTGCCATGCTGGCTTTTGTCGCGATTGCGATTCTGAGCTCGCCATTGTGGGTCGAGAAAGTCTTTCGCAGCGCGCAAATCACCGAGGTATACCAAAGCTGGGCGCTGTTACCTGTCGCTTTCATGGGTTTGTTGCTGTGGAAAAGGCCTCTGCCGTTTGAACGTCTGGCGCTGAACCTTGGCGCACTGATGCTGAGCTTATCTGCGCTGTTGGCCAGCCTGTCCCCAATCTTGAACAATCTTTACGACGTGACTGACATTGGTCGTCATATTCATCAGTTGCAAGCCAGAGGTGCCAGCGTGTCGTTTGTCGGTAAATACCACAACACCTTTGGTTATGCTGGCAGACTGGAAGCGCCGCTGATTCTGATCCCCGGGTCAAAAGAGCAGCGGGATGCATTTCTGAGTACGGAGCCGGGTTATACGGTGTGGATTCAACGTAAGAAAACCGACCCATTGGCAGAAAATGCCGTCTATATGACACCGTTTCGAGGCAAGTGGCTGTTTATTATGGATAACCAGATGCTTGAAAAAGTACTGCAAGAGAACCAGACCAATAATCTGGTGGTGGCAGAAGATTCTTAACTTTTCGTCATAGCGGCATCGCCTTCGTATCTGACTCAACATTGCCCGGCGAATACGTGCAGTTCGACTACACTCAAAGTAGAGTTTTGTATCGGAACTGCGTATGTATCGTCGGGTGATGGAAGTGCTGCTCACCAGCCTTCTGAGTTTTTCAACACTGGCGACGGCTGATACAACGAATGCGCCAGCGGCGCCTTCTCAAACCGTTCCAGTGATCGCCATCAGTGGTGCCATCGGCCCTGCTGTAGGGGATTACGTCATCAAAGAGCTTCAGCGCGCCAATCAGCAAGTGCATGCTCCTGCCGTGATTGTGACGCTCGACACCCCGGGCGGCCTCAGCTCGACCCTTCGTGACATTAACCAACATATTCTCGCCTCCGACATACCGGTGTTGTGTCTGGTCTATCCGCCGGGCGCACGCGCCGCCAGTGCCGGTACCTACATTCTCTATGCCTGTCATATCGCTGCCATGGCGCCAGCGACCACGCTCGGCGCTGCAACCCCGGTTCAGATTGGCGGCCCGTCACCGGGTGGCGGTGAGCAGCAGGATAAACCGAGCGAACCGACCGCGATGGAGAAAAAGGTACTCAATGACTCGATTGCCTACATTCGCTCGCTGGCACAGCTGCGTGGGCGCAATGTGGAATGGGCTGAAAAAGCGGTGCGCGATGCGGCTACGTTGTCTGCGATTGAAGCGTTGGGGGGTTCTAGGGATTTTCCCCTCTAAAAAGACATAATTCTCTGTAGACCACACCA
>ERZ1673961.675-NODE-675-length-11912-cov-83.411909_pt1 | contig 11912 bp, 14 predicted proteins | sample MGYA00580189_ERZ1673961 | MGnify/ENA primary metagenome ERZ1673961 (study PRJEB41334, sample SAMN05608105) | rock metagenome | biome: terrestrial subsurface; feature: shale formation; material: shale | place: USA: Pennsylvania ... | reverse complement strand
CGGCTGCACGAAAGCCGCCCAGGCCAGCGCAGCGAGGCCGACGGCGGCGAAGCCGGTCAGCACGATGCGAGCGCGCAGGCGAGAGCGAAGAAGCGGCGCGGCTTTGGGTGTGCGTGCGGCGGTGGGATGGGCCGTCATGGCAGCGCCCTCCCGGCCAGCCAGGCGGCGTGCCGCTCGGCGGTGTATTCGGGCAGCGACAAATGCGCGGCGAGCCGGTTGGCGAGTGTGCGCCAGTACGCGGGCGACACGTCGATGGCAGCGATCCCCAGTGCCTCGATGCCGTCGATGCGTTCCAGCACGGCGCGCACACTGGCGTCACCTTCGGCATGCAGCAGAAGGCACGCGCCTGGCTGCACGCCGGGGATACGCTGCATGTCGTCCAGTGGCGTGGCGGCCTGCATCAGCATGAGCTGCCAGCGGATCGTGCCGTAGTCGTTGGCCTGCCAACGAACGCGGCAGAGGATTGCACCCGGCATGAACATGGCGCAACGCCGCCAGCGGTCGAGCTGGAGCGTCCGCACTGGTTCGCCGAAGCGCAGGTAGAGCTTGAAACGTGGTTCGATGTAGGCGAGCGATACGCGCGTCAACGGCGCGCTGCTAGCCTGTCTGGACGGTGCAGCGTGCGCAGCCGTGGCCGCTATGGCGGCAGGTGCGGTAGCAGGCAATGAGGATGTGGTCATGGAGTGTTCTCCCTGCAGTGTTCTGGAAACTCGCGCTCCAGCAAACCGCGCAGCAGGTCGGCCACGGTCACGCCTTGCGTGAAGGCCGACACCTTGATGCGCGCCCGCATGGCGGGCGTGATGTCCAGGGTCAGGCGCGCGGTGTAGAGGTCGCCCTTGTTGAGCGCATCCGCGTCGCCCTGGCGAATCCAAGCCTCGGCGTGTGGATTGGCGGGCGGACGCGCGCCGATGCCGACCCGCTTGGCCGGGCGTTTGCTGTTGGGTGGGTTGCTGTTGTCGCTCATGACGGCCACCGCAGCAGCTCATCGACCAGCGCGGTGATTTCCTGCGCCGCCGCGCTATCGGGGGCTGTCTCCCGCGCCAATCGACCCGCAGCCACGCTGTCGGCAAAGACGATGCGCTGACGCACCTCGCTGCGCAGCGCTGGCAACGGCTGTTCGGCCAAGGCTTGTCGTGCTTCGCGCCCGATTACCGTGGTGCTGACGCGCCGGTTGATGACGAAGGCCGCGCGTAGCGCAGGCCGGAACACCTGGGCCTCACGGATCAGCGCCACCATCTCGGCGCTGGCCCACAGGTCGTAGGAGCTGGGCTGTACCGGGATCAGCACCCGTTCGGCCGCCAGCAGCGCAGAACGCGCCAAGGCGGCAATCCTGGGTGGCCCGTCGATGATGACGTGATCGGCCCGTCTGGCGAGTTCTGGGGCCTCCTGGTGCAGTGTTTCGCGCGCCAGGCCCACAGCGCTGAATAGCCGGGGCAACCCCTGCTGGCTTCTGCGCTGTGTCCAGTCCAGTGAGGAACCCTGCGGGTCGGCATCCAGCAGGACGACGTGCAGGCCGCGCAGCGCCAGTTCGCCAGCGATGTGCGTGGCGAGCGTGGTCTTGCCGACACCGCCTTTCTGGTTGAGCAAGGCGACGATCATGGCGCGGCCCTCCAGCTTGGAAGACCGGACTGTTTTTGCCGCGTCAAACGGGGTGATTTTTGGAGTTTTTGCTGGCTGTTTTTTCGGCCTGCGGCAGTTGTCCACCGCAATGCTGTTTCTCTATCAATAGTTAGAGAATTTAAGTTAGTAATGTTAGAGGGAACGCAAACCCTCGCCGTTACTGGCTTTCCGGCGTTTTCGTACTCCTGATAGCACGATAGGCGTACTCCTGATAGCACGACACCTCTTACTCCTGATAGCACGACACCATCCACAGCTTGTCCCGCTGTTATCCCCGTGCCGTCTGCGGCACGGGCCGGAAGGTCAGTAATTCCATATCGTCCTCGGGAATCCGCACGATGCCCAGCTCGTATCCCGGCAGCGATTGCCGGGCGACCAGAGCCCGCAGGTCGTAGGCGAAATCCGAAAACCGCGTGCTGCTGCCCGACTTGCGGTGCAGATGCCGAAAGTCGAACTGCCAGCCGTATTCCTGCCTGCCGCCATGCTTGCGCACCAGGCGGTACAGCCAGCGCTCGATGCCGCCTGTGAGGCGGAAGTACGTCGAGTCGATGGTCAGCACCAGGGCGGCGTCCAGCACGCCCGCATAGAACCAGTCCGGCAGGATCAGCTCGATGCCCAGCGGTGTGCCGTTGGCATCGGCCAGCTCCTTCCACTCGTTGATCCACGAAAAGCGGTGCAAGCGCCTTCCCGTGGTTTCGCGGATGGACGTTGCCACCGTGGTCGATTGCAGTCGGTCGAGTGCGGCCTTGAGGCGCTGGTAGTCGCGCAGCGACTTGCCGCGCCCGATGAAGCGCAGGATCTCGTAGGGCGTGGCCTGCATCCGCCGAGAGGGCTGGATGCCAGCGTCCTTGGCTTCGACGATCTGGCTGGCCGCCCAGATCAGGATGTCGGCATCCCAGATGGTGGCGATGCCATGCTCCTGCGTGCCTTCCACGCGGATGGTGATATTGCCGCTGCGGAAGTCGATCGGCGCGGTGCGCCGCGACTTCGCCAGCGAGAAAAACGGATAGGCCATAAAGTCCTGGGCATCGCGCGGTGCCATGTCCTCGCCCGGCAGTGCGCGGAACAGGTCGAGCTGTTCGCGCTGCTGCAAGGCGTGCCCTGGTAGGTGGGACATGGCGATGGCCACCGGCAATGCGCCGATCAGCGGCGATCACGGTAGTCACCCGCATGACGTTCGGCGTATTCGGGATCGGACGTGGCATCGAAACTGCGTGCATCAGCCCAAGCATCCAGATCGCTGACGGCATACATGACGCGCCGACCAAACTTGCGAAACTTCGGCCCACCGCCGATCACGCGCTGTTTCTCCAGCGTGCGTGGCGAAAGGCGCAGGTAGTCGGCGGCCTCGTCGTTAGTCAGGTAGCGTTGGGGTTGTGCGGGTGTGGCAACGGGAGCGGCGGCAGGCCGCAAGGGAGCGGGTCGCATGGGATGTACCTCCATCAAGTCCGGCCACACCACGCGGCCGGATAGAGGCACTTTCGAGAAATCCGGGCTTCCTGCTAAGGGACGAAATGCAAGGTGCGCGAAACGTCCCCCCTTACTGCGATGCGGCTGGCGGAAGCTGCGCCAGGCTGCGATAGCCACCGTGCATCAACGCCTCGCCACGCCGCACCAGCCGCCGCACCCGGGCACGCAGAGCGCTGTCGGCGTGCCAGTCGGCGGCAACGGCATCCACACCAAACAGCCCTTCGGCCACCTCACGCAAGGACGCGCCCGCCAGGGTCGCGTCCAGCGCCTGAAGCGTGTGCAGTTCCAGCAATGCAGACAGCGGCGGACGTGGCCGGACGGTCGCCGCAGGTACGGCACCGGCTGCTACGGCGATCTTGTTCAATTCTCTCGCCAGGGCCGCATAGCGTTCGCAAGGCGCGGCGCAGGCCCGGATGGCATAGGCGTAAGCCATGCCATCGGCCAGGCCTGGCGCGAGCACGAAGCGCAGGCAGCAGCCGGGCCTGCGCGCCACCAGCACCAGGCGCTTGCCGTCATGGATCAGGTGTTTGTGGCCCGGCAGCTTCCAGAACTCAAAGCACAGGGCATCGGGCGGCGGATCGGCATCCGGGTAGAGTTGCACCACGGCATCGTGATCGGGAAACCAGGCCGGGTGCGCGTCTCGCGCATCCAGAGCGGGATCTTCCAGCAGGCGCAGCCCCCAATGCCCGGCGGCATCCGGTTGGCGACGACGGCGCAACCAGTCGTGCCGATAGTCTGGATGACGGCGCAGGTACTCCCAGGCCAGCGCCGGGCCATCCAGGTGCAGAACGTAGAGATAGGCCGCCGTGGCATACCACGGCTCGGCACTGCGATCAGCCATACGGCAACCTCCCTGTGCTGGGGGTGCGTCGCCACGGCGAAACGGCGTGCTACGAGGCCATCGTCAAAACGTCATGGGTGAAGCGTAAACTGGCAGTGTCAAGACCGATGAACTCCGATGCGTTGCTGAAATCGTCCGAGTGCGACGGCGGCAACGCTCTCCAATGGCATGCCGCGTCGGTCAGCTTGCCGCAGCCCGCGCCAGGCATCATGACCGTTTCGATCAGGCACGCACCACTGCGGTGCAACACTGCCGATTCAGACCGAACGGGTCACAGACCAGACCGAAATAGACACAGTGCGCCCCGCTTGGTGGTGGCGCTCAATCGGTGATCGAGCCGTTGTCTTCGGCCAACCGCAGGTATTCCGACAGCCGCCGCACCGGCTGGAAATAGCGATCCCGCATCACGGGCTGCTCGCGCGGCCCGACGATGGCGGCCAGGTCGGACAGCTTCACCGTTCCCAGTGCAGGCATGCCAATCCCCAAGTCGATCAGGCCGTGGGCAGTATCGCCATCGGCGGGGTCGAGCGAAGCCAGCAGCCAAGTGGCATGCGCATCTGGCGTGAACAGGCGTACCACGGGCAGCGGGTCGGTGTCCTGCCCGGCTGCGCGGGCCTGGCCGTTGGCCAGCAGGCGCGTGCGCTCGTCGGCGGTGATGAGCGGGGTCATGGCATCACTACAGATGAACAGAACCGGCGAGGCGCTCTCACGCCTTCCCACGAAAGTGCAGATGCGCAAGGCCACGCATCCGCAGAGACGTAGAAGCACGAAGGCACATGCACGGAAGTCAGGAAAGACACGGATCAGGCTCTCCGCTTTTGAAGAAAGCCGCCAATGCGGATTTCAGTAAAGGCACAAAAACAGGTGAGATTGGATGAATGAGTTAAATATAACGTGGTTTTAATTGTGCTGCGAATCGACGCTTCTGTCTATGCAGAAGCGAACCGTCCAGCGCGGCCGACCGGCCGGCTCCACCACCTTCGACGCCGAGCTGGCCCGGGCTTTCGGTGTGGCGGTGCGTACGCTGCGCACGGAGCGCGGCATCGCACAGGAAACGCTGGCCAACCTGGCCGGCATTGAGCGCTCTCACATGGGCAAGATCGAGCGCGGCGAGCATGCACCGACCCTGGCGATCATCTTCAAGATCGCCGGTGCGCTGGAGTGCAGCACAGCAGCGCTGATGGCCGAAGCGGAAAACCGACTTTCGGCTTCAGAGACGTAGCGCCCCGCTGCGATGGACGGGGCGCTGCGGCGGTTACGCCGCTTTGGGCTTGCTGCGCGACCAGATCAGGTCGTGTGCGCCGTCCTCGCCTTCGATCAGGCGGGCATAGACCGTGGCAGGGAACGATGGATCGTCAAGGGTCACGGACACATAAGGGCGTCCGGCCTCGCTGGTCTTTTTCCACGCTGCGCCGATGTCGTGGCCAGCCGCTTGCAGGCGGTAGTCGGGTGCGCTCTCGTTGTCACTCTTGTCGTTGGGAACCAGCTTGACCTTGACGTTGAGCGTCAGGGTGCGAAGTGTGCCGGTGAAGCCGTCTTTCTCTGCGGTGAAGGTGCCGATGTTAGCCATGATGATTTCTCCTTTCGGGTTGAACAAGGTCGCGCCAGTGCGTCCTTGTTGTGATCCGCCCGGCGGGGGATGGGCTGGCCGCACCGCGCAGCGGTCGCAGCAACGTGGAGAACCTGGAGGAGAAAAGAATTTGTCCCGCGAGGAATGCGCGCAGCGCAGGGGAAATTGTTTTCGTCGCAAGGTTGCGGTCATAAAGCCCAAGGCGCAGCCGCGCCACCGCCAGGATTCACGACAAGACAAGGACGCACGGGCCGCCCGCTCCCGAATGGAGACATGGCCGACTCGGCATCCTCGCATGACAACTTCACCGGCTTGTTCCCTGACGCGGCCAGGTCAATGCCCCAGCAACAAGGTACGAGCGCTCCTGCCACAACTTGCGGCCACATGCTTGATGCGTGGCGTGGAAGCTCCACATCGAGGCCAGGTGGTGTGTCGGTGAACCGTCCTTCATGACGTACAGGCAACGAATCGCCAGCGTCGAGCACGGCACGCTTTCGTGCAACCTGCCGCAGCAAGCCGGGGCGTAGCCCCACAATCGCCGCCCATTGCGGCGAGGTTCTGTCGGAATGTCGGCGACGCGTGCGCCGCTGCACTTGCATGGCTTCAATGGCTTTTGCGCACAAGGCGACTTGTGCGCGGCCCCTTTGCCGCCTGACCGAAGGCGGCAAAGGGGCGTTTTGGCTTTGAGCCTTGAAACCGGGTGCGGCCACTGCCGCGCGCGGAGTTTTGGCATTTCCCGCGCCCAAGACGGAACGGCTTGGGCGCGGGGGGCTTCCTATTCTTTGGTTTCGATGATCCACCACACGGCACGCGGCAAGGCGCAGCCCTTGATGGAGTGTAGGTCGGTCAGGTCGGCATGGGCTGTCCAGCCGCGAGGCGGATGATAGCCGCGCACGTCGCTATCGCCATGCCAGCGGCGGGCGCGTATCGTGCCGGGGGCGTAAGTCGCGGCCATGCGCGGGCGGTTCGTGGTGTCGTGGCTCATGGGGGAATCCTCGGCATGAAAGCGCCCCGGCCGGAACCGGGGCGCTATCTGTGGTGCGTGGTCAAGCGGCCAGTGCCTCGGCTTGCGTCTGCTCATTCGCCACGGCGGCGACTTCCTCCGGTGCTTCGGCTGCCTCGTCCGTCACCACCTCCTGCGCGGCCTGCTGCGTGGCTTCGGCGGCGAAGATGGCGGGCATCCAGCCGGTGCCATCGGCCAGCCGTTCGGCTTCGCTGGCAATGTCGCCTTTTTTCAACTTCGCCAGCCGGGTGACGTGCTCCGGTGCGAATTCGCCCACGGCTTCCAGAATCGCGGCCTTCGGCACACGCTGGAAATAGCCGTCTGCGGTCGGCTGCCACCATGCCGCCATGTCCAGCCCCACGGCCTGCGCCAGTTCCGCGCCCGGCTGGTGCGGCGTGGCGCGGGGTGTCACCACGTCCACCGTGGAAGCCACGCACACGGCCAGCAGCCGCACCAGTTCATCCTGCGATTTCGCCAGCAGCGCGGCGAACAGTTCGGCGCTGTCCTCCGGCAAGGCTTCGCCCGCGACTTCCTGCAAGGTGCGCAGCGCCACGGCGGCAGGCGATTCCGACACGTCCGGGGCAAGGCTTTCGAGCCGGTCTTGCTGTTTCAGGCTCACACCCAGCGGCAGATCATGGCCGTAGTAGCTTTCCTGCAAGACGGTCTGCACCATGCCATGCACCAGTGCGGCCAACGCCACCTGCGGATGCCGGGCGACTTCGATTTGCAGCGCGGCGGTACGGTGAGCACTCAACCGCTGCGCCAGACGGTCAGACATGGCGGCGGTCTTGGGCGGGTCGTCGTCCTCGCCTTCGTCGTCGTTGTCGGCTTCGCCTTCGCTGGCGAAACCCTGCCGCAGCCGTTCCAGCGTGCGCAGCGCCTTGGCTTCCGCTTCGCGCAGCAGCCCGCGATGAATCACGGCCTGCCCGTCGCGGTCGATGGTGACGATGGCACCGGCTGCGGCCTTCACGTTGGCCGCATAGTCCAGCAAACCATCTTCCAGCGCCTGCAACTGCTCGCCCAGGCGTTCGCCTTCCTCCTGCAAGGCGTCGGCCTTTTCTTCGTCCTCGGCGTCCAGGGCGGCATCCACGGCCTCGGCCAGCGCCTGCATCTTGGTTTGCAGCTTCTCGATGCGTTGGGCTTCGCGCTTGTTCGGGCTGCGGCGCTGCCTCGGGGCGCGCTGGAAGGCTTGCAGGTCGGCATGGGTCGCGCCGGGGGTGGCATCCACCCATGCCCAGCCTTCGGCCTTCACCTCGGCGGCAAGGCTGGCCAGCTTGTCCTGCGCCAGCCGTTCCAGCAACGTGGCATCGGTCAGATACACGCCACTATCGGCTTCCGCGAACAGATCGCGGCGGGTGCCACCGCCTGCGGCCTCGTAAGCATTCAGCCCAACGAAGCGCACCAGCGGATGCCGGTGGGCATCAATCTCGCGCTCCGTCAGGCGGTCGCGCAGGTTGTGCGGGCTGCGCTGCCATGTCGGCGCATCGTAGAACGCGGCTTCCTGTGCGGTGTGGTCGTCGGTGATGGCAAGTGCCATCAACTGGTCAAGGCTCACGGCGTCGGCTCGATAGTCGGCCAGCAGGCGCGGCGACACGTTGGCGAGTTTCAGGCGACGCTGCACCACCAGCGGCGTGACGCTGAAATCGGCGGCAATGTCCTCGATGGGGCGGCCTTCGGCCACCAGCGCGGCAAATGCCTCGAACTGGTCGGCGGGGTGCATGGCTTCACGCTGCACGTTCTCGGTCAGGCTGGCGGTGCGGGCAGTGCCATCGGCCACCAACAGGCAAGGCACCTCCCATTCCTTGCTGATGCGGTGCTTCTTCGCCAGCAACTTGAGGGCGGCAAGGCGACGGCCTCCGGCCACGACTTCGTAACGCTCACCGTCAGCGGTCGCGGTCACGATCAGGTTTTGCAACAGGCCGACACGCTGGATGCTGGCGGCGAGTTCAGAAATCGACATGCGCGGGGTCTTGCGCACGTTGCGGCCCGTGGGGCGCGACACCAGCCGCGACAGCGGCACCAGAATCAGATTCTTGCTCGGGTCGGCGGCTTCCAGCAGCACGGCAGGCGCGGCGCTGGCTGCGGCGTGGATGGCTTGGGCTTCGGTGTGGTTGATAGCGTTCATGGTGAAAACTCCTTGCGATGATGGAATGCAGCAGCGAATAACGCGGCAAGGGTTGCTGCCAGCCCCTGCCGCGCAGGGAAATCAGGCTTTCAACTGGCGCAGGCCATCAGCCAACAGCCACAGGGCGCGATTCAGGCGCACATCGGAATCAATGCCCTGCACCGGGCGGGTCTGCTGGCGGCGTCCGTTGGCGCTGCGTCCAGACAAACCACCTTTGGTCAGGTTTTCCTGTACGCGGTTGAAGGTCATCCACAAGTCCGGGCGGCGGTCGTCGAACCGGCGCGGCATCAGGATTTGCGATTCGGTGATGGGTGCGGGCTTGTCCGGGTCGTCGTACTTGAGCGACAGCGCGGCGCGGGCGAACACCTCGGCCTCGCCTTCGTCCAGCGTGATGGCCTGCATGGATTCACGGGATTCCAGCGCACGGTCGAAGCCGTGCAGCACCTGATAGGCACCTTCGATCACTTGTCCGGCCACGTCGCCCTTATGCGGCACGCGCACATCGGCCACGGTATCGCCGCACACCAGCCCATTGCTGCACACGAAACGGAACATTCCGGCCAGCATCTGGTAGCTGCTGGTGCCATCGTGCGAGTTCAGCAGGATGATTTCGTTGGCTTCGCCTCGGGCGTTGATCTGGCTGGCATGGCGCAGCCGGATCATGTGCTTGGTGTAGTCGCGCCGGTCTTCGTGGCGGGTGCGGGTCTGCGTCACCATGAAGGGCTGAAACCCTTCCTTGCGCAGTTCGGTCAGCACCGTGGCGGTGGGGATATAGGCGTAACGCTGGGAACGGCTTTCGTGGGGTGCGTCCGCAAAGATGGATGGCGCTACACGGTGAATCTGGTCATCGGACAGCGGGGAATCGCTGCGCAGTACCGGGGAACGGGAAGCGAAACGGGATGCAAGCATGGTCTTTCTCCTGACGAAAAGGGTTTGCTGTTCAAACCGCACACCGGATTCCTAGATTCGGAGCCCAGCCTTTCGGCTGTTCGGTGCGGTTGGCACGAGGAACCCGGTTGGCCCTGTTGCCACCGTCTTTCCTGAGTTCATCGCCCGCGACGGTCAGGAGCCCACGGACGTGAGCCGTCAAGGAGAAAAGCGGCAGGTAGGTGCGGCCCGCAGGCGCAGCCGAGGACACGGCCTGGCGCGCCTTGATGGCACGCGGCCACGGGCTACAGTCGCGAGCAAGGTGATGGAGTCAGGAGAGACGGCTGGACATGGCAACGGCCGCCTCGATGTGCAGACCGCACGCAAGCGAAGCGCGCAGGCCCGAAGCTGGAAGCCGGGCCGTAGGCGTCAGGGATGTGGAAGGCTGGCGAATGCCAGTCCCGTCAGGGATGAGCGAACAGCGAACCTGGAGCAGCGCGGTCCGCGAAGCGGAGACGCAAGGATGTCTCCAAATGTTATGAATTTCTGATAAATTACATACTTGGGGTGCGTTGGCGCCAAACAATCACTTGGCTTGCCTTAAAAGAAAATATTCCCAACGCCAAAATAATGTGAGGAAAATATAGCTCACACATTATTTAAATAAGTCCAATATGAAAACGGGGTGTTGATGAGCATTCTTAGCGAAAAAGAGGCAGAAAGCCTCACCATTGAGAGAATGATCTTCCACGTTGTCGATCCAGCGTCGGAGTCCCCCGTTTTCTTAGCAGAAGTTAAACCACCGCAATGTGTGGATTTTTTCGTTGAGCGAGTTAAAGAAACTCTTCGCGGAGCCGCGTATGAATTTCTCCCTGGCGCAGGAATTCCGGGCCTTCTTTATCGAGCCTTGCCAAGCCAGGGCGCGAAAGATGAATTTGTTAAAGTTTCGCACGACCTAGCGGATAGATTCAAAGAGAAAGTCAAACAAGATAAGCGACTTGCGCCCGGCGTATTGATGCTTTTCTCCTTAAAAACGGAAGGTGATAACCGACTTGTTGCCGTCATAAAATATGAGCACCAGCAAGTTGTATCTTATTCCTACATCAAGGACGACAAGGGCGATCCGATTTTGGATGCAGACGGAAATCCTGTTCCTGATTTGCAGACGCTTGTGGAAACATTTACGAAAGATCGGAAGGCTATGCAGAAATCTGCAGTCATACGATTCCAAGGAAATAACAGCTCTAAATCGGAAGGTGACTTTCAATCATCAATCGTTGTAATTGACCATTCGTCCGGTCGCTACCGCGATGCTACTCAACACTTTGCAAATTTCCTAGATATACGCCGAGCCCTTGAACCTGTCGAACTGACTAAGCGTCTCGAAGATGCGGCAGTCGAGTCCATCAAGGCACACAAGAGCGAGGTCCCCCCCGAAGTTGCTAAAGCTCCAAAGCGGTTTGTACGAGCAGCCATGTCAAGGCTGGAAGGTTTTGACTTTGAAAAACCAGAGGAATTTCTTGGCGCCGTATTGCAAGGAGTGGCTCCCGAGGCCGCGATCCTAAAAACCTTCAAGAGCAAACTCACCAGCAAGAATATAAGCACAGAAGCATTCAAGTTTGAGGGAGCCACCCCACCACCAGCCGAATACCGACGAGTAGTCACAAATGAGGGGATTACTCTCTTATTTAGTGCTGGGCATGAAGAAAACAAGAACGTAGAGATAAAAACGGAGGGGAATGGAGGCGTTGAAATAACCATACGCTCCACCGGCCTGGAACGGAACGATGAACTCGAAAAAATGCCTCGCATCCCTGATTGATTCTTTAGGGGGGCAAGCCAACATCCGAGAAACCATCGGGCAAATCGACATTTCCGGGCATGTCTCACCTGAAAAATCAGACGATTTCAAGCGGGCCTACGAAGATTTCTCAGGAAAGAAATCTGAGGCTTGGTCGATTTCCATCCGTGATGGCGAATTTTCCGAGATCTCCGCAGATGCCATTGCGAATGAGGATGTCACCCTTGTAATCAAGAAGCCAGTAGGAGGCAGGATTTTCTTTGCATCATTAGCAGGGTTTTCAGCAGCCTTGGAAGACAAGGCACTGACATTGGCTAGTGAGCTATTGGTGCTAAATGCTTTTGATGGGTTCAAAACCAAAGGATTTTCTGTCCTGCCTTGGGATGGTGAGCCTTTGCCTGGCTTGCCGTGCTTGGAGCCTGATTCAGATGCAATCGACCCTAGAAAAGGTGTAGTGCGAGATTTGACTGGCAGCACTGTTCCGGCAGACCCCTATCGTTGGATGCTAGTAGGTCATGACGGCAGTGGTGAGCCGTGGAATATATGGAAGACTCTGGCAACTAGGGAAATGGGATGGACTCCCCTCACAATCGGCATCGATGTGCCATGATTAAG
>ERZ1673961.674-NODE-674-length-11928-cov-14.383644_pt1 | contig 11928 bp, 16 predicted proteins | sample MGYA00580189_ERZ1673961 | MGnify/ENA primary metagenome ERZ1673961 (study PRJEB41334, sample SAMN05608105) | rock metagenome | biome: terrestrial subsurface; feature: shale formation; material: shale | place: USA: Pennsylvania ... | reverse complement strand
TCGGCGATTCGAGTTCGCCCGGACCCACCAAATTTTAGAAAAAGCCCACCAAACTGTAGCGCGTCAGGATAATTCGCCTAAAATTTCAGGATAATTGGATTTTCTTTAATCCCACTGGCTGAAATATGAATCCCACCACATGACACAACACTTATTGAATTAGTTCAACCCTGCATCAGGGTCAATCGTGATTCCCTTGGGCACTTGAGTCGGCGTTACTTTGATTCGTTCATCTGAAACTTCCACCTTCAACTTCATTTCGCCAGCTTGAGTGGCAAGATAAGAGTTTGGTGTAGTCCCAGAAACAGTTGAAAAGCCACCATACATATATGCGGGGGGAGTCATTGGCTTTACCTCATATTTCGAAGGGTCAGCACCGTAGTACTTAATGTCTTTAGCCTGAGCATCCTTATCACCAAAAAACGCTTTTATCTTGGTTGTAAATTTTGCATCAGCGTCTCGATACCCATCAAAGCTTGAACCCAGTATATCATCGGCTATATTTGCTAGTTCATAGGAAGCCCAACCAACTAGAGGAACTTTAGCAAGATTCCCTGCACTTAAGAGCGATTTCTTTGTCGATTTAGAACTAGGTGAGTCGATATCAAGTCCACTCATACCGCCATTAGGCATATTCACAACAAATACAGGAGTTGCTCCCAACGCATTTGCTGCCGCTCCAGCACCGCCTGCCGCTTTCCCTTTACCTAATTTATCCATAACCCAACCGCCTGCCGCAATGCCTCCCTTGAGTGCACCACTTACGGCAAGCATTTTATTAATGGCATAAATCGAAGCCATAATTTTTGCAAGGTTGCCATACCCACCAACGATTTCGACCATTGAACCTGCCATCGACGCAACCTGTTTAACCACAGGTAGGATTTCTTGACCTGCATTTTTAATCTCTTTGGCTGCGTCGGCGGCGGCACGTAAACCATCAACAAGGTCTTGGCCTACTGTTTTTACAAAGTCATCGTATTGCCCGTTCTCTTTCATTTCATCGAGCATGGCAAGAAAATCTGCTAGCTCTTTTTTCAGTTCTTCAAAAGCACCGCTTTCCATCACATCTTTTTGGAAAATTTTCCAATGATCGCCAATGTTAGAAATCATGCCGTTCCATGTTTCCATTTGTTTCTTTGCAGAGCCTTCAGAGGCATTCCCCATTTGTTCAATCAGGTCTTTTATTGCATCTCTGGTTAACTTGCCTTGGCTCGCCATTTCTTGCAGTTGGGCGGTGGTATAGCCTAATCCATTATTGTGTCCCAGCTCTTTAGATGCCTTATTCAAGTAATCCCACACAGGAACGCCACGCTCAAGAAGCTGAAGTGCCTCTTCACCTTGAAGTTTGCCTTTTGTCCATGCCTGGCCTAACGCTGTTGCTATACCATCCACAGTCTCAGCCGTACCGCCCATCATTGCCGCTTGGTCAGCAATGGCTTGCATCGTGCCATCCATTGGATCTAGACCAAATGCTTTGAGTTTAACGAAGGATTGAGTGACTTCATTTACAGCATAAGGCGTATCTTGAGTAAACTGCTCAATCCAAGACATAGCCTGAGCACCACCGTCTTCTGAACCTTGTAGTTGATTGAGCATCACTTGATAGCGTTCAAATTCCGCCGCCGTCTTCAAGAATGTTTTTGTAAACACAAGGGAAGCAGTACCTGCAACGAACATCATTCGATTACCTAGCGTATCAATACCTCGACTAGCTGCCACAGCCGAAGTGCTAATCATCGTAAAAGCGGCTTTTGAACGAGATCCTAAAGTGCTCATTTCCTTTCCGTACACTTTAGCCTTACGAGCAAGATCACCTTTAAGGTTAAGTACAATATCGGTCTGTAAATCTTTAGACATGGGCGTTTTCCTGATGCTGTTTTAAACGGTAAACAAGCTGGATGAGTCGGCGGATGGGTTGCTGATAGCAATCACTTACAGGGTAACGAGAGCCTATGGTAATAAGCATCAGCTCTAGTTGTACTGCAAGTGATTTAGCCTCGCCCCCGCGCTTCCACCGCCTCCAAAGTGTCGTCTTCAAATAACACCTGATCTAACTCCGTCGCTTTCATCTGTAATAAGGCAAAATCTTTCGGTGATAGCTTAAGGATCTCTTTCACGCTAATAGGGCCTTGAACACTGCCGATGAACTCAACTTGTCGGCATAAAAGTTCCATTCCCATTTGTACGTCAGAGGTGTAGGCATAGGGTCTACCTTCCACAATACCAATCTTTTCTGCTGCCATTTGTGCATCGAACACATCTTTAGGGCTTAGTTCTTTAAGTCCGACTTCATGGTAAACCGCTTCGCCAAAATTAAAGCCATCTTGTAGTTCAAAGGTCATTACAGCCATTGTTCATTATCCTTTCATTAATTAAGCAGGGTGCTTTAATACGTTAAACCGTTATAGAGCTGGCTGCATCATCACCATAGAACTCACAAAGGGCGAGATTTGCAGTCAATATAATATTCCAGTCTTGGGCGCTGATTTTAACTCGACAAAGGTCATCAAACATCAAACTCACTGGTTGATCTTCCAGATGTGATATGGAAGCAGCGGCACACTCGTTCAGCATCATGTAACCTTTTAGGCCTTGTCGATGGCTGTCATTGACTAAGCAGAAATTCGGCTGTTTTTTTAAGCATGAAAGTTGCGTTTCGACGACCTGGTTCACCTGCTCATATGTTTGTTCATCGAGTGGTTGCAAAGTAATACGCTTACGGCACTTTCCATTCCACACAATGCCGTCTATCAAATGAAATTCGTGGTTCATAATACTGGCCTTAATCAATGTAAGGGCTGCTGACAATGCTGACATCGTTGTAGTAAATACTGGTGGCACCATTATCAGCCAACTGACGATTAATCAATTTTTTCGCGGCAGACTCATTGTTTGGTCCGACAACTAATTTCGTTGCTCGAATATTGAGAGGTGTACCATCGGCTTTTTTCATTGAACGAAGTCGTTGTTTTGCCTCAGAATAGGTTGACTCATTCAAGGGACCTTTAGACCCGATAGCAATCTGTGGAAATGAAAAGCCCACATTACAGCGACCGTCTACACCAGCGGCAAACTGATTGTTAAACCATGTATATTCATCGGAATCATTCATGGCTCTGAAATCGAATGGACGACGTTCTTGGAATACAATAGGTTTGAGCACTTTGGTATCGTCAATTAAAAACCAAGGCTCATCTAAATCTATATCTGGATCACCCACAACGTTCGAATAAGTGGTGCTTGGCGACGTTTCTAATGGATGGTCAGTATCAAAGTAGTTTTGACCATCGAAGCAAAGGGTATTGAATCCTGCTGTTAGCAATGGGTAACACAGGCTATCAGGAAATAGAGCAACTTGTTCACCGTAGTTTTTAGCGATAATGTCGTATTGGCCTATCTGATCATCTTCAACGTCATCACGAGAAATGGAAATGGAGCTTTCCCAAGTTTTGTTCTCAATTGCATACCCGTGAGAGTTAAGGGAAATCAATTGACGCTCTCCCACCCACTCCTTGATACCAGGTAAGTCTTTCAACCAACCGTAATAATTGGCGGAACCTGAAGAAGGGACTTTCGTTGCAATTTCTTGCCATTGTGGGGTTGTTGCATCAATGCCTTGAGCAAAGTTAGATTTTAAGTTGACCATCAGTGTTTTTAAGATGGTTTCAGGAGTAGCACTCACAGCATATTCCTTTTCATAAGAGAGTAATGTCTAATTCTACGAGGTGTACTTTGCAAGCATCTGATCTTTATGTTCGGAAAATGCTTCGCCGCGCAACTCACCATAAAGAACGTCAAAGGCATACCCTAAGTAATAGGAAGGTCGTGGTTGTCCTGGAAGTGACTCCGACAACATTCGTCCAATCACAACAAAATCTTTCAGTAACGCTTTTTGCTCGTCCGACAGGACATTTAATTGGCTTAGAATGTCTTGGTAGACAAAAAGTAATAAATCCGTCTCTGCGCTTTTGATAAGTTGGGCCGCTTGGTCTTTTTCATTACGTGCCTTAGATGAAAGATAGTTAGTGATATTGCTGATTAACGTTTCACAAGCACTTTTTTGCGATTCGAGGTTGTGTAACTCTGTGGTTAGCGTTTCTGCGCTAGATTGAGAGAGGGCATTACGCAATTCTGTGCGCTTCGCCGTTACTTGGGACGTCAATGTTTTTAAGCGTGACTCTTGAGTGTGCTTTTCATTGACATAATTTCTAATTTCTTGCTCTTTAGCTGTGTAGGCTGCCTTGGCAGTTTGTACAGCGGTTTTCAGTTCTTGCAATGACATGATGAATTATCCTTTTAATACGTTTGCTTTTCGAATCACTCGGTAGACCGTGTTATGGGTCAGGTTGTATTTCTTGGAAAGTTGGCGGATGCTCATTCCCGATTGGTACTCACTCACTAAAGTGAGGTTTCTTAAGTAAACCTGTAAACTTCTATTTGCAGATAAGTAGGCTAATCCTCCAAATTTTTCTGATATTTCCATTAGTAGAGAAAAAGCGTCTATGCTGCTTTTTCGTTTGGCCAATGCTTCTTCCAAGCAGTCAAGCAACATTTTGTTCCCTGGCGTGAGTAAAGAGATTGCATTCTTATATTGACCTTCATTTAGCTGCATTAATTACTCTCCTAATGTGGTTAGTGGAACATTGATAACGTCGTGCAAGAACAGCGAAATTGCGACCATCGAACTCTTTCACGATGAGTTTCTTAGCGACGTTATTTATGATGGAGTCAGGTTTAGGTATATAGAGCTGAACGCCACCGCCGTACTGCATCAACTCGAACACAAGATGAAAAACAAGACTGCTATCATAGATTCCATGACTTTGGAGGCGGCGGTCAAAAACACTATAAATATCTTCGAGTAGTTCTGGGTAACTTGTATCGCCATCACTAAGCTCATCAAAGCTGAATAATTCAGGATCTTCAGAAAGTGCTTTTGCTACGATTGGCGTTAATTTATCAATGGATATCATGAGCACCTCTACAACGTGCTGTATTAAATTAGTAACGTATTGCTCGGAGAAAAATAACGAAGATGAGAGAAGAGGAAGCCCTCATCTTCGTTACCAAGGAGAATTGCTCTCCTCTATGCTCCAACACATTCACAATAACGCCAGTTGTAGAGTGAGTAAGAATAACCTAGGTTGCTCTATGTGTAGGTGGATAAGATTGGTAGAAAAGATTAGGGCGTTGGGGCAAGGTCAATAGCTGCACAAACCATGTTTAAACCATGTTTAAATTGCACCAGATTTGTTTAAACTTTTTTGAGAGAGGGAATGTTCGAATAAACGCTTAGAACGGCGCTGAGGGCGTTTTAGAAAAGAAAATGCCTTTTCATTGGAAAAGGCATTGTTGTTAGTAGGTAGGCGTTACTTTATAGGCTCTTCAACTATCGGAATCAGTATTTTCTGTCTGTGGCCTGTTAGGTTTCCTTCTTCATCTAGTATCGGGGGGGCTAGAGGATCTAAAATCCCATCTACTTTTAACTTTGCATACTCGTACTTTGAGATTTGGCGAAGACCGCATTTACATTCATCCGTCTCCCTCATGGGGTAGTCTGTCCAGTAGGGATGATCAACTGGCAAAACTAGCCCTTTGTTTTTGGCATGAACAGGGCAAGGCTCAATGGTTGGGCCTAACATAATTGTTAAATACGGTAATGCTCGCTTTGTTTTTTGCGCTTGTTTCAGTTTGCTGGCGTAGTGTTTGTTCATGGGGACTCTCCTTACTCTCTAGCGACAAGGCTAACGATTGATTTTGTAGTTGGCGAAGTAGAAGCAATACTTGTTTGGCTCCCAGGGCAGAAACACGAGTGGCTAGTTCGTGACTCTCTGATGCAGTTAAGGCTAAGCGGCTCATACCATATTCCTTTTTGCGACATAATAACGGTATCTGTTCAGTTGGCGGTAATCCACCAACTGAATTCATTTGAAAAAAAAGAAGTTAAACTTACTCTCCGACCTGTATTTCTTCTCGGCGTGTGGCATTGAGAATCTCTACACTCGCAAATAACGCATGACTCAAGTCTTTGGTGTCAATCTCATGTAAGTCTTTACACTGGTTGAGTAACTGGCTGATCACTTCAAGATTGCACAGTGCATACTCTTCGAAATCAATGGCAAGCCAATCTGTCACTAATGCCGCTCGAACACCTTGTTGATTTTGAATTTTCATGATTACAGCTCCTTAATGATTTCGTCAGTGATTTTAGGTTCGTCGAGTGAAGCGCATAGGTTCATCGCATGAGAAATCAGATTATTGATGACTTGGGGATACACTAAACTGCCCGATTGATTACGGCGCGTTTGGAGACGCTCTTTTAAGGCTGATGCAGCGGTGGGATCCATGATCTTGTTGTAGTCACAACCCGCGCGTTCAAATTTATGCGTCAAATATGACTCAATATCGTGATCTAAAGGCGGAACCTCAACAATCATGCAACGACGGATAAACTCACGCAGTTCATAGTGGCGACGTTCATCAAGGCGGTGAAATAGCTCTGTCTGACCAACCAGCAAGATCCCAAGCAGCTTTGAGAAACCGTCTTCCAACTCCCAAAAGCGCTTAAGGTATTTCATCACTGGAATGGTTAGGTCATGCGCTTCTTCGATGATGAGAACGTGACGTTGACCACCTTTGAACGCTGTCATAAGTAAGCGCTCAACTTGTCGTGCTTTTGCCTCCATGCTGCGCTTTGGTGTTTCACTGCTAATGTCATTGATAATGGCATCGCAAATGCCCGCCGCCGTTGCTCGTGTCTTATCGATGATTTTCGGTTGAATGACTGAGATGTCGCCGTCATTGTGCAACTCGTCAAGAAGTAGACGACGAAGCACACTTTTACCTGCCCCAGAGTCACCGACCACTGCCAGAATACCTTGATTACGTGCTACGTCTTTCATCGCCGCCAGAACGTAACGACTATCCTCATTTAAGTAGATGTCGCGTACACCACGAATGTCGTTAATGAAAGGGTTTCTGAATAGCTTGAAGTGTTTCATTGCTGCTTGTGTTAACATTTGATTCTCCAGTTCGATGTCCTGATTGATTTCGTCTAGCTGGGGTTCTGGTTGGTCATTGGTGGCAGCCTTTGACCAACCGCTTACTCCCTCTAGCCCTTTAGAAGCAAAAAATGCCTCTACTTTGTCTGTAAATTCTTGTGCTCTTCGTTTGGGTGGTTCATTTAACCTTACCGCTCGATGCACTGTGCTGTAGTTCATTTCTAGATAGTCAGCTAGCGCTTGTACCGTCAGTCCTGCGTTATCTAACTGCGCTCTGAGCGTAATCATGATCGCCTTGCTCCCATTGTTCGATAAATAGGTTGAGTTCCGTTTCCGAAATGCCTTCTGGGTATTGAGCCTTTAATGATTTCTTAAAGGCTGAAAGCTCACTTTTATGAGGGTTAAATGCCTTTTTAAAGCGGTTTGAAGCACCTATGATCGTCATTTTCTGCTCTGTTAATGGCTGGCCTTCCACACTCATTTCTGTACCACGTCGCGGCATGAACAATGGGACTGATTGCTGCTCAATATCTGCCATTGGATTAATGTCACCATTGAAAGCAGGTACACGCCCTTTGCGAATTTTCTTAATCTCTCGTGGGTTATCTGTCCCCCACGCAGCGGTATCGAGGCGCTTACGGCTGATGTCCGTCTGTGTTTCACGTATCGCTTTATGTTGTTCGCCGATGATAGGGGCTTGTAGGTTGAAGCCTGCCGCATCACGCTCAATAGGTAACGCTTCGTGTGTGTGCTCTTGACCCATATCATCCACACTCATCACTCGAATAGCAGGAGCCTTGTATGGGTTAACGAACACCTTCACTTCATCACCTGCAATGATGTGTGGAATATGAGCCAATGAATAATCGAGTGAGGCATATCCCTTAGGCGCAAAGCTAATACTTAGCTCGTTAGGTCGAACCTTTCTGACCTCAGGCTTCGTTTGCTGCATCATGCTCTTCACCAGCTCTACGTCTTTTATCAATCGAAGCTGCTCAGTTCGTATGGTTTGCCACAGGCCAAAGCGACTTGTTTTATGGCGAGAGTGAGCCTTGAGCGCTTGAAAACCTATCGACCATTTCACAGCATACTGATTTAATTCTTCAATTGAGTTGATTGTCGTAAATGCTAAACGACTTTCAAAACGACGTTCGACAATATTGTGTGTGGACTCCACCTGACCTTTAGCCCAAGGACGACCTGGTGTGTGTGCGATATGCTTCACTTCCAACATATCTAGCATGTGACGAGTTTGGTGCGCAATGTTGGCTGAGCCTGCGTCCCATATCAGCAATTGAGGGACGCCATACATCAATTCCCCTGTATTACGCTCGCAAAAAGCTTCAAACAGAAACTTGGTAATGGTCTCTGTGTTCTCACCAGGAGCTACGTAGTAGCGCAAGAAGAAAGCACCACTGTAATGGTCGGTTGCAAGGTAACGTAACACGCGCTCATTGACGATACGGTCAAGGTTTTTCGGCTTGTTCTTGTAGAACTCATCTTCTGCCATGACTTGCAAACCTTTACCCCCCTTAAGGTAATACAGTACGCAGATAGACACGTCGAATTGCCAAGCGTGGTTTGGGTAAAGTGAGCGTTGACTTGTCGTCGTTTCCATCGTGTTCAACTGATTTGGGTGTACGCGAAAACGCCTAAAAGCCCTTAATACCGTCGACTCAGAAACGTCTTGTGAAAGCTGTCCGTTTGCCAATGCAACATCAATCGCATCACGGATGGTCATCAACCGTTTTCCGCTGTCGCGTTCACTCTGACGCAATAAGTTAGCCAATAGTTCCGCTTCGGTACGAGTGATTGCTAACTCGCCACAATCATTGCGTTTCTTACGCCCAGAATCCCACCCCAACGCCGCGAGTTCTTGATACAGTTTGTTCTTCGAAATGCACAGATAATCAGTAGCTCTTTGAATAATCGAACCTTTATCTCCACGGCCTGCACTATCTAGCTCCGCCATCAAGTGCTTTAAGTATTGTGCGCGTTCTAGCTCAAGTGCATTCATACAGACTTAACCCTCACTATCCATTAGCAACGCACTTTCTGAATGCCATTGCTCTAGATGTTCGATAACGTGAGCGGCTATCCCCATATCACCAGACAGGCTTAAGAAACGCTCCAGTACACGGAACAAGGTATCCTCACACGCTTGGTCAATGTCCGTAGGGTGTTGATTCTCTTGAATCGTTTGAATGGCATCAAAGAGTCGAGCCATGGCGCTGTCTACCGCGAGGGCTGCTATATTCAGTTGCTCTAGCAACTGGCTATTCAACTGCTCTTCCTTTTGACGAGCTTGAGCTGGTGAAAGCGGCGTATCGAGCTTTTTCGATAAGCTATTAATTTTCTTGTCTTTGTCAGCAAGTAAGCGCTCATGAGATTGCTTTTCTTGCGTCAGGCTATTCACTTCTTGTTGAAGGGCTTGTTTCTCTTGACGGTGCTTTGCCGATAACTCTTCGATGATTTCAAGAGCTTCATCACGGTCTTGAACCTTTACGGTTTCACCCTCTACGATCGCTGTTAAATCTTCCTGGGGAAGCTGTCGAAGGCGGCGTAGATCCTTAGTTGTCACGCCCAAAGTCTGCATTGACTTCAAAGCTTTCTCACCAAATAAAGATAGGTTCATTAAATCTTCATCGACTTTTGATTTTGACGTACCACATAACTTGCAGAACTCATCCCAAGTACCTCTGAGAACAATGTCATTTTCGCCGCCGTCGTCTGAAATTGGGTTCATGTTTACTGTGCGACCCTTTAATTCTCTATACGCTTTCGCCTCTTTAATCTCTTTCAAAGCGGATAAAGAGACGGTGTCGGCGAAAATGGCAAATGACTGAGCCATTTGAATTCGACCAAGATACATACCGATATCAATACTTGCTTGGGAAGATTGCGCCATTGTTAGGGCTTCAGCCGCATTTATTTCCTTAGCGTCACTTAACGCTTGCTGAGCAGTTTCTAGTTTCTTTAGTTCGTTTGACATATTACAGCTCCTCTCCAGTCAAATTCTTAAACTCAGACTTAACTTCCTCAATCTGTGCGCGTACAGCATTTCTGTAACTAAACGCCAGTTTTATGAAGTGGTTTGAAGGCTTCCATAGCAAGGAGTTCTTCTCACCCACAGTTTCTACCCAACCGCTTTCGATCAGCATTTGAAGATATCGATGAAGGCTAGTTCTGGGAATCGCCATAAGTTTGGATAGTCTATTGAGGCTCATTCCTTCCACACCGTTATCAACAAGGATTTCAAGAATCTGAAGTGTTATTCGTGCTGGTTTTAAGTTGCCGCCAGCAACTGAATTTTTATATTTGTCCATTGATAGTCACCATTTCTTTTTTGTGGAGAAGCTTAGGCCACGCTCGGTTCAACGCCGTTCTTGATGGTGCTCTTTCTTTCCCAAATTTTTTGAGACAAGCTAAGCGGACATCTTTTTGAGTCATAAACTCCAAGTCCATGCTCAAAATAAAGTCATGCAGTTCTCGGTCTAGTTCTATTTTGCTCTTGAACCGAGTAGGGATTGGCGCTAGCTCTAGCTTTCCTGAAGATATTGATTTGTATACTAAGTCCAATACATTTTTGGCTTGGTATACATTCAATGACTTCAGGATTTTTAATATATCTTGGTAAGCTAATTTTTCTTTGTTCGATTTCATACATACTCCGCACTCAAAATGAGTACTTACTTATCATTCTGACGTTCAATTCCTGACGCGTGAATCACCTTAGCGCGTAGTTCTTTGGCTTTAGGACCATCCCATGAGCCAGTTAAACACTGCTTTATATTGCTGATCTTGACGCCATTGTTCTTACACCACGAAGACAATGACGCTCCCTGGGCTACAAAACCTGCTTTTACTTGGTTATGTAGATCTAAGCTCGGTTTATACACATTGATTTCCATGTCACTCTCCGTCATTATTAATGGAACATATTACAAATGAATATAATGTTTTCATATGTAGTATTCACATGTAGTAGAGAGTTGTCAATATGAATATTGAGTTAAATGAAATTTTAGAACGAATAGCAAAACTGGAAGGGGTGAAGACAGATGCGGATATAGCGCACATATTAAAGGTTTCACCACAAACCATGTCTACTTGGAAAAGAAGAGGAACCGTTCCATACGAGCGAATATGTGCTTTTTGTTCTGCAAAAAGCCACTCACTTGATTATGTTATTTTTGGAGATAAAGCTGCACCGACTGAGGTTAGTGTGGATTTAGTTAACGAAGTGATCGCTGCTTTAAGGGCACCTAAAAGTGAATTGCGAGGAGTAAAGTTGGAGTTGATCGTAGAGCAACTAGTTTCTATGTATAACAGTGTAGTTGGTATAAGCTCTAAAACTCAGCGAGAGAAAGTTCTAAACTCTTATATCAACCTAGCAAACAAGCAGATACTAAGTAATGCGGACAAAGAGATATTGCAATTTATAGAGAGTAGTGCTCCTTTTTTTCGAGATAATCCAGAGATAATGAACAATCTACCAGACAGAGTCCGTACGGAGGCTGAACGATTGCTAAAAGATGTTATTCATCGAAAAGGCTTATTAAAAGTAACATACAATGACACGGAAGAAGATGGAGATGAAGATGAGCTTTCAGCCTAAGTCTTAGAGTTCATTCTAGAAGAACCAGCAACGACCGATTAAAGGTAAAGGTCGTTGCTTCCATACATTGATTTTTTCGAGATGTGGCAACTAACTATCTTGTGATGCTTGAAACACCAAGTTTCGACTTAACCAATACAAATTGGGATGCTCATTCCAATTTGCATCCCAGACACTCTCTAAGAATCCAATTTAATCCCAAATCATTCGGTTATTATCTTGACGCCATCCTCTTATTATCTTGGTTCTATACACCAAACGGTGGGCTTTTTTGTATCCATAATTTGTTGATACTCAGATTTAAAC
>ERZ1673961.673-NODE-673-length-11957-cov-48.834146_pt1 | contig 11957 bp, 11 predicted proteins | sample MGYA00580189_ERZ1673961 | MGnify/ENA primary metagenome ERZ1673961 (study PRJEB41334, sample SAMN05608105) | rock metagenome | biome: terrestrial subsurface; feature: shale formation; material: shale | place: USA: Pennsylvania ... | reverse complement strand
CTAGCTCCTGACGGAGCTTGAGGAAGGAGACTTCTTGCCTAAGTTCGTTAAAATATCTGGTGATCAATGATGAGTGGGATAAAAATAAAAAGACCTGGTGTCACGCGATAGGGCGTCACATCAGGTCTATTCTCGTTCTATAATTATTCAAACATACTTGTCGAATGTTTAGGTTGTAACCGTTCTTTCGGTTCCATATGATTGATGGCGTTATTAATTGCTGTTGGTCCTTCGCCGAATCCGGTCGCAATCAGTTTGACTTTACCAGGATACGTACAAATGTCACCCGCCGCATAAATGCCTTCTACCGTCGTCTCCATGCGTGAATTAACGACAATATTATTCTTCTCAATCTCTAATCCCCAATCTTTAATTGGACCAAGTGACGAAATAAAACCATAATTGACAATGACATCATCGACGTCAATCGTCAATGTGTTGTCACCTTTCACTTCTTTTAGTACGACAGATTCAATCTGATCTGTACCGTGTAGAGCTTCAGGCACGTAGGGTGTAACAACATTAACAGATGACTGCTGAAGTTTTTCAACGCTATGTTCATGCGCTCTAAATTGATCGCGTCGGTGGACCAGGGTGACTTGTTTTGCGATAGGCTCTAACATGAGTGCCCAGTCCAGTGCGGAGTCACCTCCACCAAATAATACAACGCGCTTATCTTTGAATTTCATCATTTGATCGACATAATAGTGTAGATTACGTCCTTCGTAGGCTTCCGCTTCTTTTAAAGCAAGTTTACGCGGTTGAAAAGCGCCATTGCCTGCGGTAATGATAATTGTCTTACTAAAATGTGTCTCTTTATTTGTTTCAATCATAAATGACCCATCGTCTTGTTTAGTGACAGTTTGCACGTTTTCTTCTAGACAATAAGTTGGATTGAACATGCTGACTTGTTCTTCTAAATTGCTGATTAAGTCTTGTGCGCGTACTTTAGGAAAGCCAGCAATATCGTAAATGTATTTCTCCGGGTAAAGCGCACTTAATTGCCCGCCGGTATGCGGTAAGCTTTCAATAATCTTCACTTTCTTTTGACGAAGACCGCCATAAAAGGCAGTAAAAAGTCCAACAGGACCTGCACCGATAATTGTAATATCATACAATTGATTTTCTTCCATTTATTTATCCCCCATTTGATCGTTAATACATTCAATATTCTAACATACTTTAATAAGAGATGAATTGATAATGCTTGTTTGATTATCATTGTAAATATGAATAAAACAAGCTAAGATTAAAATATGACAAATTTGTGACGGAATATTAGGATTGAGAGGATGGACGCTTATGACCCATATTGTCGTATTAGGGGCCGGATATGCTGGGCTAACGACGGTACTTAAATTACAGAAAAAATTAAAACATCAAGATGTCTCGATCACATTGATTAATAAACATCGCTATCACTATCAAACGACATGGTTGCATCGCTGTGCGGTGGGACTGTATTCTGAAAGTCTCGCACGAATTGATTTAGATAGCATCCTTGATAGACAACGGGTGACACTAAAAAAAGAAACGGTTGAGAAAATAAGGCCGGATATAAAACAAGTCACAACCGATCAAGCGACATACACATATGATTACCTTGTGGTAGCTTTAGGTGCTGAAATCAACACAAGTGAAGTGTCAGGCCTTGATTCGTACGCACATAGTATTGTTACTCTTGTGCGTGCAAATCGGCTGTATAACCGCCTGATAACCGTTATTGAAGACTATAAGAAGTCAAATCAAGCTGAACCACTAAATATCGTAGTTGGTGGTGGAGGCTTTACGGGTATTGAACTAGTCGGAGAGCTCAAAGAACAATTGCCTAAATTGCTTCAACAATATCAAGTCTCTCCAGAAAATGTGCGAATTACACTGATTGAGAAATCTTCAACCGTGTTACCAGAATTTAATTTAGAGCTTGGAGAATATGCCTTAAGTCAACTTGAAGCTGAGTACATTGACATTAAGCTGCAAACCACGATTAAAGGCATCACGCGCCATACGGTTAAAGTTGAACGTGGGGGTATTATTGAGGAGTTTGACCATGACTTATTTATTTGGACAGCAGGTGTGTCAACACATACTATTCTTCAAACCGCGTTATTTTACGGTGATACAGGTACAGTGACACTGACCGATGATTTAACTGTGGACAGGTATCCTGATGTGTATGTTATTGGTGATGCGGCAGAAACAAGTGGACAGTCAAATGAAAACGTATTACCAAATGCTGATCTAGCTATTCAAAAAGGAAAATACAGTGCCAATCACTTACTTAAAAAGCTGAACGATGAACAACTAACGAATGATTTTCATTTTAAAGCCTATGGTAGCCGGATTGCTTCTATTGGACAGCGAGATGGGATCGGCTTACTGTGGAATAAAAAGAAAGTGGTCGGAAGAGTTGCCGCGATGATTAAACGACTAACGGATCATGTCGTTGTGCTACAAATGGGCGGCTTATCCTTTTGGTCGCATGTCTTTATCAAGTCACGAATAAAGGAATAATCATTTTATCCAGTTAAAAAAGCTGTCGCTCTAAAGAATAGGAGCGACAGCTTTTATTTGTTAATAAAGCTTTTAAAAAATTATTTGTAAAAATAATCGTTTAAAAAAGTGGATACATTAAGAAGGCTAAGATAATCCCTGTCAATCCACCAAAAAACACTTCAATCGGCTGGTGGCCAAGTAGTTCTTTTAACTCTTTTCTTCGCTCGTATTCCTTCTTTTTTGTCCATACTTTGGCTTCGTCTATAAAGTATTGAAAGTCTTTCACTAACATATTTAATACAATCGCTTGTTCACCAGCTTGGCGACGAATGCCGGTGGCATCGAACATAATAATAATACTAAAAATAACAGACGCCGCAAATAAGCCTGAAGTAACACCGTGTTCAATACCAATACCTGTTGTCACAGCTGTTACGGCTGCGGAGTGACTACTTGGCATGCCACCTGTACTAAAGGCAAGACCAGGTTTAAATTCGCGTGTGGCGATTAAATGAATCGGTACTTTGACGCCTTGAGCGAAAAAAATCGCAAACAAAGCAGTCATTAATGGGAAGTTCTGAAAGATAGTCACGCTTGATCGATCCCTTCTGTCTCTGTCGATTAATATTTTCTAGTATAACATAGCTTTAAGACGTTCGTCACCGAAATGATTTTAAGCTAGAAAAACACTTACCCCAATGAAATCATCGGGATAAGTGTTCATGTTTAATTCGTATCAAATTACTGTATCACAGCGTCTAAAGCAACAACAATCATGTCATTAAAGGTTGTTTGACGTTCTTCTGCGGTTGTTTCTTCACCTGTTAAAATATGGTCAGATACAGTAAGAACAGAAAGCGCTTGGCGATTATATTTTGCTGCCAGTGTGTAAAGGGCGGTTGTTTCCATTTCTACGCCTAATACTTGGTAATCTGCTAATTTATTGAATAAATCTAAAGCGTTATCACGGTAGAAGCTATCGCTCGTGAATACATTACCAACACGCAATTTTAAGCCTTTTTCTACACCAGTGTCATAAGCTTTTTTCAGTAAGTCAAAGTCAGCGATTGGGGCGTAATCAATGCCACCAAATGTCATCCGGTTCATCTGGGAGTCAGACGTCGAACCTTGTGCGAGAATAACGTCCCTTACTTTTACATCTTTCTGTAAGGCGCCGCATGTACCAACACGTACAAGCTTCTGCACACCGTATTCTTGCATAAGTTCATTAATATAGATTGAGATAGAAGGAACCCCCATACCTGTTCCTTGGACAGATACTTTCTCACCCTTATATGTCCCAGTGTAACCTAACATGCCGCGAACCTCGTTATAACATACAGGGTTCTCTAAGAAATTCTCTGCGATATATTTTGCGCGCAAAGGATCACCTGGTAGTAATATTTTATCTGCAATCTCACCTTGTTTTGCTCCGATATGAGTACTCATAATTTAAAAAGCCTCCTTGATTCATTTGATAAGATAACGTTATCATAAAAAAAATAAAAAAACAACTGAAAATCCGAACGTTAACTAGGAATAAATGTAAGTTAACGAAATATACTTAGACAATTCGTACTAAAAGAATGAAAACGTTATAATAAAGCTTGTAAACTTATTTATTTCATGGTAAATTTCGTATATAATAGTATATATTCATCATCATCCGTGATGAATGAATTTATGAAGATGGGAGGAATCATAGTGAAAGAACAAACGTTTACAATTACTGATGACACAGGTATTCATGCGCGTCCAGCTACACTGTTAGTGAACAAAGCAGGACAATATGAATCACACGTAGAAATGCATTACAATGGTAAAGCGGTTAACTTAAAATCAATCATGGGTGTTATGTCTTTAGGTGTACCTAAGGGCGCTGAAATCAAAGTCACTGTTGAAGGGTCTGATGAAGACCAAGCAATGGAAGGTATTGCAGCAGCAATCCGTGAACAATTAGGCGAATAATTTTCGCATACTTAAAAAAGAAGCAGACGCTTATTTAGCGATTCTGCTTCTTTTTCATTTATGTTTTTCTATTTGCTTTTCGCCTGCTCATCAAGTGCTTTGGTCAATTTGTTTAACGCTTCTTTAACATAAGCTGTTGGGCTAGCGATATTCATCCGCATAAAGCCGCTACCGTTCTCACCGAAAGTAATCCCGCTATTAAGACCGAGCTTTGCATCTTGTTCCATCCACGTTTTTAGCTCATCGTGATTCATGTTTAGGCCGTTAAAGTCAAGCCAAAGTAAATAGGTGCCCTCTGCTTTTGTTACGGTCACATGATCATATGGTTCAAGCGTTGTTTCAACAAGTGTTTTGTTGGTTGTGAGTAACTCTATTAACTGATTAAGCCAATCTTCGCCTTTAGTATAAGCCGCTTCAAGCGCAACAATCCCGAGGGGGTTTAACATGGTAATGCCGAATCGAACAAAGGCATTTTTAATTTGCGTGCGAATCTTCTTATCAGGAATCACCGCGTAAGAAATTTGCAATCCGGCTAAGTTAAATGTTTTTGTCGGTGACATCAAAGTAATTATTTGATTGTTCGTTGCTGAATCGAGTGATGCGATAGGTGTGTGCGTATGACCAGGATAAATAAGGTCCGCATGGATTTCATCTGATACAATCAAGACATTATATTTCGCTGCAAGTTCAAGCACGCGCTTTAACTCTTCTTTTGTCCATACACGCCCAATCGGGTTGTGAGGACTGCAGAGAATCATCATCTTTACCCCTGTTTTAAACTGTTCTTCTAGGTCGTTAAAGTCCATCGTGTAATGCCCCGCTGTATTAATTAAAGGGCTGGTAACGAGTGTCCGGTTGTGCCGTTTAATCATGTGGTGAAAGGGATGATATACTGGTGTTTGGATTAAGATTTTATCTAACTCATCTGTTTGGGTTAAAATCGCCATATGAATGGTTTCAAGAACCCCTGGGCTATAGACGATTTCCTCTGATTGCACGTCAAAGTTATGATGGCTTTTGACCCAATGAATCACCACTTGATTGAGTGCGTCATCTGTGAACGTATAACCGAAAATACCATGATCGACCCGTTCGTGTAGGGCTTTTTTAATCGGTGAGGCAATTTCTAAATCCATATCGGCCACCCAAAGTGGCTGAACATCCTCTGAACCGTATAATTCTTCTACTTTATCCCATTTAACTGACCGCGTGTCTTTACGGTCAGGAAACGTATTAAAATTCTCCATATATGTAGCCTCCTCATAATAATTTATCAGTATTAGGTTGTGTAGCATTATAACATAATTCATCTTGTCCGTTCTAACTATCTGTCACTTATTCAGTTATAGAAAAATCGTTCAATAAAGTTAAGGGTAAATGCTTGTAAAAATAGGGGTTCATGTGGTAGAATCAATAATTGTGTATAAACGCTATCGGTAAATCCAATGACAGTATGTCGTTTTAGATTTGTCAAAATTAAATGAGGAGTTGTAATTATGTCAGAAAAATTCACTGAAGGTCAAGTATTACAAGGGAAAGTTACGGGTGTTCAACCATACGGTGCATTCGTTGCATTAGATGATCAAGTACAAGGTTTGGTTCACATTTCAGAAATCACTCACGGGTTCGTTAAAGATATTAACGATCACATTAAAGTGGGCGACGAAGTAAACGTAAAAATTCTTTCAATTGATGAAGCGAAGAACAAATATTCTTTATCAATCCGTGCAACGGAAGAAGCACCAAAACAAAAAGCACCACGTAACAACAATAACAAAGCGAAGCAATCTTATGCACCTCAACAAGAGGAACAAGGATTTAACACGCTTAAAGACAAGTTAGAAGAATGGTTAAAGCAATCAGGCCAAAATAAATAAGTAACCACGAAAGAGTAGGACAATGGTGCCTGCTCTTTTTTCATCTTCAAACGATAAAAGATCATGGAGTTCTTGACTACGGCTTAACCGAAGCTAGCTGAATGAATGTTCATCCGCCATTGTTATTGTCTCTGATTTTTCTGACAATACTGACGTTTTTTTATTCCGCGTGTGATTGTACTTGATTTCATAAGGTTTTTTAGGTAAATTAGAAGAGAAGTTTAAATTAAAAAGTGGAGGGACAATAATGACACACGTACGTTTTGAGTATGACAAAGCTTTAGCCTTCTTTGGCGAGCATGAATTAGACTATTTAAAAGCTCCTGTTAAATTAGCGCATGATATGGTACATAATCAAACAGGCGCAGGTAGTGACTTTTTAGGCTGGGTAGACTTACCTGAAAACTATGATAAAGAAGAATTTGCCCGTATTAAAAAATCAGCGGACAAAATCAAATCAGATTCTGATGTTTTACTTGTCATTGGGATTGGTGGTTCTTACTTAGGAGCACGTGCGGCGATTGAAATGTTAAATCATTCTTTCTATAACTTACTAGGTAAAGAAGATCGCCAGGCGCCACAAGTGATCTTTGTTGGTAACAGCATCAGCTCAACTTATATGCATGACCTCTTTGATCTGTTGAAAGACAAAGACGTGTCAATTAACGTCATCTCAAAAAGTGGAACAACAACCGAACCAGCGCTTGCTTTCCGTGTCTTCCGTAAGTTCTTAGAAGATAAATACGGTGTAGAAGAAGCGAAATCACGTATCTACGCTACTACAGACCGTGAAAAAGGTGCGCTTAAAACACTTGCGACAGAACAAGGTTATGAAAGCTTCATTATTCCTGACGATGTCGGTGGTCGTTATTCAGTGCTAACTGCAGTTGGTTTATTACCGATTGCGGCAAGCGGTGTGAATATTGATGACATGATGGAAGGGGCTCATCAAGCGCAAGTTGACTTTAGTGAGCCAGATTTAGATAAGAACCCAGCTTATCAATATGCAGCTGTGCGTAATGTGCTTTACAATAAAGGTAAAACAATTGAAATGCTGATCAACTACGAACCAGCCTTACAATACTTCAATGAGTGGTGGAAACAATTATTCGGTGAGAGTGAAGGGAAAGACTTTAAAGGGATTTATCCATCATCAGCTAACTTCTCAACGGATCTTCACTCATTAGGTCAATACGTACAAGAAGGACGTCGTGATATTTTTGAAACAGTCCTTCACGTTGAATCACCACGCCACGACTTAACCATTGAAGAAGATAGTCAAGACTTAGATGGCTTGAACTACCTTGCGGGTGAGACGGTAGACTTTGTGAATGAAAAAGCTTATCAAGGAACGCTTTTAGCGCATACAGATGGTCAAGTGCCTAACTTAGTTGTTCACTTACCAGAATTAAATGCTTATACATTCGGTTATGTGGCGTACTTCTTTGAAAAAGCATGTGCCATCAGTGGTTACTTACTTGGTGTGAATCCATTCGATCAACCAGGTGTTGAAGCATACAAGAAGAACATGTTTGCTTTACTTGGTAAACCAGGATTCGAAGAAGAGAAAAAAGCGTTAGAAAAACGTTTGTAATCTTGTCATTCAACTGCATAAATCAAGGTGTCTTAGGGCGCCTTGATTTTTTTCGTTAAAGCAGCGAGACTATTCAAGCGGTTCAGATAAGCAAAAAAAGAAAGCGATGAATAAAAGTGACAGGAGGCGTTACAATTGACGTTAGAAAATCAAGATTTTTTAATGACTTTACTTAAAACGCCATCTCCGTCTAGTATGGAAATGGCGATTCAAAAAACGTGGATCAACTACATGAAACCGTATGCGGATGAGATCATTACTGATCACGCCGGTAATGCGATTGCTGTCTTAAACAAAGACGCAGACTTTAAAATTTTACTTGCGGGGCACTGCGATGAAATTGCCCTCGTCATTAACCGGATTGATGACAATGGCTTTTTATACTTCGATAAAATGGGCGGTGTCAATCCAAAAGCGGCGATTGGCATGCGGGTGAATGTTTTAGGCTTTAATCAAACTCTGACCGGTGTAATCGGCGTGAATGCCCAGCACCATGGCGGGATCAAAGGTGACTTTGACGTAGAAGACTTATACATCGATTGCGGAGCTAAATCAAAAGAAGAAATCAGTGCGTTTGTTCAAATCGGTGATTTAGCTGTCTATGATCGTTCACCTGATGTATTAATGGACCGCTATATTACTGGACGTGGTCTTGATAACCGTACCGGGCAATTCATTGTCGGAGAAGTGTTGCGCAAACTAAAAGGAAAAGATTTAAATGTCGGCGTGTATGCGGCGAGCACGGTCAATGAAGAAACAAACATGGGCGGGGCTTACTTTGCAGCAAGTGGTATTAATCCAACACTTGCGATTGCGTGTGATGTTACTTTTGCGACAGACTACCCACATGTGAATAAAAATAAATACGGCGATATTACCCTTGATGGTGGTCCAGTCCTAGCCAAAGGTGCGCCGATTAACCGAAAAATCAACCAGTGGTTAGAAGCGGCCGCTAAACGTTTAGATATGGATGTGCAATATGAGTTAACGCCGCGCATGACAGGGACGGATGCCGATAAAATGCGATTAACGAACCAAGGCGTGCCGGTTAGTTTAGTTTCATTACCGCTACGTTATATGCACTCACCTGTTGAGACGGCGAGTATAAAGGATATTGAAGCAGAAATTGATTTAATCGTCGATTGGATTCTTCATATGACCGGTGAAGAGAATTTAAATCCATTAGAAGATGAATAGATAAAAACCCTGCCTCAATCATGATTGAGGCAGGGTTTTTTACGAATGTGTTTAACGTTTAAAATAGACTTTAGATACATAACTTTAAACTTTGTGAAAAAAGTTCATGCAAAAGGCTTCACTTTTTTCATAAGTCGCGCTATACTATAACTATAATAAAATATCGATTGAATCTTCGGGGCAGGGTGTAATTCCCGACCGACGGTAACTAACCTTTGTTAGAAGTCCGTGACCCGCACGTGTGCGGTGGATCTGGTGAGAGTCCAGAGCCGACAGTTAAAGTCTGGATGGGAGAAGATATGGAGTAAAATGGTCATCGACCATTTATTTCTTGATGCCATTAAACCTAAAGCCCAAAGTATGTGCTTTAGGTCTTTTTAATGTTCAAGAATGTTACTCTCCCTTCATCATAAAGATCCCAATCGATAAACAAGATGAAGGAGGATGTCGACATGAAAAAAGGTCAAACATCACAATTAACAAAACTGATTATTTTATCACTCTTTGGAACGGTATCAATGGTTTTATTATTTTTAAACTTCCCGTTACCCTTCCTGCCACCGTATTTGAAAGTAGATTTCGGTGAAGTACCAACTTTGCTTGCTGCGCTTATCTTCTCGCCAATGGCGGGTGTAGTCGTACAATTAATTAAAAATTTGCTTTACCTTGCCTTATCAGGTGCCGCCGATCCTGTTGGTGTGTTAGCCAACTTTATCGCGGGTGTAACGTTTGTGGTACCAATTGCGATGATTTATCACAAGTATAAAGGTAAAAAGAGTTTGATTTCCGGGCTTGTTGTTGGAACGGTTATTATGACAATTGCGATGGGGATTTTAAATTATTACGTCTTATTACCGATTTACAGTGCGTTTATGGGCTTTGAACAATTAACGCCTAGTGTGTTACTAGGTACTATCTTTGCTGGGGTTGTTCCGTTTAACCTAATTAAAGGTGTGATTGTCTCAATTCTATTTGTTCCGCTATTTGTTAAGTTAAAGCCGTGGATCGCTCAAAAACAAACGCAAGTAAAATTATCAGCATAACGAAAGACTATAATCAAAAGCTATGTCCTAGGTGGCATAGCTTTTTTACGTTATTTTTACATAAACTTTACCTTCTATTCATCTTTAGCTAACATCCATTCGTTACACTTGAATTAAGTTATTTATAGATAAAGAAGGTGAAAAAATGTCGCGTGTCTTGGTTCTTTTAAGTGAAGACAAACCACTCATCGCTCAAATGAACCTATCATTTGAACGAGAAGGGTATACGATGTGGGTGGCTGAAACTGAACGATCATTACATTATCTTGCCCGTACGGTCGAACCGACCCACATTATTATTGACAGTGAATTATATTATCAAAGTGCTGATCTTTGTGCGGATTTAAGACGAACGAAATTTAACGGGTGTTTAATGGTGCTTGTCCCTGAATCAATGAAACTTGATGGGATGTTGTCGCTAGAATTAGGTGCTGATGATTATTTAGTTAAGCCATTTGATTTAAGAGAATTGTTCACGCGGATTCGCGCTGTTGAAAGGCGAGGGAATTTTCACTTTGTGACAGAATCCAATCAAATGATCAAGTTTGGCATACTGTCCCTTCATGTGGATACCCAAACCGCGTATGTTCGTGAAGATCCAGTTGTTCTAACCGAAAAAGAGACGATGCTGCTGTATGTGTTATTGTTGCATCCGGAAAAAGTGTTGACTCGTGAAACGTTAGTTAAATTAGTCATGAGTCATGCAGAAGAATCGGATATACGAATCATTGACGTCTTTGTTAGTCGCCTTAGACAAAAGTTAACTGAAGCGGGAGCTATGATTGAAACTGTCCGTAATAAAGGCTATCGTTTGCGGATGAAAAAAAGCAGCGATGTCTCATCTTAAAACTATATGAAATAGATAACCCCTAGAAAAAGAACGTACGTTCGTTTATAATGGAATAAACGATACGTTCATTCTGGGGGTTTTAGTCATGGAACGGATAATATTTTTAGTCGATATGCAATCGTTTTATGCCTCTATTGAGAAGGTAACACACCCGCGATTTCGACATAAACCTGTTGTTGTAGCAGGAGATCCAAATCAGCGGAGTGGGATTATTCTGGCAGCATGCCCGCTCGCCAAAGCATCAGGAATTAAAACAGCTGAACCGTTATGGCAAGCTCGGGCTAAGTGCCCGGAGGTGGAAGTAGTAAAACCTCATATGGCTTTATATATTGATGTATCGATGCAAATCACCCGCGTTTTAGAAAAGTATTCAGATTTAGTTGAAGTTTACTCAATCGATGAGCAATTTGTCGATGTGACACATTCAGTTCATCTCTTTAAAGACCGCTACCATATGGCCAGAGCTATCCATGATGAGATATTAGATACGATCGGAATTGAGTCTCGTACTGGGATAGGTCCAACTAAGGTGTTAGCAAAAATGGCGTGTGATCATTTTGCGAAGAAACATCCAACGGGGATGTATGAGTTAACGAAAGATCGGATCCAATCCGAATTATGGCCAAGGCCAATCGGTGATTTATTTGGTGTTGGACATCGAATGGAAGTGCACTTTAAACGGATGGGCTTACATACTATTGGTAGTTTGGCTAATCATCCACTTATCTGGATAAAGAAACGTTTCGGCATTAACGGTGAAGTGTTATATCGTTTTAGTCATGGGATTGATCCGAGTCCGGTGACAAAACATACGCATATTAAACAAAAAGCAATTGGTCATCATATGACCTTGCCGCACGATTATGTTGAAAGAGAGGACATTTTAGTCGTTTTACGTGAATTAGCAGAAGAAGTTGCCAGACGCACACGTA
>ERZ1673961.672-NODE-672-length-11965-cov-91.027540_pt1 | contig 11965 bp, 17 predicted proteins | sample MGYA00580189_ERZ1673961 | MGnify/ENA primary metagenome ERZ1673961 (study PRJEB41334, sample SAMN05608105) | rock metagenome | biome: terrestrial subsurface; feature: shale formation; material: shale | place: USA: Pennsylvania ... | reverse complement strand
TTGTCATGTTCAACTTGTTTTTCATTTTTAACACCAGCATTTTCCACTTCATTTTCTTCCACTTTATTATTTTCTAAATCAACAATTTCTTCCTTGTCATGTTCAACTTGTTTTTCATTTTTAACACCAGCATTTTCCACTTCATTTTTTTTCTCTTGTTCTTTTTGAACTTCTTTTTTATTCTTTAAATTTTTTTCTTCTGCAAAAGTTTCTAATTGATTCAAATTAGTTTCAAGAGCATTTATATGTTTATTTAAGTCACTAATCATATTTTCTAAATTCTCTTTTACATTTTTTAGAATACCCAGTAGATTATCTATATCTTTTTTTTCTTCTTTTTTTTCTTCTTTTTCTCCACAAAATTCATTTTTTAATTCTTCATCAAACTCATCACTATTTTGAATAGTTTCAATAGCAGTTGAATACGTTTTATCAATTATTTCTTCTGCTAAACTAATCAATTCAGTTGCTTTTTGATTATTGTTTTTAGAAGACTGGCTAATTTCTGTAATTTTTTTAGCACTTTCATCATCTAAAAGTATTGCATCATTCTTATCCAACAATTGAATAATTTCGACTGTTTTGTCAAAATCTAAGTCCTTCTTCTTCTTTAAGTTAGATAATTCTTCTTTTGTACTTTGCAAGTAAAGAAGATACTCTCTTAATTGTTTATTTTTGTCATCCATTTTTTATTCTCCATTTCATTTAATAAAAATAAATCTTTAAATTTTATTATTAATTTACTTAAGAAGAATTAAAATTAATAAAATCATATTTTATACTTTATAATTCTTTTTTTGAGAATGCTTAATATTCAACATGTAAAACATGGGTTTTTCTTTATTTTTATAATTTTAATAGTTATCAATAAAGTAAAATAGCCTCTATAGATAGATTACAAAAATTAATTACAACTGAAAAACAGAAAAATAGCCTATAAAAATCAAAAAAGAGTTAAAAGAACATAATCTAAAATAATAGAGCCTGATAATATATATTATTAATTTATCTAAAATGAGAGATAAGTAAAAAACAATTTTAAAAAAAACAAAAAAAACTATTCTTAATATAAACTTATAAATATAATACGGTTCACTGTGGTACCTAGTAGAGATAAAAAAGGGTGAAATACTAAAAGAAAAAAATAGTTTTAGAATAACAATATTAGTAAAAAAATATTCATCTAGTTACTAATATTGTTGTAATTTATTTATTGAAAATACTTTCTTCAGTTGGGAATTTTTCTTTTAAAGAATTGTCAAGGTTTTCATATTTTTTCATATTTATAATTGCTTTTTCTATATCTTCTAATTCTTTATCTTCAATTTCCATTGTTTTATAATTAAGATTTATTTCTTTTTGTAATAAGTCCAGTTCATTCTCTTTTTTTGAGTAAAAGAAAGTATTAAATAAAACAAGAAATATATTAAGTAAAGTATCGTTTTTAAATGATTTACTTCTACCATCATTTTTATTTTTCATAATTTCTAAAATTTTCTTTGTATTATAAAAATCAATAACTCCTCTTAAAGTATAATCACTTACTTTAACAACAACAGAACCAGCAGGAATATTTACATATTGTTGCAATATAATTCTTGAATAGATAAATTTAAAAAATATATTCATTTTTTCATAAATCAAATCAATTAAAACTTTTTCTAATTCATCTAAATTTCTTTTGTATTTTTTTAAGTTTTCTTGCTGTTCCTTTGTTAATTCATTTTCCTCTTCTAAAGATTTTATTAAACTTTTTAAATTAAAAAATTCTGCTTTAAATTTACTAGCTCTATTTTTTTGAAATTCAATATACTTGCTATCTTTTTTATTTAGATCCTTTTTATGTTCTAAATCATCTAATCCAAGAAGCATATCTATACATCTATTGTCTTCTTTAAATAACTCAAAAAAAAGTTTTACATTTTTTGAAACACGTGTAGAACCAACAAACATTCTTTTTTTGCAAAATTCTCTAAATTCTTTTGCTTTTATATTTGTCTTTTTAATTATGTAATCCATAGAAAATATAACTTCATCTTTTCCATTGAAAGCTCTAAAATGAGAAATATTATTTTCATTAATATTATTGACAATTCTGTCATATTTAATTTCATTTCCTAATTTCTCAATCCCTTTTTTATTGTAACTAACATCTTTTAAGTATCCCTCAGTTATTGCTAGCATATCAATTAAATCTTCTTCACTTACAAAGAGAAATGATAAGTGTTTATACTCTTCCTCTGTATAAATTTTTCTGTAATCTTTTAAAACATCAAGTTTTCTAACTCTTTTATAACCATCAATTTTTAATATTTTCTGTTTAATAAAATCATCTTCTAGATTATCTAACCATCTGTATTTAAATGAATGCTTATGCGCTTGTTCAGTAAATATAAAAAATTTAAATGGAGTAAAAAGAAAAACTGTTGCTTTTTCAAAAAAATCATTAAACTTATTTATAAATTTAAAATATTTAGAAGTGTGTTTTCTCTTTATAATTAGAAACCATAAAAATAAAAGAAAAAAAGAAAAACAAAAATATAAAGCTATTCCTATAGACATTTCTTTATTGAAATTAAATAGAAAAATATCTTTATATAATGATGGGTTTATAAAAATCATTTCTTTAATTTGTTTCCAATCGCCTCCTGTAAATATAAAAAAAAGAAAAATAATCATAACACTAATTATAACTCTTCTTAAAAACTTATCTCTACGCTTTAGTTCACCTCTTCCTAATGCATCATTTTCTAAACTTTGATAAGAGTTGTTACTCCCTTTTAAAAAATCTTCTAGTGGATTAAACATAATTACCCTTTTAAAAATAAAAATTAATCTTAATAATAGCTAAAAAAAGTTAATAAAAAGATTTTAAAATATAATATTATTAATTAAATATATTTAATGTATAATGCAAAATAAAAAAGAGGTGAAAAAATGATTTTTTTTTATGCACAAGATGTGTACTATTATAATATCGATGAGGTAGAGTACTTAAAAAAAGAGTATAAAATTAATAATATAAAATTTATATATTCTAAAAAGGAACTCATTAAAGCATTAAAAAAATATTATAAAAAAAGAGATATTGCAGTAATGTCACCTTTTATGATAGAAAGTTTTAACCTAAAAAATGATGACATCAATCTATTAACAGTTAAAGAACTTAAAAATAGATATGGCTTACTTACTACACAAGATAAAGAAAAGAATGTAGATATAAATGTTGTACTTAAAAATATTTTAAAATGTAAAATACATGATTCTAAATTAAGCATGGATGATTACGGAGGAAAGAATAATCTAAAAAAAGAAATAGATTTAATTAAATTGAAACAATATTTAGGTTTACCTATTAAAGGATTTTTTCTATCTGGAATTCCAGGAACAGGAAAAAGTTTTTTAGTTAAATGTGTTGCAGGTGAATTTAATGCAAAACTTGTAGAATTGGATTTGTCTGGTTATTTAGAATATTCTAATCCTATATTTTATTTAAATAAATTCTTTGAGTTTTTTGAAGAAGCAGAAGGAAAATTTATAATATGGCTAGATGAAATAGAAAAGATGCTAGACTCTTCAGATATTAAGTCTAAAAATATTATAGGATTTCTTTTAACAGCAATAAATGAATTTTCTCAAAAAAGTGAAAAGTCTGATGTTATGTTAATGGCAACTGCTAATAATCTTTCAGACCTTGCAATTGCTTTTCCTGAATTTTTTAGAAATGGAAGATTTGACTACTTGATTGCTTTAGAAGCTTGTGATTCGGATGAATCTTTTGAGGTTTTTAATATTCATACTAAAATAGTAAATGATTTAAAAAACAAAAAGATAAGCAATATTATTTATAATCTTACATATGTAGATGAATTCAAAACACTTATTGAACTTTATCCTAAATCTTTTTTATATGAAATATTACAAGAAATAAAAGAAAAATCGCTTTATATTAAAAAAAATGATATTCACTCTTATGAAGCTTTCGAAAAAATGCTAAATGAAGAACTGGCAAATGACAAAGCTAACAATCTGACTTTATTAGTAGATAAAATTAAAAAATTTGATATTGTTATAAAACATAAAACAATAGAAACTATTGCAAGACAAACATATCGAGAACAATTGCCTAAACAAAATAAATTTCCTTATGTTAATGCAGAAATAGAATATTTAACAGGAGTATCTTTCCTTAAAATACTTTTTGAAGATAAAGATTTCTTTGATAAGAATGAAAATGTACAAGAACTTGTTAATAGTTGCTCTCCTTTACAAATAACTTTTCAAGATGCAATAAAGAAAATAAACAGTATTACTAAGAACTTTAAGAAAATGTAGAACTAGTAGTGATGAGGTTAAAAAATACTACCTCATCACTACTATCAAATATCTATTAAAAGGCAACAAAATGAAAAATACAAAATTTTTAATAATAACGCTAATTCTAATTTTAACAGTTACAATAATCAATGTTTATGCTTGTGAGGGGGATTGTGTTAAATGTCATCCAATATTGTTAAAAAATAGTAAAATAGATAATACTCATAAAATTTTAAAGAATTGTAAAACATGTCATAGTATAACAACAAATGATTTGGGAAATATGGGAGCAAGTTGTGGTCAAGACTGTTGGGATTGTCATAATGTTAGGGAAGTTATGTCAATAACAAATAATAAAGGTAATGTAATAAATGAGCATGCAGCATTAAATAGATGTATCACATGTCATGTTAAATTGGAAAGTAATACCTCATCATATTTAATTAATATTTTAAAGAAAACTAATTAATTTAGTCTATTTTATTGTATTTTTAGTTAGTTTAATCTATAATACAATATATAAAAAATGAATACTGTTAAAAATAAGGAATAATTATGTTAAATACTAAGATACTTACATATTTTGTTTTGTTAATTAATTTTGTTTATGTAGAAAAATATTTATTTTCAATATGTATACTATTGCTGTTAGTCTTAACTATTGTGGATAAATATATAGAAGATGAGGTTTACTTTAGTATTTGTGTTGTTATAGTTTTATGTGCAAGTCTTTCAACTTATTATTATAAAGATATAGTTGTTTCAATTTTGTTTTTAATTTTAACTATAGTAGTATTTCTTTTAAAAGTAAGAACAATAAAACATAATAAAGAAAGAGGTCAGTATATATAGACCTCTAATATTTTTATTAATCTTCATCTTCTTCTATAATCTTCTCTCTATTGTTTATAATCTTTAATGCCTTATCTACAACTTCTTTCCCCTCTTTTAATATTTTAGCTTTTTCTAAATTCTTCATGCATGTATCTAAATCATTAAAGCCATCATTCATTACGCTTAATGCAACATATAAAGGTGCTTTTGCAATAAAATCTAATTTTCTTGTATCAGGACCATTATAACAAGCTTGATTTGCAATAAACCTAGCATTCATCTCTTTTTCTTTTATCTTATTAAAGGCAAGATTAACAAAACCCTCTTCTTTCATTTTAAATCCTTTAAATAAATTGATTTATATTATAGCAAAATTGAAAACAGAATAATTATGCTTAAACTTAAGACTTGCTTAAATTTTAATTAAAACACATTATTAGTAATTATAACCTCATCGAAACACTTATTATGTATGAAAATCAAGATATTTTCAAAATAAAACGATAAATAACGCTAGATATGTTAAAAACTATTGATTTAACGAAATATTTTCGCTATAATTATATTATATAAAATAAAAGGAGAAAGAAATGGATAGATTAATATATTTAAACGGTGAAGAGATAGGATATATTTTATTTAGAGATAATATTGTCTTTAACATCACAAAAGATTGTGATATTGAAGAGTATAACGAATTAGTTCAAATGGTAGAAGAGCGTTTTATATTTAGAACTAGACACTATTCTGGTTTAACTTTAGAACTAATAAAACCTTTTAATGCAACAATAATAGAAAAAATTAACAACAATGTAAATAATATAAAAGAAGAAGAGTCTAAATTAATAACCTCTTTAAGAGAGGAATTAAAAGATTTTAATATTGATGGAGAAAATATTATTGATATTTTTAAAGATTTTTCATTAACTTTAGAAGATGATTTTAAAGAACCTCAAGAGGGATATATTCATTCTTGGGATGAGTCGAGAAATATTCCATCTTGGGGTTATTTACTAATCATGAGAAATGATAAATTAACTTTTGAAAGGTATAACAATACTTTTTACACTAATGGTCACTCAGATAGTGAAGAAAGATATTATTGGGATGAAGAGCTTGCTGATAAAGATATTATTATAGGATATACATATAATAATGAAGATAATAGCTTAGAAGATGGAGGAAGTTTAATTTTATTTACTAATCCTTATGTTTATAGAAAAAGTGAAAGAATAGAAACTCTTTCTAATTGGGAAAAGTTTATTGAAGTAATTAGGAGAGAAAAATAAGATGAAAGCAGAAAAAATAAGAAATGAGTTAAAAGATTTTAATAATTGTAGTAAGAATGGAAAATTTAAAATAATTGATGTTGGTACAAAAGAAGAGTATGGAACTATTATAAAAGAAGAATTTAAATTGAATTGGGTTCGAAGCAAAGACTGTCAAAAAATAGCAATTACAACTTTAGATATTACGGATATTATAAATACCCTAATTGAGGAAAACAAACTTAATTGTGAAATAAAAGTTTTTCAAGTCTCAAGGTATGATTCTTCATTTTATAGAATTGTTTTTAAAAATATTGTTAATAAAATTGAATTATTTACAATAACGGAAGAATATGAAATTGAGTATAAAAAAGAAAAGGGAAAAAGATTTTTGTGTCTATCGGGTTGGGATGAAGAACTTTATATTAACTCTAAAACAATGATTGGAAAACATTTTTTAAAAAGCTTAGGATAATATATTGATAACTCTACTAGATAATTTATTCTCAAAAATAAAAGAATAGTTTTAAATAAAGTAACTAAAAAAGCTATTCTTTTAGATAAATATACTCTATTAAAATAAACACATTATTAGTAATTATAACCTCATCGAAACACCTATTATGTATAAAAATCAATATAATTTCAAAATAAAACGATAAATAACGCTAAATATATTAAATTTTATTGACTTAACGAAATATTTTCGCTATAATTATATTATATAAAAGATTAGGAGGAAAAATGCAACCAAGAAAATTAATTGCTAATTTAAACGAAAAAGGTTTAGGTCATGTAAGTATCCATCATAAAGCACAAGGTGCAGAAATGGATGCAAGAATATATGCAGGTTTTTTTGGAAACAATGAACACCTAAAAGGTGTCGTTAAAAAATGTTTGATTAAAAACAAAGACTTAGATATTGTTATCATTAATGGAGAGAGATTAAAATGAAATATGAATATAAAACGAGTATGGGAACAATTGTATCCTTACATATAAATTCTTTAAAAGATATAGTTGCATTTGCTAATAACAAAGAGTTAATTTGCTATGCAGAAAAAGGTTTTTGTTATAATCCTAAGAGTAAATTACCTGCATTATGTACAAATTTAAAAATTAATGGGACAACAGTTAATTTGGAAATTACAAGTGAAATAAAAAGCTATATTAATAGTCTTAAAGAAGAAGAAAGAACATCAAAACTTCCTAAAAAACAACAATTAAAAGAAAAGATTGAGAAACTAAAAAATGAAACTAATTTTACTTATTTTGTAGATGCAGACTTAGTTACAGGGCAAAGATATTTTGCATTAAGTAAAAGATATGATAAAACCGTATGGAATAAAATTGCTAAATATTTTACTTATATAAATACATCATATCACTCAGATAATTTTGATGCCATGTATGATAGTAACTTTAAAGGATGGTTAACAAATAATCCTAATAAAGTTGATGAAATTTTAAAAGAGACTTTAAAAATTGATAATACAAAAGAGATAGAAGAACTTGAAAAAGAACTAGAAAACATTATAAAGGATGGCTAATGAAAAATAAAATTATAAATATGAACGATGCAATAGAAATTTTAGGAAGAAAAAAATACATAGATATTGCATATGATTTAGGTGCAGACGATAGAGAATTTCACTTAGAAGAGGATGGTATTATAAACTATGATATTACTCAAAATTTATCAGATGAAGAGATAATAAACATAGTAGATAGAAAAATTGTTTTAAACTATTATCAGTTATTTTTATCTAAAAGAGTGAAAGAACTGAAAGAAACAATTGACAAGAGGAAAGTCAAAAAACTACAATTAATAATTAATTGTAAGAAAAAAGAGATTGAAACTATAAAAGAATTAGATTTAAGTAATATAAATAGAGAAATAATATTTGAAAATAAAAAACATAGAATAGTTAGATATAAAGAACAAAAACAAATGAAAGCTTATTTTAAAAACACTAAGGGTTGGACTTGTTTTTTGAGTAGTGATATTACAAATGAAACAAACAAAGAACTTATTAAATATGTTTCTGATTATATATCTTCTCCTCTATCATATGAAGAGTGTTGAAGAAGTTATTATTCGCTATAAAATACACTAAGTGTTTTGATTCAAGGATTAAAATATTAGTATAATACAACATAACAAAATATATTTCAATACATTAAATGTTTTGGTTAATAAGCAAAATTATATTAATATAACACTTAAGATTATATAAATAGAAAGGTATTGGTATGTTAGAAAGATATAAGATAAACAAACAAGTTCCTCCTGGACTCCTTGAAGAGTTGAAAAAAACAAATGAAGAAAGAACTTTTTTAACTTATGATGGGAAAGGTATAACTGCTTATATTATTCTAAAAGATATTACAAGAAATGAATTAAAACAATATACAAGTAATTTAACTGTTGTTTATAAAGATTTAGAAATTCCTTTTTTAGTTTTAAAATATAAAGAAAATAGTTTTGATATTCCAATCTTTCCCAATGAGTCTTTAGAAATAGCTAATAAGTTAGATATCTTAATTGTTGATTTAAATGGCTATATTTTAAAATCTTATAGAAGATTAGGATTAAATATGAATATAACAAATGCAATTGCAGCAGGTATTAATTTTGTAAATACTTTAACAAAAAAACAAATTATATCTATTATTCAAAATCAAATTTATATTAAATATACACCTGAACAAATGCACAAAGGTGGAATTAGACAAGTTTTTAGGAAATGAAAATGACATTAAAAAAAAATATATGGGAATTTTTAATAAAAAATGAGAAAAGTATACAAGTACAAGACCTTTATAATAATTTTACTAACTATAAGAATACTACAATTAAACAATATTTAAATGCACTATATAAAGCAAACTATCTAAAAGCTACAGATACAACAAATAGAGGTTTAAAAAATATATCTAAAATTAAACTTATAAAAAGAACAGGAAATGTTGCTCCTAGATATAGTAAAGGTGTGTTAAGAGATTTAAATACTTTAGAAGAGTTTGTTATATCTAAAGATAAAACTTATAAAAGAACAGAGACATATCTTAAGTTCTATTTACAAGCAATTATAGAGTTAAATAAAGAAGAAGCTCTAAATAGCGAGATTGTAAATAAGTTTAAAGAGATTTGTCCTAGCATAAATGAAGATGATAAAAAAGCAGCTTCTAAAATAAAAAGATATAGAGATCAATTATTAGAAAAAAGAGTTATGATAAAAAGTGGAGATAGTTTTAGAAATAGTTATTATCTACAAATAAATTTAGAAAAAATCAAATTTCTTTATAAAAAATGTAAAGAGATTAATACATATAATATTTTAAAAGAAGAAATATAAATAAATATTTTATATTTCCTTTAAATTGTCTAGATCATTGATTTTATATAATCATTTAAATCTATTTTTTGAGAATGTTTTTCCAAGAAGTCTAAACAAAATTTAACTAATACATACCTATCAAATTCTTTTAAATTTTTAATTTTAGATATTGTTGCATTAATATAAATTTCTACATTTTCTTCTTTGTTTATAATTTGCATAATTTGCTGAGGTTCATATAATAATTTATCTTTTAGATGTTTTTCTAAAAAATCTTCTCTTATTAAATCTATAGTAGGTGTAAGTTCTTTTAAACTTTCAATTAAAATCTTAAACTCTTCTTCTTTAAAAGTTTGTATAATATCTTCTAAAGCTTTGTTTTCTAATAGATTATATGTTTTTAATAGATTATATGTTTTTCCATTCCAATTGTCTTTATCTTCTTTTTCTCTTTTTGCCCAGTTTTGAAGTGTTCGCATAGGAATACTATATTTCTTATGTAATTCTTTATTAGTGTTATTATCCTGTTCTATATACAATTCCATAATTAGCCTTTTTACTTATTTTTCGTTATTATACCATTAAAAAGTAATATTTGTCAATATTGCTTATGAAATTACACTATATTTCTTTTAATTATTGACATAACGAAATAAATTCGCTATAATTTGATTATAAAAAAAGACAAAGGGTTTAAAAATGAGAATAAGAGAAAAAGCTTTATTGATTTTTGTTGCATTTGTTGTTGCAACTACTGTAGTAGTGTTAATTCCTGAACACAAAAAAGTAGATATAGTTATTAGTAAATAGAAACAATAATATAACCTCAGCAAGGTATATTGTTCTTTCTATGAACTCACATAAGCTTACTGATAAAATTTGAGAATAGAAAAAATTATTCTCTATTCTCAACTAATTTAATTAAATCTTCTTTTGTTATGTTGTTAGCTTTACATAAAGCTCCAAGATAATTACAATCTAATTTATGCAAGTTATTCTCTTTCATAAGCCTTATTGTACCCTCGGAAACACCTATATAGTTAGCTAATTTTGTGTTTTGAATTTCACCTATATTCTTCCCTGTTCTATTTATGAAATCAATGAATTTATTTTTCTTCATAAATATCTCCAAGTGAACTAAATAATTTTGGGATTAGTTTTGAAGCACTTTCTATATCAAGATCATCTAATATATTCTGCATATTGTTTTTAATGATAATGCAATCATAGGCTCTATTACTTTCAATTTTAATAAACCCACACATAGTATTAAACTTAGTGGATATTTGTTGTTTACTTGGCTGTTCTGTCTTTAAATTAATCTCTTTAATAAGCACTTCTAAATCTCCATTGTTTAAAAGTGCTTTACTGTTATCCTTTGATACTTTCCAATCAATCTTCATTTTTTACTTCCTTATAATATTCGTCTCTATATTTTTCTTGTTCTCTATTACTCATATAGTTATAAATATAAACTGTTGCTAATTCATCATCATTTTCAATTGCTTCAATAATTTCATCTGTATTTGCATAAACTCTTTGATATTGACCATCTGCTAGATTATCAAGAATTAAAGAGTCTTTATCAGTTCCTATATATTCTCCATTGCAATCGCTTAAAACATAAAGCTTTTCATCTTCTTTTAAATTTTCAAAAGCTTCAATGATTTCACTATCTCCATATTCTTTTACAATTTTTTTTAGTTCTTCAAAAGTAAAATCACTATCGCTCTTGTCTTCATCAATATTATCCATAATTAATGAATCAATATATCCACTTGAGCCACAATCTTGTTTTACATAATCATCAAAGTTCTCATAACTTATAATTGATTCATGTTCCCTTAATAAATCTTCCATATCATCAAAGAACTGTCCTCTAACTCCGTTTTGATGTCTTTTTTCTACCCATAAACAAGTATTTAAGTCTTGTTCTTTATACTCTTCTTCAATATATCTCTTAGCGATATATTTTTCTTTTGTTCCTACGAAACCCATTTCTAAATCAAAACTCATTTTGTATCCTTTATTTTTGTATATATAGTATTATATACTAAATATATGCAAAAGTCAAGAATATATAGTATTATTTACGAAATATTTATAATTATATTATTGTTTTTTTATTGTAAATTGATTTGGTCCAATAAAAATTTGTTCATCATCCTTTTGCTGCAAAAGGATATTTAAAAATATATCATTTAT
>ERZ1673961.671-NODE-671-length-11968-cov-3.574415_pt1 | contig 11968 bp, 11 predicted proteins | sample MGYA00580189_ERZ1673961 | MGnify/ENA primary metagenome ERZ1673961 (study PRJEB41334, sample SAMN05608105) | rock metagenome | biome: terrestrial subsurface; feature: shale formation; material: shale | place: USA: Pennsylvania ... | reverse complement strand
TGGAACCAGCCACGGTGCTGGTCAGAACCTTCCAGATACATGTCGGCCGGGAAACTGAGGCCTTCGCGCTCGCGCAGGACCGCATGGTGGGTCACACCGGAGTCGAACCAGACATCCAGAGTATCAGTGACCTTGTCATAGTCAGCCGCTTCATCACCCAGCAGTTCGGTCGCGTCCAGTTCAAACCAGGCATCGATGCCGCCCTGTTCAATTTTTTGCGCGACCTGCTCGATCAGTTCGGCGGTACGCGGGTGCAGCTCACCGGTCTGCTTGTGGGTAAACACAGTGATTGGCACACCCCAGGTACGCTGACGCGAGACACACCAGTCTGGGCTCTGCTCGACCATGGCTTCGATGCGGTTCTGGCCCCACTCGGGGAACCACTGCACGCCCTTGATCGCATCCAGTGCCTGGCTCTTCAGCTGCTTCGCCTCCATGGAGACAAACCACTGCGGCGTGGCACGGTAGATCAGCGGCGTCTTGGTACGCCAGCAGTGCGGGTAGCTGTGCTGGAAGCGCTTCAGATGCACCAGCTTGGCTTCGCGCTCCAGCGCTTCGCACACTGGGCCATCCGCCTTGTAAACATGTACTCCGGCAAATTCGCCGGCCGCGTCGGTGTAGGTACCGTCGGCCTGCACCAGATTCAGTGTACCCAGACCGTAGGCCTGACCGACCACGAAGTCTTCCATGCCGTGATCGGGCGCGGTGTGTACGGCACCGGTACCGGCATCGGTGGTGACGTGATCACCCAAAATCACCGGCACCTGACGGTCATAGATCGGATGCTGGAGCTGCAGCAGCTCCAGCGCTGCGCCGTTGCAGGTCGCCAGCACTTCAAACTTGTCCACACCCCAGCGCGCCATGATGTCATCGACCATCTCGGCGGCCAGCACCATGCGATCCACACCCTGCTCGGTGTGCGCTTCCACCAGTGCGTAATCCAGCGTGCCGTTGATCGACACCGCCTGGTTGGCGGGGATGGTCCAGGGCGTAGTGGTCCAGATCACCACCGACACCGGCGCCTCACCGGCAGTGGCGCCGAACAGTGCCAGCACCTTGTCCTGATCGATGAAGGTGAAACGCACATCGATGGCGGTGGAGGTCTTGTCCTGATATTCCACTTCGGCTTCGGCCAGTGCGGACTGCCCCACTACGCTCCAGTAGACCGGCTTATAGCCCTTCACCAGATGGCCGTTATCGATGATCTTGCCCAGCGCGCGCACGATGTTGGCTTCGGTGTCGAAGTTCATCGTCAGGTAGGGGTTGTCCCAGTCGCCCAGTACGCCCAGACGAATGAAGTCCGCTTTCTGCCCGGCGACCTGCTCGGCGGCGTACTCGCGACACTTCTGACGGAATTCACGGTAGGGCACCTTGTCACCGGCCTTGCCGATCAGGGTTTCCACCTTGTGTTCAATCGGCAGACCGTGGCAGTCCCAGCCCGGCACGTAGGGCGCGTCAAAGCCGCTCAGGGTCTTGGACTTGATGATCATGTCCTTGATCACCTTGTTGACCGCATGACCGATATGAATATTACCGTTGGCGTAGGGAGGACCATCGTGGAGGATGAAGGTCTTGCGTCCCTTGCCCACTTCACGCAACTGACGATACAGGTCGATTTCATCCCAGCGCGCCAGACGAGCCGGTTCACGCTGCGGCAGGTTGCCGCGCATCGGGAATGCCGTTTCCGGCAGGTTGAGTGTCGCTTTGTAATCGGTCATAACAGGTCGCTTCCAGAGGTAAGGTCAGTCTCGGCCCGCCTGGGCAAACCAGGCGCGGACATGTTCAATATCGGCTTCTATCTGTGTCTTGAGCGCGTCCAGGCCATCGAAGGCGCGCTCCTCGCGGATGAAATGAAGAAATTCGACGCGCATCAGGCGGCCGTAAATTTCCTCTCCGCTGTAGTCCAGCAAATGGACTTCCAGCACCGGCTGGCGACCGTTTACGGTCGGGCGCATGCCTACGTTGCAGACACCGGGCAAACGACGGCCATCGAAATGTGCATGCACGGCAAAGACGCCGCGCAGCGGACAGGCATATTTGTGCATGCGCACATTGGCCGTCGGCACGCCCAGCTGGCGGCCCAGTTTCTGGCCATGCATCACGCGACCGGTCACGGCATAGCGCCAGCCCAGCAGGCGGGCAGCCAGGTCGAAATCATTCTGCACCAGCGCCTGACGCACCCGAGTGCTGCTCACACGCTCATCATCGATGGCAAAGGTCGCTGTGTGTTCAACACTGAAGCCATGGCGCTTGCCGGCTTCAGTCAGCATGGTGAAATCGCCGCGCCGGTCGCAGCCGAAACGGAAATCATCGCCGACCACAAAGTGGCGCACCGCCAGCCCCTTGAGCAGCAGTTCATCGATGAAATCGGTGGCGCACATCTGTCGCAGCCGGGCGTTGAAGGTCAGGCAGAGCACTCGGTCTACGCCCTCAGCCGCCAGCAGACGCACCTTTTCGTCGAACCGGGTCAGACGCGGCGGTACCGCATCGCCACCGAAAAACTCGCGCGGCTGGGGTTCGAAGATGATCGCCACACTGGGCAGCCCAAGTTCGGCCGCCTTGGCTTTGACCTGCGCCAGCACCTTGCGGTGCCCCAGGTGAACGCCATCGAAATTGCCGATCGTGGCCACGCAGCCACGGTGTCGGTCTCGCAGATTGTGTAAGCCTCGTATCAGTTCCATGCAGTTGCTGAACCAGCGCCGGAAATATGGACTGCGCAGTATATCGTACTCTGGCCACTGCGAGTACCGCTCAGAAAGTGTTCAGCCACGCAGGTGACGCATGCGCAGACCCGTTGCCAACAGCGCCAGAACATAGGCACCGACACCCGCCAGCACCAGCAGCGTCATCCACTGCACGCGCGTCCAGAGATCGGCCTGCAGCCAGTCGCCCTGCACCTGTTGAATCAGCACTAGTGTGGCCACCAGCACAGCGGACGCACTGAGCAGACGGAACAGCATCACCCCCCAGCCCGGCTGCCAGCGGAATACGCCTTCTTTCAACAGCCCGTGGAGCAGCCAGCCCGCATTCATGAACGCGGAGATCGACGTCGCCAGCGCCAGCCCGGCATGATCCAGTGGCCAGATCAGGATCAGGTTGAGAACCATGTTGGCGATCATCGCCTTGACCGCAATTTTCACCGGCGTGCGGGTGTCCTGACGGGCAAAGTACCCCGGTGCCAGCACCTTGATCAGCATGAACGCCAGCAGACCGAAGGCGTAGGCTCTCAGACTCATGGCCGCCATCATCACATCACGATCGGTCATCTGGCCGTAGTGGAACAGGGTCGCAATCAGCGGCTCGGCCAACAGCGCCAGCGCCAGCGCCGCCGGCAGGCCAATCAGCAGGATCATGCGGATGCCCCAATCGAGCATCTGCGCAAAGCGCTCGGGGCTTTTTTCGGCATGGGTGCGCGACAGGCTGGGCAGAATCACCGTGGCGATGGCGATGCCGAATACCCCCAACGGCAACTCGGACAGACGATCGGAGTAGTACAGCCAGGACACGCTGCCAGTCTGCAGAAAGGACGCCAGCACCGTATCCAGCAGCAGGTTGATCTGCGCCACCGAAACCCCAAACAGCGCCGGCAGCATCAGTTTGAGAATACGGCGCACGCCTTCGTCACGGAAGTTCGGCTGCGGCTGCGGCAACAAACGCAGTCGTGCCAGGAAAGGCAGTTGGAACAGCAGCTGCACCGCACCGGCCATGAGTACCCCCCAGGCCAGGGCCATGATCGGTGTTTCCAGCAGCGGACTGAGCCAGACCGCCGCACCGATCAGACACAGATTGAGCAGCACCGGCGTGAAAGCCGGTACGGCGAAACGCTCATAACTGTTGAGAATGGCACCACAGAAGGCGGTCAGCGAGATCAGCAGCAGATAGGGAAAGGTAATTCTGAGCATGTCGGCGGCGAGATCAAACTTTTCGCCACCCGCCATGTAGAAACCCGGCGCGAACAGGGCCGCCAGCAAGGGTGCGCCGATCACTGCCAGTACAGTCACTGCCACCAGTACCGAACCCAGCGCCCCGGCAACCCGGTTGACCAGCAGTTGTACCGCGGCCAGGTTGCGCTGACTGCGATATTCGGACAACACCGGTACGAACGCCTGTGAGAAGGCCCCCTCGGCAAACAGGCGGCGCAGGAAATTGGGAATCTTGAAGGCAACAAAGAAGGCATCGGCACTGCCGCTGGCACCAAAGTAGCCAGCGATCACCACATCCCTGACCAGCCCCAGCACCCGCGATACCAGGGTCATGATGCCGACGATGCCACTGGAGCGCAGCAGCCCCCCACCCGTTTTCTTTGCCTGTTCCGCCACAACGATTCCCTACTGCTCGTCAAAATGTGCGCCGATCATAGCCCTGATTACAAAACAGACAAAGTCCGGTGTCGAAACGGGGTCATTTGGTTGACATCATTGGCGCGTACATGAATAATGTCGCGTCTAATTTTCGGCATTACAGCGCCGTAATCTGATCAACTCAATTATTGAAGGAGCCGGATCGTGGCTAATTCCGCAGGATCCAAAAAACGCGCTCGTCAGGCGGAGAAGCGTCGTCAGCACAACGCTAGCCTGCGCTCCATGGCGCGCACGTACATCAAGAAAGTAATCGCTGCCATCAACAGCGGTGACCAGGCAGCTGCACAGGAAGCATTCAAGGTCGCTCAGCCGATCATGGACAGCTCCGTGAACAAAGGCATCTTCCACAAGAACAAGATCGCCCGCACCAAGAGCCGCCTGACCGCTCGCATCAAGGCAATGGCCGCCTAAGCCAACGCCTGATCAAGCACAAAAAAACCGGCTTCTGCCGGTTTTTTTGTATCTGCCGTTTGGCATGCATATCCGGGACAACTCGAATCGCCCGCCAAACAACCGACGGGGACCGACGCAACACGCCAGCCCCGCAGCAGAAACTCAGGCCAGCACCAGATTATCCCGGTGCACCAGCTCTTCCTCACCCATGAAGCCCAACAGGGACTCGATATCACGACTGGGTCGTCCGATGATCCGGCGTGCATCCTCGGCGCCGTAATTGGCCAGACCGCGAGCCACTACCCGCCCCAGCTCATCCATCATGATCACCATCTCGCCACGGGAAAAGTCGCCACTGACCGAGCGCACACCAGCCGGCAACAGGCTTTTGTCCCGTTCGGTCAGTGCCGCCACGGCACCGGCATCCAGCACCAGCGTGCCGCGCGCCTGCAGATGACCGGCGATCCACTGCTTGCGCGCCACCATCGGCTCACGTTCCGGCAACAGCAAGGTACCGACCGACTCGGCTGCATGCAGCTTAAGCAGCACATCCGGCTCGCGACCACTGGCAATCACAGTCACCGCACCGGAGCGCGCCGCCAGCTTGGCCGCACGCACCTTGGTGGCCATGCCGCCACGTCCCAACTTGCCGCCACCGCCGGCCATGGCCACCAGACGCTCGTCTTCGGCCATCGCCTCGCTGATCAGCTCGGCCTCGGGATTGGAACGCGGATCAGCGGTGTACAGCCCCTGCTGGTCGGTGAGCAGAATCAGTGCATCCGCTTCCACCGCATTGGCCACCAGCGCCCCCAGGGTGTAGTTGTCGCCAAAGGGGATCTCGTCGGTGACCACGGTGTCGTTTTCATTGACGACCGCCACCACGCCCAGCTCGATCAGCGTCTTCAGCGTGGAGACGGCATTGAGGTAGCGCTTGCGGTTGGACAGGTCATCATGGGTCAGCAGCACCTGTGCCGTATGCATGCCGTGGCGACGGAAGTTGGTCTCGTAAGCCTGCACCAACCCCATCTGACCCACCGCCGCAGCCGCCTGCAGACGATAGATTTCACGCGGTCGCTCGGACCAGCCCAGACGGGTCATCCCCTCTGCCACCGACCCTGAGGACACCAGAATCACCTCGACACCACGCCGCGTCAGCTCAACCAGCTGGTCCACCCAGCCGGCAATGGCGATCTGATCCAGCCCCTGACCATCATTGGTCAGCAGGGCACTGCCGATTTTGACGACCCAACGCCCTGATTGGGCCAGGCCTTTACGTCCCGCTGTCACCTTGTCATTGCTCCGTCAGCGCACATACTCCACTTCGATATCGTAATCATCGTCATCGAAGTCATCATCATCCAGATCATCTTCCGCTTCACGACGTGCGCGCATTTCGGCACGCAGACGCTGCAGATTTTCCCGCGCTTCTTCATCAATCAGCGCACGGGTACGACGCTCATCTTCCAGCAGCTCCGGATTTTCGGCAATCGCTTCCGCCCGACGATCCAGAAATTCCTGCAGGTCATGCACCAGCGGCATCAGACCGGTCTTGTTCAGCGCGGACACGCGATACACGGGACCTTCCCAGCCCAGCGCATCGACCACGGCCTGACAGGCTGCATCCTGCTCCTCTTCCGGCAGCATATCCAGCTTGTTCAATACCAGCCAGCGCGGCTGCTGCGCCAGCGTTTGGCTGAATCGAGTCAGTTCGCGTACGGCGGTCACCGCTGCCTGGGCTGGCGTGGTTTCATCCCAGGGCGCCATATCAACCAGATGCAGCAGCACCCGGTTACGGGCCAGATGCTTGAGGAAGCGAATCCCCAGCCCCGCACCCTCGGCCGCGCCCTCGATGATGCCCGGAATATCAGCCACCACAAAGCTGCGATGCGCTTCGGTACGCACCACACCCAGGTTGGGCACCAGCGTGGTAAACGGATAATCCGCTACCTTCGGTTTGGCCGCCGAAATGGAACGGATCAGCGTCGACTTGCCGGCATTGGGCAGCCCCAGCAGACCCACATCGGCCAACACCTTCAGCTCAAGCCGCAGATTACGCAACTCGCCTTCACTGCCCTTGGTGGTCTGCTGCGGGGTACGGTTGACGCTGCTCTTGAAGCGGGTGTTGCCCAGTCCATGCCAGCCGCCCTGCGCGATCTTCTCGCGCTGACCGATGTGCGTCAGGTCGGCCAACACCTCGTCGGTATCCACATCCACGACCGTCGTGCCCACGGGCACCTTCAGCACCAGGTCTTCACCCTTGGAACCGGTGCAGTTGCGACTGGCACCACCCTGACCGTTCTGCGCCTTGTAGCGTCGGGTATAACGGTAGTCGATCAACGTATTGAGCGACTCATCAGCTTCGATGTAGATGGAACCGCCATCACCACCGTCGCCGCCATCCGGGCCTCCCTTCGGAATGAACTTTTCACGCCGGAAGCTCAGACAGCCGTTACCCCCCTTGCCGGCTTCCACGGTAATGGTCGCCTCATCGACAAATTTCATCTTTACCTCCAACTCTTGTCATTCCGGAAGCACCCGTCAGGATACACCCTTCACCCGCTGCCGACAGCCGTTTGGACCATTCGGGTCACGGGCTTAAACGAAAAAAGCCCCGCCTGGGCGGAGCTTTTCAATACGATCATCATTGCTCTGCTCAGGCAGGAACGATGCTCACGTATTTGCGATTTTTCGGACCCTTGGTCTCGAACTTCACAACGCCGTCGGCAGTTGCGAACAGAGTGTGGTCCTTGCCCAGACCAACATTGGCACCGGCGTGGAACTTGGTGCCGCGCTGACGAATCAGGATGTTGCCTGCTGCAACAGCCTGGCCGCCGAAGCGCTTAACGCCGAGGCGCTTTGATTGTGAGTCGCGGCCGTTACGCGTTGAACCACCAGCCTTCTTATGAGCCATTATTCAATCTCCTAATTCGGTTTCTCAGGCACTGATGCCAGTGATCTTGACTTCAGTGAACCACTGACGGTGACCCTGACGCTTCATGTGGTGCTTGCGACGACGGAACTTGATGATAGTCACTTTATCACCACGACCGTGGGATACGACTTCAGCAGCCACTTTGGCACCTTCAACAACCGGCGCGCCAACTTTAACGTCATCACCGTTGCCGACCAGCAGAACGCGGTCGAATTCGATGCTGGAGCCGGCTTCTGCAGCCAGTTTTTCCAGCTTCAGAGTCTGTCCTTCCTGCACACGGTACTGCTTACCGCCGCTTACGATTACTGCAAACATGCTTTTCTCCAAGGTTTAACCTGCCCGGCTACTGGATACGAAACCTACTTCTAATGGCCGGGATCCTGCGGATCTCTGGCACCCTATGGTAGGGAGCGTCGGTGGACAGGTTTAAGGCGCGGGATTTTACTGCATTCAGCCACCCGGCCGCAACCTTTTTACCCCTTTGCGTCGCCACTCAGATCCGGTGCTCGGCCTGCTCTCAGGCCCTCGACTTGACACTCCCGAGGTCGCCGCCTAGCATGCGGCGGGTGTTCAGTCCACATACAGAACCCCATCCATGCAGCCACACCAGCTAAATCCGGCGATTGAGCCGCAGTTTGATGCCGTAACCGATTACATTCTCAACCATCTCGGGTCCAACGTCCCGCTGGTGGAAAAGATCGGCCATTACATCGTTTCCGGTGGCGGCAAGCGCCTGCGCCCGTTGCTGGTACTGCTGAGCGCCAACGCCTGTGGCTATAAGGGTGAGCAGCACATTCCGCTGGCGGCGATTATCGAATTCATCCATACCGCCACGCTGTTGCATGATGATGTGGTCGACAACTCCGAATTGCGCCGCGGCAACGCCACTGCCAATGCCAAATGGGGCAACGCGCCCAGCGTACTGGTCGGTGACTTTCTGTATTCCCGCGCCTTCCAGATGATGGTCGATATCGGTCGCATGGAAATCATGCAGGTGATCTCCAATGCCACCACGGTGATCGCCGAGGGCGAAGTCCTGCAGCTGCTGAATCAGCGCAACCCGGACACCACCGAAGAATCCTACATGCAGGTAATTCTCGGCAAGACCGCCATGCTGTTCGAGGCCGCCACCGAGGCGGGCGCCATCCTGGCCGATGCGACCGACAGCGAGCGTGACGCCATGCGCCTCTATGGTCGCCACCTGGGCATTGCCTTCCAGATCGTTGATGACCTGATGGACTATCTGTCCGACAGCGAGACCATGGGCAAGAATGTGGGTGACGACCTGGCCGAGGGCAAGGCCACCCTGCCGCTGATTTACGCCATGCGCGTCGGCAGCGACGAAGAGCGCAAGCTGATTCGCCATGCCATCCGCGAGGGCGGTCTGGATGACCTCCAGCCGGTGATGGAGATCGTGCAGCACACCGGCGCCATTGATTACACCCGCCAGCAGGCCCAGGCCGAGCTGGACCGGGCGGTACAGGCACTGGAAGCACTGCCGGCCAGCTCCTTCCGCGACACCCTGATCACCCTGACCGAACAGGCACTCGACCGGACCCGATAAGTCGGCCTATTGGCGCCTGAGGTGGTATACCACCTCACGTCGCCCCGGTCCGGCCTCCGCCTGATCCAGACGCTGCAGGGTAAAGCCCGGTTCAAACAATTTGCGCACTTCCGCTTCCGGCACCGAAAACGGCGGCCCTTCGCTCCCCGTGAACTCCAGCGTCACCAGCAGCATTTCGACACCGCTTGCCAACTGCTCGCGCAGATGGGAAGCGTAGGCCCTGCGCATGGCGGGCGGCAACGCGATCAGTGCCGCGCGATCATACACCGCCGCGACCTCGCCCCAGTGCTCCCTTCCCAACTCAAGGAAATCCGCACACCAGAGCCTGATGCCATCCCGCTCCCGGGTGTGCCCTTCAGGCACCGCCACCGGGGTTACCTGAGCACCGTGCTCAAGGAAAAAGTCACGACAGGCCAGGTCGCTCAATTCAACACCAACCACCTCGTGTCCCTGCTCACGCAGCCAGAGCATGTCGCTCGACTTGCCACACAGAGGCACCAGAACCCGGGCGTCAGCGTGCAGATCCAGTGCTGACCAGTAGCGTCGCAACCAGGGGTTGATGTCGCCTTGATGGAAACCGATGCGCCCTTCCTGCCAGCGCTGATGCCAGAATGCATGTTCCATCCCTGCCCCTCCTTTTTAGCCCTATGGATGAGCAAATTACATGACACAGCCCGTGCCTGAAAGACTGCAAACCGGTATAATCGCCGAAATATTGATGAAATGCCTCTGGATATACGGTTTCTTATGACACGACCTTCCTCATTCGAACGCGAAGAGCTGCTGAAGTGCGGCCACGGCGAAATGTTCGGCCCGGGCAATGCTCAGCTGCCGGTCGGCAACATGCTGATGCTGGACCGCATCATCAACATCAACACTGACGGCGGCCAGTACGGCAAGGGCGAAATCATTGCCGAGCTGGATATTCGTCCCGACCTTTGGTTCTTCGACTGTCATTTCCCCGGTGATCCGGTGATGCCCGGCTGTCTGGGACTGGACGCCATGTGGCAGCTGGTCGGCTTCTTCCTGGGCTGGCGCGGCAATGAAGGTCGTGGTCGCGCCCTGGGTTCAGGCGAAGTGAAGTTCACCGGTCAGGTACTGCCAAGCGCCAGCAAGGTGACCTACCATATCGAACTCAAGCGCGTTATTGAGCGCAAGCTGGTCATGGGTATTGCTGACGGCTCTCTGGCTGTGGATGGCCGTGTCATCTATACCGCCAAGGATTTGCGCGTCGGCCTGTTCAAACAGACCGATAATTTCTGAGCCTGAACTTCAGGCTCGTTGAACTGCCTATAATAAGACTGCTCCATTGTTGAATGATTTGAAGAGAGGCTACACATGCGACGCGTCGTAGTGACCGGTATGGGAATCGTATCCTGCCTGGGTAACGATCTGGAAACAGTTCTGGACTCACTGAAGCAGGGCCGCTCCGGTATCAAATTTCAGCCGGAATACAAAGAACTCGGCTTCCGCAGCCAGGTGGCAGGCAGTATCGATATCGATCTCGACGCCCTGATCGACCGCAAACTGCGTCGTTTCATGGGTAATGCTTCCGCTTACGCCTATCTGGCAATGAAGCAGGCAATCGAGGATTCGGGACTGGCCGAAGATCAGGTGTCCAACGTGCGCACCGGTCTGATCGCAGGCTCCGGTGGTGCATCATCTGCCGATATCGTTGAGACCGCCGACATTCTGCGCACCAAGGGCGTACGCCGTGTCGGTCCCTACCGCGTGACCCGCACCATGGGCTCCACCGTATCCGCCTGTCTGGCCACCCCGTTCAAGATCAAGGGTGTGAACTACTCCATCACGTCCGCCTGTGCCACCAGTGCGCACTGCATCGGCAACGCCATGGAGCAGATTCAGTTGGGCAAACAGGATGTGATCTTCGCCGGTGGCGGTGAAGAGCTGCACTGGTCTCTGAGCGTGATGTTCGATGCCATGGGTGCTCTGTCCAGCAAGTACAACGACACCCCGGAAAAGGCTTCACGTGCCTACGACGCCAACCGTGACGGCTTCGTCATCGCCGGCGGCGCCGGCATGCTGGTACTGGAAGAACTGGAACACGCCAAGGCGCGTGGTGCCAAGATCTATGCCGAGCTGGTCGGTTATGGCGCCACATCCGACGGCTACGACATGGTTGCTCCGTCCGGTGAAGGCGCGGTTCGCTGCATGCAGCAGGCCATGTCCACCGTGAACGGCACGATCGACTACATCAACTCCCATGGCACCTCCACCCCGGCCGGTGACATTCAGGAGCTGAAAGCGATGAAGCAGACCTTCGGCGACGCCATGCCGCCGGTCAGCTCCACCAAGTCGCTGACCGGTCACTCACTGGGTGCCACCGGTGCACAGGAAGCGATCTACTCGATCCTGATGCAGCAGAACAATTTCATCTGCGCTTCGGCCAATATCGAAGAGCTGGATCCGGAAGCGGTCGGCCTGCCGGTCGTCACCGAGCGTCAGGACAATGTCGAGCTTAAACGCGTCATGTCCAACAGCTTCGGCTTTGGTGGCACCAACTCGACACTGGTGTTCGAGAAATACGAAGGCTGATCCGCCTTCAACTCGGATCGACCGGCGCCATACTGGTCACGCAGAAAAAAACCGCTCATCTGAGCGGTTTTTTTGTTGATGGCCTGTGCCAACCGATAAGGCCAGGCTTCAGTCCAGGCTACCCTGTTCGCGCATGGTCGTTTCCAGCCATGCCGTTGCCGC
>ERZ1673961.670-NODE-670-length-12000-cov-6.369360_pt1 | contig 12000 bp, 11 predicted proteins | sample MGYA00580189_ERZ1673961 | MGnify/ENA primary metagenome ERZ1673961 (study PRJEB41334, sample SAMN05608105) | rock metagenome | biome: terrestrial subsurface; feature: shale formation; material: shale | place: USA: Pennsylvania ... | reverse complement strand
CTGTAAATCTGCCGGCTCCGCCTTCGATGGTTCGAATCCGTCCCCCTCCACCATATTCTTCTCGCTAGAGAAACACTTGATTGACGATGTTGGGAAAACGTCAGTTAAGTATAAAAACCCCTGGAGGGGTTCCCGAGTGGCCAAAGGGAGCAGACTGTAAATCTGCCGGCTCCGCCTTCGATGGTTCGAATCCGTCCCCCTCCACCATACACTGAAAGCCAGCTCATCGAGCTGGCTTTTTTGTTGCCTGTTATTTGAATCGCAATAACCACATCCCATAAAAAAGCCCCGCGTCGCGGGGCGTATCAAGGTTGAATCTTATCGGGGGGATTCAATCAGGATGATGCGGGTTTCGTACGGTCGAAGAATCTGATGAACTGAGACATTGTGTTCAGTTATGTCGGCATAGTTACCGAGCAGATAACGCGCCTGGCCGAGATCCAGCTCAGCGGGCAGCACGCATTCACTCTCTTGTCCGTAATAGTTGTTCAGACAGACTAAGGTCTGCGTTGCGGACTGGCGTTGATAAGCAAAGATCTCGCTATGCTCGGGCAGAAGATCGCGATAATCACCGTGCGTAATGACCGGCACTTCTTTTCTCAGCGCAATCAAACGCTGGTAAAAATAAAACACCGAGTCTGGATCAGCGACCGCCTTCTCAGCATTAATATCGCGATAGTTGCCTGCCACCGCAAGCCAAGGCGTGCCTTGCGTAAAGCCCGCTTGAGGTTTGGCATTCCACTGCATCGGCGTGCGTGAGTTATCCCGCGACTTCTGCGCCAAAATCGCCATCATCTCCTCATGGGAAGTCGTGCCCTGATTGACCATGATGTCGTACATATTGATGCTTTCCACATCGCGGTACTGATCGATGGACGTGTAACCGGGGTTAGTCATGCCGATTTCTTCGCCCTGATAGATGTATGGCGTGCCTTGCATCATGTGCACGGACGCCGCCAGCATTTTGGCCGACAGTTCACGATATTCTTTGTCATTCCCCAGGCGGCTGACCACGCGCGGCTGATCGTGGTTACACCAGAACAGCGCTCCCCACCCTTTACCATTGAGGCCCGTCTGCCAATGATTGAAAATCTGCTTGAGTTGCAGAAAATCAAACGGCGCGCGAGTCCACTTATCACCGTTCGGATAGTCAACTTTGAGATGGTGGAAGTTAAACACCATCGACAGCTCTTTGCCGTCCAGCGATGAATACTGCTGGCAATGTTCTAAGGTGGTTGATGACATTTCTCCCACCGTCACGCTGCCATAACGCTGGAACACTTCGCGACTGATCTCTTGCAGATATTCATGCACACGCGGCCCATCGGTGTAAAAACGGCGGCCATCACCAAGGTCATCGTTGGCAAAATCTTGTTGCTTGGAAATCAGGTTAATTACATCGAGACGAAAACCGTCCACACCTTTTTCCGCCCAGAACGCGATGATGTCTTTCACCTCCTGACGAACTTTCGGGTTTTCCCAGTTCAAGTCCGCCTGCTCTTTAGCAAACAGATGCAGATAATATTCGTTGGTCGCTTCATCCAGCGCCCAAGCACTGCCACCAAACTTAGACTGCCAATTGTTCGGCTCAGCGCCATTGATTGGTGACTTCCAAATGTAGTAATCGCGATACGGGCTGGCTTTATCTCCCAGCGCCGACTGGAACCAAGCGTGTTCGGTCGACGTATGGTTGACCACAATGTCCATGATGATGCGAATGCCACGGGCATGCGCTTGCTCCAGCAGGCGGTCAAAATCCGCCATGGTGCCAAATTCAGGGTTGATCGCGTAATAGTCGGAGATGTCGTAGCCATTATCGATCATCGGCGACTGGTATACCGGCGTCAGCCATATGGCGTCGATGCCCAGTGTTTTGAGGTAATCCAGCTTAGTGATGATGCCAGGAATATCACCGGTGCCTTTGTCTGTACTGTCACAGAAACTTTTCGGATAGATTTGATAAATCGCCGCGGTCTTCCACCAGTTGGCGTCCGCTAATTGTGTCGTCATGACGTAAACTCACTTACCTGAAATCAGAAATAGCAGAGCGGCCAACGGCCACTCTGAAAAAGAAAGGGTTAGGCTTCTGCCGCGGTCAGCTGGCCTTTGGCTTGCGCGCGCTTGTACATGAACAGCGTCAGCACAATCGGCACAGCAATCGCCACCAACATCGCCATCAAGAACACCATCCAGTACTGAGGCTGAATCGACAGAATACCCGGTAAACCACCGACACCGATCCCGTTCGCCATCACACCAAAACTGCCACAGATGGCCGCCGCTAGCGCGCTACCAATCATGGCGCTCAGCATCGGGAATTTGTATTTGAGGTTGATGCCGTACATCGCAGGTTCCGTCACACCCAGATAAGCAGAAATCGCCGCCGGAACCGAGATATCGCGTTCGCCCTCTTTCTTACTGATCAGGATGATGCCAACCACAGCAGATGCCTGCGCAATGTTGGAAAGCGCAATCAGTGGCCAAATCGGCGTGCCGCCCAAATCCTGCATCAATTGCAGATCCACTGCGTTGGTGGTGTGGTGAATCCCAGTAATCACCAGTGGCGCATACAGGAAGCCAAACACCATCGAACCCAGCACGGCAAAATCACCGGTCATGGCCGCTTTCGCCGCAAACGCCACGCCATCACCCAGCACGCGACCAAATGGCCCGATAAAAGCATGGGCGAGAATGACTGAAAGAATGATGGACACAAACGGCACCACCACCAGATATAAATAGGCCGGAACGATGCGCTTAAGGTTGGTCTCGATAAACGCCAGTACCACGCCCGCCAGAATGGCCGGGATCACCTGCGCCTGATAGCCGACTTTTTCAATCACGAACCAGCCGAAATCCCACACTTCTGGCACCTGCTTACCAATCAGGTAGGCATTCATCAGTTGTGGCGACACCAAAGTAATCCCCAGCGTGATGCCCAGAATGGGCGTCCCGCCGAGCTTTTTCACCGTCGACCAACACACGCCGACCGGCAGGAAGAAGAAGATCGCTTCACCAATCAACCACAGGAAGGAATGGACACTGGCCCAAAACTGACTGATTTCGACCAGAGTTTTGCCATCGAACATACGAATGTCGCCGATGACATTACGAAAACCGAGAATCAAACCACCGGTAATGATGGCAGGCAGCAGCGGCACAAAAATTTCTGCCAAATGGGAAATGCCGCGCTCGAGAATGTTCATGTTCTGACGCGCCGCGAGCTTGGCTTCATCTTTAGACGCGCCACTTTGTCCCGTCAGTTCAAGTAACACCTTGTAGACTTCATCAACTTCAGTGCCAATCACGACCTGAAACTGGCCGGCGTTGGTAAAGCAGCCTTTGACCAGATTCATCGCTTCCAGCTGTTTAATATCGGCTTTGCCCGGCTCATTAAGCACAAAACGCAGCCGTGTCAGGCAGTGCGTTACGCTGGCAATGTTTTCATTGCCACCGACCAGCTCAATAAGACGCGCAACGTCTTGTTTCGCTATCTTACTCATATCCTCGTCCACCCTATTGGTTATTCATTTATAATAGTTGATTTAAAATGGGAACATTCCCACTAAGTAGTGAGCATATTGACACACTTAATAATGAAGAAAAATGGGAACAGTCCCATAAATTGAAAACGATCACAATGTGCGCAGAAATCGCCCATAAAAATGCGATCTCACCAACGAGCAACTGAAAGGTAAAACAGGGAAGAAAACAATAGAGGGAAAAGGATAACGACGCTTGAGTGCTACACCGTAAGCGCCGCAGTCACAGTGAAATTAAGCCGCGCCTGCCGGGCTTTGGGTAAGATGCACACATTCATCAATCTCGCCGCACAAGTGCTGAATGAGCAGGTTGGCGGCCTGCTCACCGGCTTGGCGATAACCGGGATCGACACTGTAAACATTGGGAAACAAAAACGACAGCAGTTCATTGCCGCCGACACCAGTGACCACTACATCTTCGCGCTGACGCTCCTGCAAGCGTTTGATCACGCCCATTGCAATGGTATCACTGGCACAGACAATCGCATGGGTGCTGTCGGTCAGCACTTTGTCCACCAGATGGTACGCGCTTTCATGGTGTAGCTCCCCCGTCTGATAAACCGGCGTGGTACGCTGATCTTGGCACCAGTCAAGATAGGCTTGCAGCCGCATTTCCCCCGTGGTTTTATCCTTTGGGTTGACGCCGATAAACGCAATATTCGTCAGTTGTTGCTGCTCCAGATAGCGGATCGCCTGGCGGATCACGCCCTGATTATCGTAGTTAATTGAAGAGACAAGTTCTGAGTCCATGGCGATCACCACAGCGCGGTTGTGCCACGGCATTAACGCGTTCATATCGAGCCCCGTAAAACCAAAGATAATCACCCCATCCACATTGCGCTTGGCTAACACTTGCAGATGATCGCGGGTTTTATCACGATCAAACTGGCTTTCCATGATCACCACGTCATACCCCTGACTATAGAGCACTTGCAGCATACTGCTGACAGAGCGGTTTTCAGATGGCGAATCGAGACGGGAGATGATGACTCCCACCACTTTCTGGCTGCCACCGCGCATAGACTGCGCCGATTTCGACGGCACATAACCGTTATCGGCTATCACCTGCTCTACTCTGGCTCTGGTTTCCGGTTTGACTTTGGGATCGTTGGTCAGAACCCGAGACACGGTCGACTTGCCGACACCAGAGAGCTTTGCAATATCCAGAATAGTGAGTTTCTTACCCATAACGACTACTAATGTTGATAGTGTGTGCGGCAAACTTACCGCACACCGAAAAATGGAACTCTGGAGCGAACATTACCTCCAGCAGTTTTTGAATATGACACCATTCGCCTCCAATCGCGCCGCGTCACCTTTGGTAAACAGCGTAATCGGATTGGCCTGTGTGGAATGGTCATCCAGAATGTACTTGGTGCCGGAGCCCGCCGCAACCTGAATCAGGCGATAACTGTGATCCGACAAACGTAAGATGGCACTTTGCCCGGTAGAGTAAGAAACGTCGAACGAAGATGAGCCATCACATTGATAATGAAAGAAGACGCTATAACTGTCATCTCTGCCATTTTCATCAGAAGACGAGCAGCCAGCCAACAGAGCCATCGCACTCATCACACACACAAACCGAACGTTCATACGCCTCTCCTTTTTATCCCCCAATTCCACACGCAAGCCGCGGCATGTTGTGTTCCATGCCTCGAATTAAGCATAGACAACAGGGAGATAAAGAGTAAAAAGGCCGCCAGAGGCGACCTTTTGCAAACGTTTAGCGATGGGCACTCAGATAGGCGGGTACATCACGTAGGCTATCCAGCACCGTAGTGGCCAGCGCCTCGCCCTGTTCGGTAACAGGCTTACCGGTGCGAACCAGAATCTTGGTGCCGACACCAGCCGCATCCGCAGCCATCATGTCTTCGGCTTTATCGCCGACCATCACAGACTTGGCCATATCAATCTTAAGGAAGTCGCGCGCCGAGATAAACATGCCCGGTTTTGGCTTGCGGCAGTCGCAATCTTCTTTATATTTGCCGACGCCATGCTCGGCGTGGTGCGGACAGTAATAAATGCCATCAAACTCAACACCATTATCGACAAAATTCCAGTCCATCCACTGTGTCAGTGACAGGAAGCGGTCTTCGCTGAACATGCCGCGTGCGATGCCAGACTGATTGGTGACCAACACCAACAGATAGCCCATCTCTTGCAGCTTCTTCGTTGCTTCAAAAACCCCTTCGATAAACTCAAAATCGTGCTCGTCGTGCACGTAGCCATGGTCGACATTAATCACGCCGTCACGGTCTAAAAACACAGCAGGTTTCGCCAAAATAATGCTCTCAAATAACGTTGTATGCGGGAATTATTGCACGCTTTATTTCTTTCATCACTATCTAATTACTTAACCGTCTGATCAACCGAACCGTTTAGACGTCTAGACGTAAAAATATCTATTGACTTGCCAATCGATAACCCATAGCATCCTCTACCAAGTGAGAGAGAGTTCAAAATTTTATACTGCTATCCCTGCACAGGTTTTCACATGATTGAGATTAGTCACGTTAATAAGGTGTTTTATCAAGGCAACAAAGAAATTCATGCCCTGAAAGACATCAATCTAAATATTCCACAAGGCACTATTTTTGGTGTTATCGGTTCTTCTGGTGCAGGTAAAAGTACTCTAATTCGTTGTGTCAACATGTTAGAAACTCCAACCAGCGGCAGCGTGATTGTGGATGGTGTGGATTTAACCAAACTGAATTCTAAGCAGTTGTCGGAAACGCGCCGTAACATCGGCATGATCTTCCAACACTTTAACCTGCTCTCTTCTCGCACAGTATTTGAAAACATTGCGCTGCCGCTGGAGTTGTCGGGCAAAGATGATCAGCACATCGAGCGTAAAGTGTCTGAGCTGCTGACTCTGGTTGGTCTGGCTGACAAACGTGACAGCTACCCATCAAACCTGAGTGGTGGTCAGAAACAGCGTGTGGCCATTGCCCGTGCACTGGCGTCAGACCCGAAAGTATTGCTGTGTGACGAAGCCACCAGCGCACTGGATCCAGCGACCACGCAGTCGATTCTGGAACTACTGAAAGAGATTAACCGTAAGCTGAACATCACCATGTTGCTGATCACGCACGAAATGGATGTTGTGAAAAGCATCTGTCACGAAGTCGCGATCATCGGTGGCGGTGAACTGGTTGAGAAAGGCAGCGTCGGCGATATTTTCGCTCACCCGAAAACCGAACTGGCTCATCAGTTCATTCGTTCAACGCTGGATCGGTCGATTCCGGACGATTATCAGGCTCGCCTGAATGCTGAGCGAGTAGAAGGTAGCTACCCACTGGTACGCCTTGAGTTTACCGGTTCAACGGTTGATGCACCGCTGATGTCGCAAATCGCGCGCAAATTTAACATCGATGTCAGCATTCTGAGTTCTGATCTCGATTACGCCGGCGGCGTCAAATTCGGCATGATGGTGGCCGAAATTTACGGCAATGAACAAGACGATATCGCGGCGATGCAATATCTTCGTGACCACAATGTAAAAGTCGAGGTGCTTGGTTATGTCCTTTAATACGATCAGCAGCTGGTTGTCACTCAACAGCGACCTACTTTTAATGGCCACCTGGCAAACCGTTTACATGGTAGCCGTTGCCGGTTTTGTCGGCTTTGCTCTGGGTATTCCATTGGGTGTGATTCTGCATACTACGAAGAAAGGTGGTTTGCTGGAAAACACCAAACTGAACAATGTACTGGGCGCGATTGTGAACATTGGTCGCTCGGTTCCGTTCCTGGTTTTGATGGTGGCCATCATTCCAGTAACTAAACTGTTAGTCGGTACCTTTATCGGCACAACGGCCGCCATCGTGCCGCTGACGATTGGTGCTATCCCGTTCGTCGCACGTCTGATTGAAGGCGCTCTGCTGGAAGTCCCAACCGGTCTGGTAGAAGCGGCACAATCTATGGGTGCAACGCCAATGCAGATCATCACGAAAGTACTGATTCCAGAAGCGATGCCAACCATCCTCAACTCTGTCACCATTACTTTGGTGACGCTGGTGAGCTACTCAGCGATGGCGGGCACTGTTGGTGGCGGTGGCTTGGGGGATGTGGCAATTCGTTACGGTTTCCACCGTTATGATGTCACTATCATGGCTGTGACTGTTGTGATGCTGATTGTGCTGGTACAAATTATTCAATCGATTGGTGATACGTTGGTACGCCGCGTCGATCACAGATAAACCGTTCTTTATCTTAAAAAATTAAACACAGATACGTTAAAAGTTTTATAACAAGGAGAATATCATGAAATTTAGCCTTAAAGGTTTACTGACCATTGCAGCGGCGGCTTCAGCTCTTGTGCTGGCAGGCTGCGGTGAAAAAACCGTCGACAACAGCAAAGTAAAAATTGGTGTTATCGCAGGCGCTGAAGCACAGGTTGCTGAAGTGGCAGCAAAAGTTGCGAAAGAGAAATACAATCTGGACGTAGAACTGGTTACTTTCACCGACTACGTAACACCAAACGCGGCTCTGGACGACGGTTCAATCGACGCCAACGCATTCCAACACAAACCATACCTGGATCAGCAAATTGCTGACCGTGGTTACAAGTTGGCTATTGTTGGTAACACTTTCGTTTACCCAATCGCGGGTTACTCAAAGCAAGTTAAATCGGTTGATGAGCTGCAAGACGGCGCTCGCATCGCAGTACCAAACGATCCAACCAACCTAGGCCGTTCTCTGATCCTGCTTGAGAAGCAAGGTCTGATCAAACTGCGTGCTGATGCAGGTCTGCTTGCCACGGTTCGTGACATCGTAGAAAACCCGAAAAACATCGAAATCGTTGAACTGGACGCAGCGCAACTGCCACGTTCTCTGGATGATGTTGCTCTGTCTATCATCAACACCACTTACGCAAGTTCTATCAACCTGACGCCGGAAAAAGACGGTATCTTCGTTGAAAACAAAGAATCACCATACGTGAACCTGCTGGTTGCTCGTCAAGACAACGTGAACGCAGAAAACGTACAGAACTTCCTGAAAGCGTACCAGACCGATGAAGTCGCGAAAGCAGCGGCGGATATCTTCCAAGGCGGCGCAGTAAAAGGCTGGTAATCCCTTCCTTTACAACGTGAAATGCATAAAAAAGGTTGGCGTCATGCCAACCTTTTTTGTTGCGGTCATTCAGGGTTAATCCCGGTCCACAACCTCAGCTATTTCAAATGATCCCACGAGATATTTGAAACAATGCGGCAATCATCGCATTTGAAATGAAAGATATCGTGCAGCGGCTCGCCCAGCAGCCACTCACCACCGCATTTCGGGCACTTGCGCGCCTGCTCATCCGCCAGACTGGTACCGCCAACGCGGTATTGATAATAGTAGGTCGGAATCTTAGTCAGATATTCGATCCGGCCACGCAAATCCCAGCCACGGCGGAACAGATCGCTGTCGACATCGCAAATCTCATGCAGTGCAGCAAACTCCGCTTTGCAGCCGCCAGCCATCTGAATCTCATCACACGCCTGCCACTCCGTCTGCCATTTGATCACCGATTTATGATCGCCGTTGAGCGTCGGTTCATTACGATACAGCGGGATAGGCAGCAAGCTTTCACCGCTGCGCAGTGGTGAACAGGTGTGCACGTAAGTGGTATACAGCACCTGCCAGCTTGGCACTTCCGCTTCCGCGGCTTCCTCGGAGTTAATATCGCGCCCCAGCAGGCGCACTTTCGGCGCTAACAGGCTCGCCTCTGCCAGACGGTTAATGCATACCTTGACAAAATCGGAGTGATGCTTCGGATGCAGGCTCTCTTTTTCCGGGCACACCGCGCGCACATAAAATTCGCCCTCACCCAGAATAACCGGAAACTCGCGCCCCAGAACCTGACCGTTGTAACGCAGCGCATCCATCAAACCATTGATGGCTTTGTCGACGGCGCTGATGGTGGTGTTGTCAAAACACTCAAACTGAAGTTCTACTACGTACATCGCTTACACCACCGGTTCCAGTTGATTCAGAAACTCGACGACATCGGCGGTCAGAACTTCGCGCTGATTAGTACCGAGCTTCTCCAGAATCACGTTGCCTGTCAGGTTACAAATGGAGATCACGGCCATTTCATCTTCCGTGGTCGCAATAAACACGGTGGGTTTTTGTTTGAGGCGGCGCTGCATCACCAAATGGCCGAGAATGTTCTCTTGCAGACGCTGAAAATCCTCTTCACTCCAGACTTGCAACAAGGTCAGCGCACGGCCACGCCAGCTGGCTGGCATATCCGCCGCAAACTGCGCGCCGTAGAAGGGAGCGATATCTTGTTGCAGGCTTAGTTCAATGCCCTGCTCGACATTGGTGAGATCGGCTGCAGGAGTGCGAGGGACGGGTTGCCAAAGCACTCGATCCGCCAGAACCTCGACCACACAAGGCGAAGGCCAATCGAGCAGTTCTTCGTTATACGGCAATTGCTGATGGGTTTGCTCAAAAGCATGAAGGTAGCGTTGACTGAACGAGAATAAGGCCTCAACCACTGAGTGAGCCATGACGTTCTCCATAGTTAGGTTAGTCGCGCCTGCCAGATGACACACGCGGCGGTATTGCGTAGAATTCCGGTTATTCTAATCGAATTAACAGTAAAGTATGAGCAAATATTCTGACGCAAAAGAGCTGGCGGGTTTAACGCTGGGTAAGAAGACCGAATACGCCAACCAGTATGATCCTTCCCTTTTGCAGCCGGTTCCGCGCAGCCTGAACCGCAACGATCTGAATCTGAGTAACGAACTGCCGTTTTTAGGCTGTGATATCTGGACTCTGTATGAGCTGTCGTGGCTGAACGACAAAGGCCTGCCGCAGGTTGCGATCGGCGAAGTCGCGATTCCGGCCACCAGTGCCAACCTGATCGAGTCTAAATCGTTCAAACTTTATCTCAACAGTTTCAACCAGACGCGATTTGCTGACTGGGCTGAAGTTCAGGCTTGCCTGCAAAAAGATCTGTCGGCCTGCGCGGGCGAAAGTGTTCAGGTAGAAGTCAAATCTCTGGCGACCTATACCGCGCAGCCGATTGTGACTATGCAGGGCGAATGCATCGACGATCAGGACATTGAGATCAGCAGCTACGATTTTGATGATACTTTGCTCGCGGAAGCCAGCAGCGATGAGATCGTCGAAGAGACACTGCACAGCCATCTGCTTAAATCCAACTGTTTGATCACCAACCAGCCTGACTGGGGCAGCGTGGAAATCGCTTATCGCGGCCCGAAAATCGATCGCGAAGCTCTGCTGCGTTATATCGTCTCATTCCGTGAGCACAACGAGTTCCACGAGCAGTGTGTTGAGCGTATCTTTTCCGATATCAGCCGTTACTGTCATCCGGAGCATCTGACCGTGCTGGCGCGCTATACGCGTCGAGGCGGTCTGGATATCAACCCGTTCCGCTCAAGCCACCAGGCGGCTCCGGCCAACAATCAACGCATGGCTCGTCAATAACAAGGATTTTCGACAGGATGACTTTTCTTCGCTGGAAGCACTGGCTGGGTTTGGCTCTGCTCTCATTTTCGACCTGGACCTACGCCACCATCTATTCGTCACCGACACTGAACGAAGCCGATGGTTTGATTGAGATCTCACCGGCGCAAGCCAAATCGCTGGCGACCGAGTATCTCTCCGAACGCAAACTGGCGGACAAAGCGGAGAAAAGCCCCACCACCATTTCGCGCGATGAAACCGACAGCCGGGTGCGCACGCCCGGCAGTACCATCGATGCGCTGAAGATTCTGGCCAAAGCCGAGTTCAACCTCGGCTACCAACAAAGCGCCTTTAAGCTGCTCGAAGAAGCGCGCGATCTGGCGCTGCAATACCAATTGCCTTATCTGCAACTCGAAGTGGAAATCCTTGATGTGCGTTTGCACTGGCGCTTTGACGACAATGTCAGCGACGCCCGTGAGAAATTGCGTGACATTGCACGCCAGTATGAAGCGATCAAAAATGCCGATCAGTTAGCCAAAGGCATCGACTACAAAATGACGATGCTGCGTGCTGAGATCGCCTCGAAGGCCAACGACATTGAGCTCGCCAATCGCTTGTTTGCTGAGGTGAAACCTTACGTGGATTCGCTGCAATCGAAAAAGCCGCAGATCGAATACCACCTGGTGGTCGGTGAGCACTATCTGACGCACGAGCTGTATAACCTCGCGCTGTCCGAGCTATTAATGTCTTACTGGAGCGCCATCGAAAGCAACTCCAGCGCCCTGCTGGCAAAAACCAACACCCTGCTGGCGCAGCTGTTCTATGAACGCCGCGTACTGGATAAAGCGTTAGTGCACCTCTCGCAAGCGGCCGATTTCTACGACAACTACGATAAATCGCCGGCGCTGGCCGCTGTACTGAAACGCATGGGCGATGTCTATTACCAGCAAGGTAAATACAACCTGGCGCTGGTGCATTACTTTAATGTGATTGACCACGAAAGCAGTGACAACGACATCGAGAATGTGATTGAAGTGCG
>ERZ1673961.668-NODE-668-length-12032-cov-5.507807_pt1 | contig 12032 bp, 6 predicted proteins | sample MGYA00580189_ERZ1673961 | MGnify/ENA primary metagenome ERZ1673961 (study PRJEB41334, sample SAMN05608105) | rock metagenome | biome: terrestrial subsurface; feature: shale formation; material: shale | place: USA: Pennsylvania ... | reverse complement strand
TTCGGCATCAGCGCATGGAACTGGCGATCAAAGTCTGAAATCAGTGGGGTATTTTGTTTATTGACATCCACCAGCCGCGCTTTACCATCGCTGTTGTCCAACTGCGGCAGATAGACGTGCAAACGCTTCAGCGAAACCGACAGGTCATAAGGTTCAATATAGTTAGCCTGACCATTCACTTCCTGGCTATCAATGTTCATCAGCCAGCCAAGATCTTTTTCCCGCGCAGTGAAATTGACGTCATGCCACTCAATGCCGGCCAGAGTCAGCTCTTTCACCTTCAAATCAACCCGTTGCGGCAACGGAATCTCCGGCGTATTAAGGGAATCCAGTGCTGCGGGCTTAGTGGATTTCGTCTGAGGTTCATCACTCGCCACGGAGATCCAGTCGTCCAGATTGAATTTATCCGTACGCACCTGTGCGTGATGGCCGACAACCGGACTGATTTTGAAACTGCCCTGGCCCAACACTAAATTGGTAGCGGTCAGTACCGGCGTCTTTTTGGCAATGTCGATCTCAGCCTGATATTTGGCATTGGGCAGCTGCAGCCGCGCGGAAATCGCTTCCTGATTACCCGAAGCCTGCAAACGTGCACTGCCCGGTGTATTAATGGCTTTACTCAGCGGGTACGGATAACGACTGGCCACGCGCTTGAGGTTCGCTTGCGCATCAATCTGATAGGTGAAACCCACATCATTGAGCTGAATATCCACCCCCATCTGCCAAGGAGCGTCACCCTGCAACCTGCTTAGCCAGCGACTGCCGACATAAGGTGTTAACGGCTTAATGTCCCAGTCACCCACCAAGTCGATATTCACTGCATAGCCGTGCTGGGCACTCTCCCCTTTGAAATCAAACGAGATGGATTGATCCAGCAGTTTGGCCGACAGCCCGGCAGCCGTCACCACATCATTGTCAAACTTGATTCGGCCCGAGACTGCTTCGAGCGTCATGGGCGGTGAATCGATTTCAACGTGGTTGCGTTTGAGATCCGCCCAGCCCCAGGCGTGCGGCTCTTTGTCCGTGGTAAACGGAATGTTGAGCTGAAACTCGGAGTTGACCTCACCGCTGACCTGAATCGCGGTCAGTGCGGCGCCCACCGAGTCCACCAGCGGAGTCGCGGTCATGTAATCGCGGACCGCATTGCCCTGAGCAACCGCCGTCGCTTCAATTTCAATATGCCCATCTGGCGCCAGTTCAGGAATGCGGCCGGTAATGCGCTTGGCCTTCACATCCATCAGAGTGGCTGAATGCGAGTCGAGGTACATGGCGTCATTTTCAAACAACAGATCGAGCTGCATGTCGGTGATCGCCGGCCAGGCGGTATCAAAACTGAATTTGCCGTCTTGCAGCCCGACCCAGGCCTGAAAAATACCGTTGTGGTGGCGATACGGAAAATCTCCCAACTCTCCGTACCACACCAGTTTGGCGGTTTTCACTTTGCCGCCCTGAATCGCAGTAGAAAGGTAGTCTGTCAGGTCATGACCAAGCGCCAGTGTCGGCAGATAGCGCCAGGTTTCGCCTGCGTTGTAAGCGTCCGCTTCAGCATAAAACGACAGGAACGGGCTTTTCTCTTTGGGGAAATCAAGACGAAATGCACCAAGCACCTGCAGATCCGGCGTTGCCGCCGTCACTTTATCGGCCCACAACGACCAGCCGGCGTCATCACTTTGCCACACCAAGTCCACTTGCCCCTGACGAATATTGAGTGGCGCCTGAAACACGTCACCATACGGCAGCTCATCATCAACCAGAGAGGCTTTGATCACCGCTTTGGTCGGCGTGCCGGAAATTTGAGCCTGCAGATGATGTACTTCTGGCAACAGTTCCCACTGCGCCATCGCGCCATCCGTCAGCGTGGCCGAGTAACGCAGCGGTGCCTCATCAGCCCCTTGCGCGATCCGCAAGTCTTCCACCAGGCCGCTGGGTTTCAGTTGCTCCAGCAGTTGGTTTGTCTGTTTGGATTCTGGCACCAGTTTGATTAATGGCAGCAGGGCTTTGATGTCGAGTTGCGACACATTCAGGCGCCATTGCTGAGGTTGCCAGTCAAGCGCAGCGTCCACTTCCGGCCAAGGCGTATCGTCCGTGCGCAATTGAAGTGAGTGCGCATTTACCTGCCAGCCTTTTTCTGTCGGCGACAGTTGCACAATGCCTGATTCCAGCAGCAGTTCATGACGCTCATTTTCCTGCCACACCAACTCAGACGGTTTGAGTTCCACATACCCGTCGACAGGCTGGCTGTTTTTCAGCGTCATCCAGGCATTAAAGCTGACTACGCCACGCTCGATGCCCGTTTCATCTTTCAAATAGCGACTCAACCAAGGGCGTACCCGTAGCTTGTCAGCACTGACGTAGAAATCACCGGAGATATCGCCGAGCGAACCGTGGTCTTCGAAGTTAGCACTCACTTGCAATGAGTTAATTTCAGTATCAGCGATACTGATTTCACCATCCGCAAAGTGGCGTTTACCTTTGTTCTTCCAGTGCAGCTTATCGATGTCGAGCTGGCGCATATCGCCCGCCAGAGTCTGGTAAAGCACGGTGGAATCTTGCACGGTGAAATCGTCGAGCTGACGCAAAAACAGGTCATCGAGACGCTGCAGAATTTTGCTCTGCGCATTCGATTCGCTTGAGTCACTGGCCGAATCGTCCGCTTGATTGAGACGCGTCCAGTCAATGGAACGAATATCCAGCTTGAGCTGATGAATAATCAGATTCGCGATAACTGGTTCACGTTGCAGGACGGTTTGTACCAAGTCGAATTCGACGTCAATCCGCCCGGTGTTGAACTGAATTTTGCTGCCATCCGGCAGATTGGCCTGCACACCCTGCAGAGCCAGAGAGGGGTGCGTGTTTCGCCAGAAACCACGCACATCCGTGATCACAAATTGTATATGGCTCTGCTCACTGATCCAGTCCTGAATTTCGCCTTTAAAGCGGTTCATTTCCGGTAACAGCACGCGTAGAGCCGTGATGGCGATGGCCAACAAAACTAACAGGCTGACCAGCAGCCACAATACAATTCGCCCAAGGCGAGTTAAGGTTGAGATCACCCGCAGTCCTATTACATCATCACGACATCAAATTGCTCTTGCACATACAAAGGTTCGGCCTGAATACGTACTTCCTTACCGATGAACACTTCCAGTTCCGCCAGTGAATGTGATTCATCACCTTGCAGGGTCTCCGCGACCGCAGGTGAGGCATACACCACAAACTTGTCGGCGTCGTAGGCGCGGTTCACACGAGTAATTTCACGCAGAATTTCAAAGCACACCGTTTCCACCGTTTTTACCGTACCGCGGCCTTCACAAGTTGGACAGGTAGAACACAGCACATGTTCAATACTTTCGCGCGTACGTTTACGGGTCATTTCCACCAAGCCGAGTTGAGTGAAACCGTTGATGTTGGTTTTCACACGATCTTTGCTCAGTGCCGCATCCAGTGAAGTTAGTACTCGCTTACGATGCTCTTCTGAAATCATATCGATGAAGTCGATAATGATGATGCCACCCAGATTGCGCAGACGCAGTTGGCGCGCAATCGCCTGAGTCGCTTCGATGTTGGTGTTGAAGATAGTCTCTTCCAGATTACGACGACCCACAAAGGCACCGGTATTGATATCGATGGTGGTCATGGCTTCCGTCTGATCGATGATCAGGTAGCCGCCCGATTTGAGTTCCACTTTGCGCTCCAGAGAACGCTGAATCTCATTTTCGGTGTCGTACATATCGAAAATAGGTTTATCGCCTTCGTACAGCTCCAGCTTGTCGGTCAGCTCCGGCACAAACTCGGACGTGAACTCCAGCAGGTTTTCATATTCCAGACGGGAGTCGACCAGAATTTTGGTCAGGTCGGTGCCAACGAAATCACGCAGAATACGCTGAGCAAGGCCCAGTTCCCCATACAGAGTTGAACGGTTTTTGTATTTCTCGCGACGCTCCATCACTTTGCACCACAAGCGCTTGAGGAACGCGGCATCTTGCGCCAGCTCTTTCTCTTTCGCCGCTTCAGCTGCGGTGCGGATGATGAAGCCACCGTGCTCATCACAGTAGTGGGCAACGACTTCTTTGAGACGTTCACGCTCGGCTTCGCTTTCAATCCGCTGCGATACGCCGACATGGCTGGCACCCGGCATATAAACCAGATAACGCGAAGGTAAGGTGATATCGGTGGTCAGACGCGCGCCTTTGGTGCCGAGCGGATCTTTGACCACTTGCACCACGATATCCTGTCCCTGGCGAACCAGCTCAGAAATGTCACGCACCTGAAATTGTTGTTTCTCGGTTTCAGCCACACACTCGGTGTGCGGTACGATGTCAGAGGCATGGAGAAAAGCCGCTTTGTCGAGCCCGATGTCGACAAACGCCGCTTGCATACCCGGCAGGACACGACTGACTTTACCTTTATAGATATTGCCGACAATGCCCCGTTTTGCTTCACGTTCGATATGGATTTCTTGAAGAACACCGCCTTCAATCATCGCCACGCGAGTTTCACTCGGCGTGACGTTTAAGAGCAACTCTGCACTCATGAGCGCACCTCAATAGTTTTAAATTATAAGAATTCGTGCAAGAGCTGGTCAGTTTCGTAGAGTGGTAGCCCGACGACGGCGTAATAGCTACCTTCTATTCTTGTTACAAATCGTCCACCCAATCCCTGAATGCCATAACTGCCAGCTTTATCGCGAGGTTCACCGCTTTGCCAATATTGTTCGATTTCTTCTGCTGACAAAACTTTAAACCATACATCTGTGGTCACTACCACAGAACGAACCTGCTGTTGTGTAGCGACCGTTACCGCCGTCATAACCTGATGACGGTTACCTGATAAGTGTTGCAACATCCGTTGTGCGTCCGCAAAGTCATGCGGTTTTTCCAGCACCAGTCCATCCTGAACAACAATGGTGTCAGAACCCAGTACCACAACGTCTTCCGCCGCCAGTTGCAAACCAGCCAGCGCTTTATCACGTGATAAACGTTCTACGTACTGCGCTGCGTTTTCGTCACTTTGCTGGGATTCCTCAACATTGGGAACCAGAATCTCAAACTGATACCCCAGTTGAGACAGCAATTCCCGGCGTCGCGGCGAACCCGATGCCAGGATCAGTTTTCTATTAATCATTGTTGGCCACTATTTCACATGCCAGTGACGCCGCACTCGTCGCAGCAATAAAAACAACCACGGCCAAAGTATACAGCTAATTAAACCACTCCAGAGTGACAAAGGGTTGAATGTCACATCCTGAATCAAATATTCGCCGAAGAAAATCAGTACTTCCAGCGCCATCGACAGCAGGCCAATCACGATCGACTGTTGCCACAGAGCCATGTTACGCAGCACCAGGAAGTTCATCGCGACGATGTAGACCACAATCGACATCATCATGCCGCGAATACCGAGCGTGGAACCGAGCAACAAATCCCACAGCAAGCCCATGACCAGCGCCGTTCCGACGTTGACACGATGTGGCAAGGCACATACCCAGTAACAGGTCACCAGCAGCAGCCAGGACGGTCTGAGCAAGTCCAGCGAACCCGGCCATGGAATAGTCTGCAAGACTAATGCAAAGAAGAATGAGGCCCAGATAACCAAACGGCCTGCCCAATCATTATTGGCCATTGCTTAAGCCCTCGGTCATTGATTGATTTTCCGCACTCATCGCTTTTTGTTGACGATCTTCGTTCGGCCAAATCAGCAGCAGGTAGCGCAGACGATCAAAATCCACCACAGGCTTGGCTTTGATCGAGGCAAACTCACGGCGGGTGTCTTTATCCACTTCCGACACGTAAGCAACCGGATACCCTTCCGGGTAAACGCCACCCAGACCGGAAGTCACCAGTAGGTCACCCACTTCGATATCTGTGCTGGTTGCAATGTGTTCAAGCTGAATCTCATCCGTCTGGCCGTTGCCTGAGGCAATAACACGAATGTCGTTACGAATGTTCTGCACCGGAATGGCGTTGTTTGGGTCAATCAGCAGCAGCACGCGGCTGTTGTGCGCCGCCACGAACGTGACCTGGCCAACAATACCTTTTTCGTTGATCACCGGCTGACCTTCATAAACACCATCAACCCGGCCTTTATCGATCACTACCTGATGACGATACGGCGAGGTGTCCACCGCCATCACTTCCGTGACCACTTTCTTTTCATCACGGACAAATGAGGAACCGAGCAACTTGCGCAGGCGTTGGTTTTCTTCGCGATACTGATCCAACAGGATCAAATCGCTTTTCAGCGTCAGCACATCCCGTTTGAGCGCGCGGTTCGATTCCATCAGTTGCTGACGGGAATTGAAATTTTCGTAGAAACCATCAAACATGCTACGCGGCAGGTCGGCAGCATACTGAATTGGAGCAACTAAGCTATTGAGTAAAAAACGCACATGTGAGAATGCGCCTAAACGACTATCAGCCAGCATAAGGCTGGCTGATAAAACAACCGCGAAAAACAGGCGCAGTTGAAGGGATGGTCCACGACCAAATATTGGCTTCATCTTATAACAATCCTAGAGTGTATTCGGGCGCCCTTGCGAGCGCCTGACAAGCCATTACTCGTCGCTAAAGAGATCACCACCATGCATATCGATCATTTCAAGAGCTTTACCGCCGCCACGAGCCACACAGGTCAGTGGATCTTCAGCGATAACGACAGGAATACCCGTTTCTTCAGTCAGCAGGCGATCCAGATCTTTCAGCAGCGCACCGCCGCCAGTCAGCACCATACCGTTTTCTGAAATATCAGAAGCCAGCTCTGGCGGACACTGTTCCAGCGCAACCATCACGGCAGATACGATACCAGTTAGTGGCTCTTGCAGCGCTTCCAGAATTTCGTTCGAATTCAGCGTAAAGCTACGTGGCACACCTTCTGCTAAGTTACGACCACGGACTTCGATTTCCTGAACTTCATCGCCTGGGTACGCTGAACCGATTTCATGTTTGATCTTTTCTGCGGTTGCTTCACCGATCAAGCTACCGTAGTTACGGCGCACGTAGTTAATGATCGCTTCATCAAAACGGTCACCACCGATACGAACAGATGACGAGTAAACCACGCCGTTCAGCGAGATAACCGCCACTTCGGTTGTACCGCCACCGATATCGACCACCATTGAACCCGTCGGTTCAGAAACACGCAGACCAGCACCGATCGCGGCCGCCATTGGCTCATCGATCAGGTAAACTTCACGAGCACCTGCACCCAGTGCAGATTCACGAATCGCACGACGCTCAACCTGAGTCGAACCACAAGGAACACAAACCAGTACGCGTGGGCTTGGTTTCAGAATACTGTTGTCGTGCACGCTGCGAATGAAGTGCTGCAGCATTTTTTCAGTCACGTAGAAGTCAGCGATAACGCCGTCTTTCATCGGACGAATGGCAGAAATATTGCCCGGCGTACGACCTAACATTTGTTTTGCAGCGTGACCAACGGCTGCGACGGTTTTTCCGCCGCGACCTTTGTCTTGGCGAATGGCGACTACTGAAGGCTCATCAAGAACAATGCCCTGTCCTTTGACGTAAATAAGTGTGTTGGCTGTACCTAAATCGATAGATAGGTCGTTTGAAAACATGCCACGAAGTTTTTTGAACATATTCTTCGCTCGTCCTGCAAGATATGAAGATGAAAATTGCACTAAATGTACCAATGCCTTGCCATCACAGCAAGGCATTGACGTATAAACATGGACTGAAACACGCAATTTCTAACAGATTCCTAACTTGGGTTAGAAAAAATCGCGAATCACTGTCCGGTCAGGCGGGTCTCACCGCGAAAAATCACTTTGTCGTTGCCACGATGAATACCAAAGGTCACGACCGCCGACGGATCCTCATCCCCTTTGTCGCGCCAGTTGTACTGCAACCAAGGTTGAGAGGTATATTGCGCACCGCAGTTAACACCACTCTCTGAAAGCTGGGGCGACGAGCGAGCGTCATCATCCAGTCGTAGCCAGAAGCGCACCTGTTCGCGTACATCGGCGGTTTCATCGGAAGAAGCCGGTGTGGCAAACACCACAGAACTTTTGCCCGAAGCCACTTTAGCCCAGCTGGAAGGCGTATCGGAGCCGGTGAGTTTGGAACTCGAGCCACTGCCGGAGGTTGGCCAGACCGTTTGCTTACAGACGTATTCGTTAGGTGTGGCGAAATAGGATCCGGAATCATCTGCGTTGATCGCAAAGCGGCTGCCCTGCCAGTATTCCACCCGCAGCGGTACATTGATGGTGCTGACCGAGGTACCACCGACATCACCCAGAGCCATACGCCCGTAACGAATATCAGGTTGGAGAGTAAAGCGCTTACCGGTATCCACCCGTGTACCAGACACTTTCAGATCCAGATCTGGCGATAAAAAGTCAACCCCATCCACTTTATCGGATACCCGTAACCCGAAACCACTACGGTAAGGCCCATCGGCCTTAGTGGCGTAAGGCGACGCCGTCAGTTGTTTCTTTAAGAAGGTGAAGTGACTCGTGACCGATAATGTCGCCCCCGTCCACACACCGCTGCCCGAACCGTCCCACAGCTGGAGAGCATAATTGCGGATGCGCTCACCCAGTTCTTGCCCTTGGTCATCGACCGCTAACAGTTTGACATCAGCAATCAGATCACTCGCAAACGCGCTGTAGTTGGTGGTTGGCTCACCCTGCATGTTCTGCGCCTCAACCGTAAAACGGTACGGGATGGTCTGATTCATATAGACAAAACCATCATGACCATCGGTATATTCCCAATCATTGCTGATCAGCGCGACATGATCGGGAGAGAAGCGCCCGATGTTTCGATAACCTAAATTGATATCCATACCAAGATAATTGGTCTGAGTATCGGCCATGACTTTAAGGCTGCCCACTTCATCCCAATAAAGCTGATTGAAATCATAATATTGGCCCAAGGCACTACCTACTCCACTGTTGTGTGCTTTGGTGAGCCCACTATCACCCTGAAGCACTACACTACTATTTCCACCGACAGGAGAGTGCAGAGCACTGTTCATTTCAATCGTCGCGCTAGGGGCGTTATTTGCAAAAAAGTTCTGGGTAATCGGTGCATTACAGTAGTTGCTAGTTTCAATTTCGCCCGTGACTGCACCACCGCTTTGCCAAACAATCGGTTTTACGTGAAGGTTAAATCGCTCAGAAGCCTTTTTGAATTGTGCCCCCGATGAAGAAGTGCCATCCATTGCCAAAGCTGATGTTTCACCACTGCAGATGGCAAAAGTCCAAGGCCGGGAGTTAACAACAAAACTGCCCGTCACATCTTTGGTATTGTCTGCTGGACACCCTATGAATCCCGTACAATCAAAGCTGTCGCTTAAAGTCACGGTGAAATTGCCAGATTCATTAACCATCAAATTCTCAGCAGAGATCCCTGAAACAAAATTGGGCGAATAGGTCAAATCCCCGTTCAATCCGCCACTTGGGGAATCAACAACATGTGAGATAGAGGGTAACCCTGAATAATTGGTCGCTACTTTTTTAGCACCAGTCTCATCACAGGCCAAAATTCGAGTATTGACGGTTTCAGCTTTACCAGCAATGACATCCACTGATGATAGAGACAAATTGTTCGATGTGTCGTAAGCCTCAAACTTAAAGGGGACGTACTTAAAACGACTGCTTACCGACTTTCCACTATCGTCTTCCATCACCACTGTCAGTGTGTAGGATTGGCTCAAATCCACCTGGCTAATATCATTAACGGATACTTGTAGATCTAATTCACCGCTGCTGTTAGAGGTAAAGTTGGGATAAACACCACTTCCTTTTCCATTCGCGGCGCTTACAACAAAATTACTCTCATTTGGTGAAACCGTTACACGAATCCCTAAACTTTCAGCAACATTATTGTTGGTCGTCGTAATCGAAAACTCGGGTTTATCATTACCACACATCAGTGCCAGATCCGTCGGTGGAGTCATGGTCACTTGATAATCATCAGAAGGGTTGAAACAGTTATTGTCAGTGGCAATAATTTGAGATGAGTTACTCATTACAATAGTGCGCGCGGTCAAAGCTCCCCGAAGAATAGCTTGGTTGCTCAACCTAACCCCAACCTCACTGTACATTAAACCAACAAACTCTGCGTTATTGTTTAAGTCAACACCAGAATTATTTGAATCATGAACAAAAACTATCAGCTCTGCATTACTACTTTCAGAAAACTGCGTATTTTGGCTTATATTGATTTTTTTAGCATGAATGATCACTTTTTCATTTTCATGCACGATTATTTTCCCACCATTATTTAGATCAATACTTCCAATCCAATATATCCCCTCTCTGAAAGTAACAGTACCTTTACCAACATTAAGACTACCTATAGATTCATTGTTTGAGAATTCGCGGTTCTGCTGCCATAAACTCACATTCTCAAGACCAGGGTCAGGCGCTTGAAATGTCTCTAATTGTTGTTTTTTAACTTGTAATCCAACATCTCCAAAGCACTGACTACCATCACAAGCTGTTTGATAATTATTCCCTCCTATCGAAGTCGGAGAAAAGCCAATGTATCGCTTTCCCGCAGAAATCGGAGAACCTAATATTTGGGCAGAATTATCGATCGTGATTGAAGCGATTCCATTTCCCTGCCAAGTTTGTGCTGGAGAAGGAAAAAGCGCACAAACTTCGCTGGTTGGCGGTTTATCAAATAGGAAATAGGAATAGGGTTCTACAACGTGAGCACGTTCAAAATCTCTCGCCATGTCCTCCTCATTTATCAACGCCACTCCGGTTTTGGAAACAGAACAACGCCTTAACCAGCCACCGTTATTACCATTTCGAGTTCTTTTTGCAGCCAACAGTGTCGGCACTTTTGTAAAACCAGAAATGGGAAAATTGCTGATCTGCGTACAGCCCTCAGTAATGGGTTTTATCACTTGGTCGTTGATATTCAGAGTATTCTGAGTTGAACCTTGACCGAGCCAAAATTTACGTCCATTCACAAACCCCTCACCTAAGCCAGCAACAAACGCAACTTGTTCGTTGCGCGCTAAATTTGCGTTTGCTGACACCTCAGAGCGATCCAAAACCAGATCAAAGTCGAAACTACTCGGGTTCAACGCGATAGCAGTCAACCAAATCGGTTGACCTGCAGATTCGTTGTTTCGAGACTGAATTTGCACTAAAACTCCAGGTGACGAAGCAAACTGCCCGCTGAGTCCATAGTCACTAAATCGAACTGCTTTTGCTTTATTATTGTTGTTGAGTCCCCCAGCATTCGAATACGTAAGATTATGCTCAACCAATCCTGCAACGATTTTGGCGCCATTATTAAACTCGAAAACACCAGGCTCAATAACGAGGTAATCAATGTTTTCCATTGGCGCGTCTACGTAATTCACCAATGGATCATTAACGTTACTACTGCAACGCCAATTACCATTACTTTGCTGTCTTAAACGGACACACGCCGCATCATTGGGTGGCAAGAGCTGTTTTACTGTAGCTTGCGTATTGTTGACATTCCAAACTCTTAGGTCGGAAGGGTATTCTGTTGTTTTAGTATTAAAATTCGATCGATTTGCGTTGATCGTCGACATTACAAAAACTAACGGTGGAGAGGTATAGGTGTTTTGAAAAACAATATTACAAGTCACTGCAGGGCCGGAAACCGTACATTTATCCGCAGGAATAGTGCCAAATTCAAATTGAGGGTTGTAATTGATAGCCCAAGAAGAAACAGAAAAAAACATTCCCATCCAACATAAGCACAAGAGACTTCGTTTTACGATACTCATTCCTTCACCCATACTTCTTGCACACGCTCAACTTGATAGCGCCCAGAACCACACTCCACACGGCTTTCAACTTTAAACAATTGTTCATTATTCAGTGTCCCCAGCTTCTGGCAGTTAACTTCGGCAGAACACCCCGGGTACTGAGCCATTAGACTCCCGGCGGCAGTCTCGACACTACCCCACTGGCTTTCACACACGCTGCTCACGGCCGCAGAGGCGCCCACCGGATACAGTTGAATTAAGGCAAATTCATTTAACGAATGAGCCGCAAACCAGGCTTTGGTGCCCAGTAA
>ERZ1673961.667-NODE-667-length-12111-cov-50.538404_pt1 | contig 12111 bp, 11 predicted proteins | sample MGYA00580189_ERZ1673961 | MGnify/ENA primary metagenome ERZ1673961 (study PRJEB41334, sample SAMN05608105) | rock metagenome | biome: terrestrial subsurface; feature: shale formation; material: shale | place: USA: Pennsylvania ... | reverse complement strand
CTATCATCCACTGGGGCTGGTGCTAATCATATCGATCACGTGTTAACGCAGTTACCATATGCCTTTATCGGTGGATTTAGTTCTATTGTCGGTTACACAGTCTTTGGGATGACACAAATCGTTTGGTTATCACTCGTAGTGAGTTTAATCGTCGTAGGCCTTGTCGTTGTTACTATGTATTGGATCAAACACAACAAATAACGATTTATAGAATAACCAGCCAGCTATTTGGAAAAGTCTGATAGCTGACTGGTTATTTTTTTCTGTCTTTTTTAAATGTAACCGACAACATTGGACAATTGTCGAAAAAACCTTTGACATGTGCGGTCGTAATCGCTATAATTTTAAAATGTCAGAAAAAAATAAATATTACAAGAATAAAATTGAATCGTTTCTTTTAGGTTGCAGTCTGTTTTCATTTAGCTTATAATAATCAGAAAATTCATTTTATTCATAAAGAGAAGGGAAGTAATTAAAATGGAAAAACGTTCACAATGGGGAACGCGCTTAGGTTTCCTCCTAGCGGCCATGGGGTCGGCAATTGGTCTCGGGAATATTTGGCGCTTTCCCGCAACAGCATATTCAAACGGGGGTGGGGCATTCTTTATCCCGTACTTATTTGCTTTACTAACAGCCGGTATTCCACTGCTTATTATGGAATACACCATTGGGCATAAATATCGTAGTTCAGCTCCACGTGCGTTTAAGAAATTTAATAAGAAAGCAGAATGGATTGGTTGGTGGCAAGTCGGTATTTCTTTTGTGATTAATACGTACTACCCTATCATTGTTGCTTGGGCTTTAATGTTTACTTATTTTTCATTTACCGAAGCATGGGGCGCAGACCCTGAGGCTTTCTTTTTAAATGATTTCTTATCGATTTCAGGTCCAGGGGAATTCGGTTCATTTGTACCGAATGTTGTGATTCCACTACTCCTCATTTGGGCTGTGGTGTTTGCGATTCTTTACCGCGGGGTTAAAAAAGGAATTGAAGTCGCAAATAAAATCTTTATTCCTTTATTAATGGTAAGCTTTTTCTTAATTGTTATTCGAGCTATTACATTACCAGGTGCGGCTGAAGGACTGAATACGTTCTTTGAACCAAACTGGGATACGATTTTTGATGGCTCGGTATGGATTGCAGCATATGGTCAAATTTTCTATAGTTTATCCATTGCTTTTGCGATCATGATTACTTTTTCATCATATCTACCAAAAGATTCGGATATTACGAATAATGCCTTTATTACTGGTTTTGCTAACTCTAGTTTTGAGCTTTTAGCCGGGATCGGTGTTTTCTCAGCGCTTGGTTTTATGGCCGCACAACAAGGTCAGCCCGTATCAGAAGTCGTTGAAGGTGGGATTGGACTTGCCTTTATGGTTTTCCCAAGAATCATTAGTCAAATGCCAGCTTCTTCATTCTTTGGGGTGTTATTCTTTGGCTCACTCGTGTTAGCGGGTCTGTCTTCCATGGTGTCTATTTCTGAGACGTATATCGCGGCACTACAAGAGAAATTTAGCATCAAACGTCATACAGCTGTTTCTGTCGGAGTTGGATTGTCTGCGCTTGTCTCATTTGCTTATGCCAATCAAGGCGGATTATTCCTCTTAGATACTGTGGATTACTTTATTAACAATTACGGTGTCGCACTTGTTGGTCTCGTAGAAGTTGTTGTTGTCGTTTGGTTCTTACGTCAATTGAAGCCATTAAAAGACCATGCCAACAATGTTTCTGACATTAAAATTGGCGCATGGTGGTCGTTCTCACTGTCGGTTATTACACCAATCGTGTTAGGGTTTATGATGATTCAAAACTTTAGAACCGACTTTGCCGAGAACTACGAGGGCTATCCAACAACCTTCCTTCTTACGTATGGTTGGGCAGTAGCTTTAGCTGTCATCATTATTGGACTATTATTTACTATTAAAAAATGGCCAAAGGAGGATGTCTAATATGAGTGTTTCAGCAATTATTATGATGGCGTTAGGTATGGTCATTATTTGGGGTGGCTTACTTGTCAGTGTAGGTTACGCTGTGAAAGTTGCACGTCAAAATAGATAATTCAATCATAAACAGCAGGGATCTTACATGATCTCTGCTGTTTTTCTAACATTCATTTGCACGATTATAGAAAACAGGATGACGCACTTAATGGGTTTATGATAGAATGAGAAAAAGTGGAGTGACATAAAGTGAGGGGTTAGCATGTTTCAAGTAGACGGAAAAAATTATGAAGTCGTTGAAGACTACCGAGATGGTTTTAACGAAGAAGCTTTTAAAGCGCGATACAGTGATATTTTAGGAAAATATGATTTCATCGTTGGTGACTGGGGATACGATCAATTACGTCTAAAAGGCTTTTATGATGACCAAAATAATAAATCAACATTTGATACAAAAGCAAGCACGATTAATGATTATTTGTTGGAATACTGTAATTTCGGTTGTGCCTATTTTATTGTACAAAAGGTCGATCAATAAAGAATCAAACGTTAATTAGAAAAGTAGTCATAACAGTGAAAAATATGAAAAAAGCGCTCCTTTTAGGAACGCTTTTTTATATTAATCGAGTTCTTTTTCATTTTTCCCGTGAGCAAGACGACTGGATGCCGCGGCCGCAATCGCACCGACAATGTCATCGAGGAACGTGTGGCACTTATCACCTGATTTATCATTTAACTCTTTTAAAATTCCAGGTTTTTGTTTGTCGATATAACCGAAGTTTGTTAAGCCGATCGAACCGTACACATTGACGATTGAAAGGGCAATAATTTCATCCACACCATATAACCCTTCATCGGTAATAATTGTTTCTTGTAAGGGCTCGGTCAGTTTCTTTTCTTCTGCGAGAACATCGAGTTGAATCCCAGTAATAATCGCATTTTGAACCTCGCGCTTACTTAAGACGGCGTCGACGTTTTCCAAACACATACCCATCGTTAGCTCATCATGATAAGGTGATTGTAAATAATAAACGAGTTCAGCAATATCGTTAAGTCCAACACCACGCTCAATTAACCAGTCACGTGCTTTTGTTTCTAAAGCTGTTTGTAAGTTGTTGCTATCCATAATATCCCATCCAATCTATTTAAAGTACTCATTAAGTATACCCTAAATAATTTCAAAATAAACGGCAAAAAGTCAGAAAAATATGATACACTATCACTAGTTCATATTTATTTAAATTTTTTGTTAGTTTTTATTTTCTGAAATTTATGTGAATTTAACACTTGAAGTTCAGTGGTACACACGGTATAATGTCCACTATAAATAAACAAATGTACACTTAGAGAATACACTAAAGGGGGCGACATGATGGATAAGATAAAAGTAGGCTTGTGTGGACTTGGAACAGTAGGGACAGGTGTCGTACGCGTGTTAGCCGATCATAAAGAACGCATCATACATAAGTTAGGATGCGAAGTAGAGATTACGAAGATCCTTGTGAATGATGTTTTAAAGGAACGGGATGTTATTATTGACCGTGAGTGGTTAACAGACAAACCTGAAGAACTCGTAAAAGATCAGGACATCGATGTCATTGTTGAAGTTATGGGTGGTGTTGACGGCACAAAGGAATTGTTAGAAGAAGCACTTAAAAATAAAAAGCATATTGTCACTGCCAATAAAGATTTAATGGCGTTACATGGCCGGGAATTATTACAACTGGCACGTGAGAATCACTGTGATATTTTATTTGATGCGAGTATTGCGGGTGGGATTCCGATTGTTAGAACCCTTGTCGATGGTTTAGCCAGTGATCATATTGAAAAAGTGATGGGAATTGTCAATGGTACGACAAACTTCATTATGACCAAGATGACTGATGAGGGCCTACCGTTTGATGATGTATTAAAAGAAGCGCAACGTTTAGGTTTCGCTGAAGCCGATCCAACCTCTGATGTTGAAGGTTTAGATGCGGCACGGAAAATGACGCTCCTAGCAAACTTGGCTTTTAAAATGGAAGTGAACCTTGATGATGTAGAGGTAAAAGGGATCACGAAAGTAACACAAGATGATATTAATTTTGCACATAGCTTAGGCTATACGATTAAATTGATTGGTATTGCGGCTATGGATGACCAAAAAGTAGAAGTGATGGTTGAACCAACGCTGTTACCAAAAGATCACCCATTAGCGAATGTGAAGAATGAATTTAATGCGGTTTATGTTTATGGTGATGCGGTTGGAGAAACTATGTTTTACGGACCAGGTGCCGGTAGTTTACCAACGGCGACAGCGGTTGTCTCAGACTTAATGGAAGTTATTCGTAACATTCGTTTAGGCATTAGTGGTAATGCTTATCAAGAACCTCAGTTTAAACGACAAATTAAGGCGTCTGAGGAAAAATATTCGAAACACTTTATCCGTCTAGAAGTCGAAGATCAAGCGGGAGCATTCCAAGAGATCACAAATATTTTCACCAATCAACAAGTCAGCTTCCAAAAGATTTTACAATTACCGATTGAAACAGATCAAAAAGCTGAAATTGTCATGATTACCCATAAAATTAGTAAAGCACAACTCGAAAAAAGTTTACAAGCTCTAGAAAAAATAGCTGTAGTCGACCGTATTATTAGTCATTACCGAGTCGACGGGGAGGAATAAATAATGGCGTGGCAAGGATTATTACAAGAATATAAAGAGTTATTACCTGTAAATGATAAAACACCGATGTTAACTTTAAATGAGGGGAATACACCGTTAGTTAAGTTAGATAACTTATCAAAAAAATATGGTGTAGAAGCTTATGCGAAAATTGAAGGAGCTAACCCAACGGGATCATTTAAAGACCGCGGGATGGTTATGGCGATGGCTAAAGCGATTGAAGACGGTTCGCATACGGTCATCTGTGCTTCAACTGGAAATACATCCGCAGCCGCATCTGCTTATGCTGCAAAAGCTGGTTTACGTTCGATTATCGTTATTCCTGAAGGAAAGATCGCGCAAGGGAAGATGGCACAGGCAGTGATGTACGGTGCTGAGATTTATTCGATTAAAGGTAACTTTGATGATGCGCTTAGAATCGTTCGTAAATTGGGTGAACGGGATGATATTACGCTTGTTAACTCAGTTAATCCATTTAGAATTGAAGGGCAAAAAACGGCAGCCTTTGAGGTTTGTGATGCACTAGGAAAAGCACCAGATTATCTCTTCATTCCGGTAGGAAACGCTGGTAATATTACGGCGTACTGGAAAGGATTCAAAGAATATAATGACAAGAAACAAACCGGTCTACCGAAAATGATGGGCTATGAAGCAAGCGGGGCAGCGGCGATTGTTCACGACCGTGTCTTTGAAAATCCCGAAACAATCGGCACAGCTATTCGAATTGGTAACCCAGCGAGTTGGAAGCAAGCGGTCAATGCGCGTGATGAGTCTAATGGGACAATTGATGAGATCACCGATGAACAAATGATTGAAGCGTACCAGTGGATGGCGAAGAATGAAGGTATCTTTGCTGAACCTGCTTCTAATTCTTCTGTTGCTGGTCTATTTAAAGCTTTGAAGAACAACCAAGTAGCACCAGGAAGTCAAGTGGTTTGTGTCTTAACAGGAAATGGCCTTAAAGATCCAAACACAGCGATTGAATACAGTGATATCTCACCAACAGTACTTGAAAATGATGAGGATGCGGTTGTAAAGGCGATTCTTGGTCGTGAACAGTCATGAGTTGGCGAATCAAAGTACCGGCGACAACAGCTAATTTAGGCGCAGGATTTGATTCGATTGGCGTAGCATTAGATTTGTATTTATTTATTAAAGTAAGTGCAGCGGATGAGTGGGCGTTTGTGTCTCACTCTAAGCACTTGCATGATATACCTAAAGGTAAAGATAATTTCATTTATAAAATAGCCCAGCAAGTAGCCGAGCGTTATAATCATAGTGACTTACCGGCCTGTCACGTGGAATTGTTTAGTGATATTCCGCTGGCGCGAGGCTTAGGAAGCAGTGCGACAGCGATTGCTTGTGGGATTGAACTAGCCAATTTGTTGTTAGATTTACAGTTGAGTGACCATGATAAGGTACAAATTGCGACCGAAATCGAAGGACACCCAGACAATGTAGCACCGGCAATACTTGGTGGAGCCGTTGTTGGTCATTATGAAGACATCGTTCAGTATGTCAAAGTCGATGTATCAAATGTCAGCTTTGTTGCGGTCATACCGGAGTTTGAATTAAAAACAAAAGATGCACGGGCAGTGTTGCCAGACACGTTTAGTTATAGCGAGGCTGTACGAGCAAGTAGTGTGGCCAATGTCTCGACCGCAGCACTTGTCAAAGAAGATTGGGCCTTACTTGGACAAATGATGAATCAAGATCATTTCCACGAGCCGCACCGGAAAGCATTGATTCCGCATTATGATGCTGTGAAAACATTAGTCGGTCATCATGCTTATGGTGTGTACATTAGTGGGGCAGGCCCGACATTAATGGTGTTAGTCGATGAAGCGATGGCGAAAAAACTTCTTCAAGAGTGGCGTGAAGCTATGCCTGAACATGAATGGCTGATATTACAGCCTGTTAACCAGGGTATTGATGTTGTCGACGGCTACTAAACAAAAACCTCTCATTTATAGTCGTTAGACTACTTGAGAGGTTTTTTGCTATATATCTAATGATAATCTTTTGAAATGGATTTAATGAAATCAATATAAAAGGCTACCGGGAAGGTAGCCTTATTGCTAATTATTCAAATACTTGTTCAATGCCTTTCACACCAGGTACTTGTGCGACTAAAGCTTGTTCAATCCCTGCTTTTAATGTCACTGTTGAACTTGGGCAGTTATAACAAGCACCCAAAAGTTTTAAGCGGACAATGCCGTCTTCAACACCGATTAGTTCAACGTCACCACCATCACGTAAAAGGAGAGGGCGTAATTTATTTAATACTGTTTGTACTTGTTGTTCCATCGTTCAACCATCCTTTCTGTTGCTTTGTTTAGTATAACATTATCCCTCTAGAAAAAGAAGTGTTTTTCACTGTGAAGAGAGCGCTTAGTATGGTTTAATGGTTAAGTAAATAGATGACGAGAACAAATGGCCCAAAAGTTATGGGTAGTGATTTATATTCATCGTAATATCCGCTATACTAGAAAATATTATTGTTTGCTTTGATTGATACATAAGGGAGGATTTAGTGATGAAAGAAATTCGTTATACGAAGATGCATGGTTTAGGTAATAGTTATATTTATATTAATATGTTCGAAGAAACACTAGCTGAACGTGAGTTAAAGTCACTTGCGATAAATGTCTCCAACAAAAATACAGGGATAGGATCAGATGGTTTGATCTTAATTACGCCGTCCGATGAAGCTGATGTTGGTATGCGTATGTTTAATAAAGATGGATCAGAAGGTAAAACATGTGGCAATGGCTTACGTTGTGTCGCTAAATATGCGTTTGAACACCAGCTGACTCACAAGGAAACATTCACCATTGAAACAAAAGCAGGCATTGTAGAAGCATATGTCCATCTTGATAATGATCCTCAACAGGTGGCTGAAGTCACCATCGATATGGGCGCCCCTATTTTAGTAAGACACCAGATACCAATGCTTGGTGAGAAAGCAGAACACGTAATTAATGAGCCCTTTAAGGTTGGTGAGGAAATACTATCCGCAACAGCTGTATCCATGGGGAATCCGCATGTCATTTTCTTTGTAAATGACATTCATGAAGCCCCTCTTTATGAACTCGGCCCAGTCATTACTAATGATGACCGGTTTCCTGAAGGGGTGAATGTTGAGTTTATTGAAGTCATAAGTGAGACAGAGATGCACTTTAGAGTGTGGGAACGTGGTTCTGGTGTGACTGAGGCGTGTGGGACAGGTGCATGTGCGGCGACAGTCGCAAGTATTCTAAATGGAAAAAGTAACCGCAATGAACCCGTAACGGTCCATCTCGCAGGTGGTGATTTAACCATTACTTGGGCCGATGATGGTAAGGTCTGGATGCGCGGGGCGGCTGAAACGATTACGACAGGAATCTATTTTGACTATCGCAATGAAAATTAAAACACATTCGAATCGTCTCTTTTAATCTAACCACTATCCTTTTGGGTGGTTAGAGTCTTATCGCGACAAATAAGCTTTCACGAGCGAGTCTTTTTTCTTAACTATCTCTTTTAGTATAGCTATTAATCTAATGTGACATGGCGTTGTATCCTCTCACTATGTCTTTTTAGAAACAGACTAATTGAACATTTTCAATCAGTTAAGTATACTAAGTGATAAGATACAGAGAAAGGGACGGATGTCATGCTACTGATTACAGATCGAGCCAAACGACAATTTGAAGAAATGCTACAACGTGAGAGAGACAACGCGACACGGGTGCGTTTTGGTGTCAAAGATGGTCTATGCAATGGCTTATCATATACGCTTGGATTTGATACGCATGTGATGGGGGATGATCATACAGAGATGATTGATGCCATTCCGTTTACGATTAAAAAAGCACAGGTTGACTTGCTACGTGGTGCAACCATTGATTTTAAACAAGACATGATGGGTGGAGGATTTAGTATTTATAATCCGCAAGCTGAAAAAGATTGTTGTTGTTCGTCAAAAGAGGAAGAAGAAGTTTATTAAAACTAAATATGCCAATCAAATTAAAAAGACAACGCCTCTCACTAGAGATGAATGTGCGTTGTCTTTTTTGTATGTATTGGTGAAGAGAATGTTCTCGAAAAACGTTGCCATTATAGTGTTTATCCCGCTCATTTCCCTTGTCATTTATTTTAAAAATTTAGCTATCTTTTCTAAAAATAAGGTGCTATAATTTCTTTGTTATCTTGAAGGATAAATGGATTTAAAGCTTGTCATGCTGATGATAATCGCCTTATTATCTTTTAGTTAATCGAGAAAACAAAGGCGAATATGTATCACTGACACTTAATGTAAAGCATGGAGCATGTTCGGTTGAAAGATAGGGTATACGTATGATAGAGGCGCTTAAAATGGTGCCTCCATACGGTTAAAAAACAATCAGCTTGTCTTGTTAAGTAGTTGAACGTGTCAACTTCAATCACAACACTATATCACACGAGGAGAATGCAAAATGAATATTTGTTTTATTATTAATCACTGGGATAAAATGGTTCCGGAAACGGAATCAACGCTACGTATTATTCACGAGGCGTGTAAAAGAAACCATAATGTTGGTATCCTTTATACGACCAATCTGACGATAAGAAATAACGAAACCTATGGTTTTATTAAAATGATCAACAAGATGGACAATATCTCAGACAATATGGTCACCTTCTACAAAAAAGTTCAATTTAAAGAACAAATGTTACCGCTTAAAGGGTTTGATGTTGTCTTTTTAAGAAAGAATCCTCCGGTAGATAACTTATTATTAAACTTCTTAGATTCAATCAATGATGATGTGTTTATTGTCAATAATATTCATGGCATCAGAAAAGCTAACAATAAATTGTACACAACCACATTCCACGATCCTGATAATGAGTACATTCCAAAAACATATGTGTCAAAAAATATTGACTACCTTAAACGGATTGTCGCTGAAAGCGAGCATGAAAAAATGATTCTAAAACCAGTGGATGGTTACGGAGGCAGTGGTGTGATTATTATTGAAAAAACAGCGACCCAAAACCTTAATTCACTATTAGATTTTTATATTAATACCGATAAAGGGAAAAAGTACGTTATGCTGCAGGAATATATTGAAGGAGCTGAAAATGGTGACGTGCGTGTGATGATTTTAAATGGTAACGTCATTGGGGCTTATCGCCGTGTGCCAAATAAAGGCGATATTCGTTCGAATATTCATGCAGGCGGTTCAGCAGAGAAATATACATTAACTGCCGATGAAATGTCGGTTTGTAAAACAATTGCGAAAAAATTAAAAGATGATGGTATTTATTTTGCTGGGATTGATTTAATCAATAAAAAATTGCTTGAAGTGAACGTACAAAGTCCGGGTGGAATTGTGAATATTAACAAATTCAATAAGGTTAAACTTCAACGTGATGTGATTGACTTTGTTGAAGATGTTGTGCGTGATAAAGAAAATCAATTAAAAGAGAAAAGTCATAAGATCCGTAACCGTGAGTCCTACAAAAACGAGGTCAACAATGTATAAGTTATCAGTTGAAGAAATCATTGAAAAAATTAATCGTGAAGAAGTATTTTCGGTGACAAACACAGCCGGTGGATTTACGTTGCATATTGAAAAGTATGTACCGTTTATTTGCGCCGCTGTTCATGATGGTAGTTCAATGAGTGATTTCTTAACGGGCCAATGTGCGCTCGATGAACGCTCGCGATGGAATGAAGAAGATCCGTTTACGGGTAAATTTATTGAATCGTTACCGATTAGAATCATCGGGAATGACTCGCGTTATTACTATGATCTTAACCGTTCAGAAGAAGAAGCAATTTATGATGTCGCGTGGGGGAAAGTGGTCTGGCGTGAACCACTTACGCCTGACGTTAAATTGTTAAGTTTGAGCCGACACCGTGAATTTTATGCGGTGTTAAGTGCGCTAATTGAGAAGATTGAAACAAAGTTTGGTGCCGCTATCCTATATGATATACACTCGTATAACTATCAAAGAGAAGTGGTGGAACACGCTCACCCAGTCTTTAACTTAGGCACAGAGAATGTGAATAAAAATCGTTACGGCAAATATGTAGAACGATTACTAAAAGAATTAAAAAAAATTAGTTTTGACAATATTGAAAATACGGTTAGAGAAAATGATGTCTTTTTTGGCCGAGGGTACGTGTCGAAATTTGTCACGAAAAACTTTAAAAATACGGTCGTCATGCCAATTGAAGTTAAGAAAATATATTGTGATGAAAACACTGGAGACATTTATCCAGAGGTGATTGATCGCATCACAGAAGGCATGAAAAAGGCGATTATTTCGACATCTCTATACTTTAATAATAAAGAGTGTTACCAAAAAATCAGCAATAAAACAAAGCTCTTATCAAGTGTAGACGATCCTGTTCTGTTATCAATTGATAAGAAGTTATATAAGATGTTAAGAAACTTTGAAACATTAGTGTATGTTAATCCGAGGAATTTAGAGAAAAACAGAAAACAATTTTTTGATTCGAATTACCGGAAAGAACCTGTCTTTACTTATCGGCCACTAAATATCGACCCGTATGAATTAAAGAAGCGGTTGTATGAGTTACCAGTTGCTGATATTTATGATATTTCAATTCAACGTCTGTATAAAGATATCATTCAAGAGTATACGATGACGATTGACTTGTTAACGGCTCGAGGAACAGATGACTTTTTATATAATTCGTTACGCCTTTACGGAAAACCAGATAAAGTGGATGTTGCCAACGCCAATTACATTATCCAATCGTACGGTTTAGATAATGAGGTACCTAAAACGCTCACGAAAGATGAGGTGCGTCAAAAGTTTGCTGCATCACTTAAAGAATGGAACATGGGTGGAAAGTTAACGTTTGGTAAGAATATGGCAGCAAGAATGATGGTAAACTCGGCCAAAAAAACATTAGTGATTAATGAAAAAGCGAAGTTTAATGACAATGATATCAAATTGTTGTCCCAACATGAAATTGGGGTTCATATGTTGACGACTATGAATGCCAATAAGCAACCGCTTAAGTTTTTATTACTAGGAACACCAAACAATGTGGAAACACAAGAAGGATTAGCTGTTTTATCAGAATTTTTAACGGGTACTATGCATATCAATCGTTTGAAAGATTTAGCATACCGCGTTATTGCCGTCAACATGATGGTAAAAGGAAAGAGTTTTAGAGAAATCTTTGAATACTTTGTTGATGAATATCACTTCACACGTGACAAAGCTTTTGATTTAGCAGCCAGAGTTATGCGTGGTGGAGGCTTTACGAAAGATTATTTGTATCTTAGAGGTTTTATTAAAATCTATAATCAACATAAAAGAGGAGACTCTTTTGAACATTTACTCATTGGTAAAACGTCGGTGGAATACAGCGACTTATTAAAAGAGTTAATTGGTCGAGGTTATGTGAAGCGTCCCCAGCATGTTAATGACATTTTCAAAACCGGTGAGGTTAATGATGACATTATGACGTATATTCTTCAGAGTACAAAAAGTATCAC
>ERZ1673961.666-NODE-666-length-12113-cov-7.101592_pt1 | contig 12113 bp, 13 predicted proteins | sample MGYA00580189_ERZ1673961 | MGnify/ENA primary metagenome ERZ1673961 (study PRJEB41334, sample SAMN05608105) | rock metagenome | biome: terrestrial subsurface; feature: shale formation; material: shale | place: USA: Pennsylvania ... | reverse complement strand
TTAAACCGCTGATTTATCAGCGGTTTTTTTCGTTTCAGGGCACCTAGGTTGGCTACAGTGAGTCAATTAGGTGAGTCAATGTATCTATTCAAAAACCGCTACTCTGTTTACTTTGTCAGACTTTGTACCCCAAAGACCTTAGTCAAACTCGGCTATCCATTCGATTTTAAGTTCAGCCTCAAGACCAAAATTCGCGCCATTGCGATTAGGCGAAGCCAACCAATCATCATAAAAGTTCTTGAGTCCCTAGATAAGGTTGATCCAGATAGGGATTGCCACAAGAAAGTGCGCTCAGAGATTGTTTCCACCGTTAATGCCTTGCGAGCTTCGTTTACTGATGAGGGAACGCACTACTCTCCCTCGATTTTTCAAAGTGGAACTAGCGAACCAAAAGCGACAAGAAATAACTTTGCCCAAGGCTACAAGTGGCAGCAGGACTTCATCGCCTCTAAACAACAACAGAGAATTACCAACCTTACGGTACATCAATTAAACCAAAGGACGCGCTACTTCCTTGATCATCTAAAAAAGAAAAAACTAAGCATTATGAAAGCCTCCTCTTCAGACTTAATGGCGTTTGCTGACCACTTACATATGTGGAGAAAGAGCTCAAAAACAAAGAAGGATTATTGGAGTGCAGCAAAGCAATTCGTTAAATGGTTACACCTCAAACAACACTTAAAAACGAACCCATTTGAAGGAATGTCAATGACATTTAAGTCAGAAAAATACGCTTCAGACCAAAGAGAACGATGGTCAAATGAGGAGGTTAAAACCCTACTCGCCTCTAACCTATTTAAAGCATCATCTTGCTCTCTTCAGTGGACAACACTGTTACTTATTTACATGGGGCTGCGGCCAACTGAAGCCTGTCAACTCACTGTTAACGACATTAAAACTGAGAAGGGGATGTTCGTTCTCAACATAACCGATAAAGGTGAGGCTCAGAAACTCAAAAATCAGCACTCGTTGCGCACTATCCCTATTCCTACCGTTCTGATCAAAAAGGGGTTTATCGACTATGTACGTCATCGCCGCCAGGTTAATAAGCTCTATCTATTTGATTGGAAACCAAGAGGGAACGATTGTGATTGGACCAAGCAATACCGAACTCAATTTGGGAAAATCCAAACGTCAATCAACATGAAACCCAATGACCGTCCAACAGCCTATGGCTTTAGACACACCTTTATCGACTGCTTGAAACAAACGGGGGTTGAAGAATACCAAGTTGCCGAAGTGGTCGGTCATGCTAACCCCAACATGACCTATGGCCGTTATGGAAAAAAGCTGACACTCGTCGCTTTAAAAGCGGTGGTAGAAATGTTCAGCATAGATGATGACCAGCAAGCACTTTAAACCTGGCGACTATCTTGTGTTTTTTTTGGGCTAAACACGTTTTTGCAAAGCCTGAATAGGGCTTACCCCTCCAAAGCAACAGCGCGGTGTTGTTGCAAAAGGAGTGAATATGTCGATCCTCAGAGACGCGCTTAGTAAGTACCAGCCCCTGATTACAAGCTACATCAATAACACATACGCAAAATCCACAGCAGCTGGTTATCGCTCTTGCTTAAAAGCTATTTGCGAAGATATTAGTGAGAACTACAAGTTTGAAGAAATGGTGTACAGCGACCTTGTCGAGCTCATCACAAACTGGCAAGAGCAATACACAAATAAAACCATTTCTAATCGCCTGATAGTATTAAGGAAGCTACTAGAAATGGCATATAACGATAACGTTTTTCAAAAAGACATGAGTAAAATGATCAAGGGGCTAAAAGCTGATACCCAATTAGAAGAGCAAAAACCATTTTCCAAAACCGACTTTGACAAAATGGAGAGCACGTCAACAACGCAACCTTCTGGTAAAAACCTTGCGTTGTTAGGCAAAGAAACAGGCTTGAGGATCCAAGAATTAATTGGCCTCTGTTGGAGTGATATAAACTTCAAAGAGCGAACTCTTTCTGTGTGTCGAGTCTGTACTCTTAAAGAATTTAAGCGACCTAAAACTAAACAGTCATTTCGAATAATTCCTCTGACCGATAAAGCGCTAGAGGTTTTGCATGCCCAGTTCTCTCTAACAGGAGCTAACGAATATATACAGATCATGATTCGAGATCATAGTAAGAAAGCTAGAACAACTCATGCTTTTACGCCCGTTTTCATTGATGACCTCACTGGTAAATATTTCACTGACAGTAAAGATTATGCCCAACGATTTTTCACGAAATTTCTTATCGCTGCTGGTTTAGAGCATCGTGGTCCCTCACAGTTGCGTCACTCATTCGCGTCCATTGCGATCAGTGCAGGTATTCCAGTTAAACTGATTTCTCAAATGATGGGGCACGCCGATTCATCCGTTACAGAGAGACATTACGCTCACTTGCTCCCAGAATGTCGTGAGAATATGCAAACTTTGCTCAATGAAGCATTGTCTTCAGCACAGCCAAAAAACTCTAAAGTGCAAAATGTTTCCCCCTTTAAATCTGGTGAAAGCAAACCTAAATCGACTTCGTTGATAGGCAAGTTAAAATCTACTTTAAAATTATTTAGTATGCTACCCAGCTTAGTGACGTTATCTTCCTAATATGATTAGGAAGATCTGAGCCCGAAATGATAAAGCCATATACAATCCATAACATCAATGAGTTGATATTCTCCGATTTTTTGTAAAAACCTGGCGAGTACGCGACTCGAATTACGATCCAATATGTAAATATTAAGGGCTTCACGCTAGCCTTGCCGTGGAGTCTTCACTTAACAAGTTTGCGTCTTCCTTTATGTTGTTTTTAGAGTTAGAACCATGTCCAGAGTAGCAATAGTGTCCAACACATACAAAATAGTAGAACTGGTCCCTTCGGGAGCGTTTGAGGCACTCATCGCGACCAGAACAAAATTAATCAGACAGAGTTTGTGCTCTGGTATGCACGTTCACGCTTTATCCTAAGTATGCGTTAGTGATACTCACTCGATGATGCCCAAGCAGCTTGGAGATTTGCATACGCGCGTCATAATCACGTTGTTTCGCTTCTGCTTCGCTGATATTAAGCGTACGCGCAATGTACTGGTGATGCTTTTTCCCATGTACCACCATGGCCTTAACCGGGCAGCGAACGCCCATAAGCTGATAGTACGCCTCACAAGCAAAGTGCTTGCGTTCGCCGTGGCTCAGGTAAGAGGTATCTGCATGTTTGGTTTGTCGCCACGCGTCGCTCTGAAAAGCTTTAAATGAAAGGTGAGAAGGGATAAGTGAATCCTGCGCAAGGGACTGCTGAAATTTCGCCACTCTTACCAGCAACCGGTACTTTTCTTCCGAGTCCACAGGTAACGGCCTTGGCTGACCACCTTTCGTGCCACGTAGCAACATCGGTGCCCGTCCTCTGTGTAGCTCTTCTAAAACCCTCGACGCATCTAAAAGTGCACCTTCCCTGAACCTGACACCAAAAGTACGCTGCAATTGCATCACAAAACCGACATCAGGGGTGACCTGTGGTAGCACTTTTTCATGAAGTCCCTCTTTGACTGCCCCATCAACAGTGGCAATGCCAGATTTTGGAGTAAAACCCAAATCCCGTGTCGCGTTCACAACACACTCTTCATCCCCTCTTGCTTGTGCAAGCGCTCGATTGACATGAGAAAGATAATCGCGGGCGGTTGCTGGAGATAGCAATTCTTCGTCGGCGTTGTTTTTCAGGAACTCACCAAAGCTAACGACGTGCTGCTTTTCTATCTCGTTTAACCGTTTGACAGACGTATTGGTTTTGATGAAAGAGATAAAGTGCTTCAAAGCCGGCAACCTGGCTCTATGAGTGTTAGTGACCATGCCGCCCTGATTTTCAAAACTGGCATTAATGAGCGCTTTAACCATGTCTCTCGACCCCAAATTGAAATTCGGCTTATTAAAGTCTCTTGGGGCCTTTGCCAGATGACCAACGTAGTTGCTCTTTTTCATGACTTACTCCTTTTTCGAGAAGGAAGTAAGACAAACGACACAACGAACAATTGTGTTCAGTCACTATTTAGGAGCAACATGAGCGCAGGCATCACCTCTCAGAACGAGGATATCGTATCGCCCACGTCTTTAACCTGAAATAATTGGGTTGATCAGCAGGTAGAACACCAGTATTCCCAAAATGATGCCTTTGCAGAGCGTGGCCAAAATCACATCAAGAGTCTCGTTAAAAAAGCAGTGCCACCATGGTGCCCGGTTGAGCATCGCATCGAGTTTTCTTTCCTGTGATTCAATACGTTGGTTTATAGCCTCGTTTTGCTCGTTGATGAGTTTCTTCACTTCCGCTTTCTCTTCTTCTGTCATGTGAACTCCCCTTCTGTCGTGTTTAACTCGCTCGTGTCCGCCCGAACACCCTGTTAATGCGCACTGCAATCTTTTTTGTATTGCTGGAAGTTGGTTTGGATTAAATGAAGTTCATCCTCACCGGCTATCGTTTGTTTCAGCGACTTTTCAATCTGCTCTTCATAACCCCGGCAGCGAGCCTGAAAGGTTGATTCAGATATGTGATTCGCTAACAGGAAAATAACCGTCAGTATCGTGAGTATCGTAATCGCCATTATTTCGATGCCTGGCTTGATTGGTTGCACTTCTGTCTCTTTTCTATCCGTAGTCATATTCTGTCCCTCTTGTTAAAAACCGAACGGCTTAAACCAGCCATCGTTTGTTTCGTTTCGGTTTCTTCTGCTCAAACCTAAAACCGCCAATATGGAATAAAACAATGACGACATAAGAGACCACCGCACTCAACCAGGCTTGTGTGGTTAACCCGAGGTATTCACCGCACGCCACAACGGCAAACGCCAACGTCACCGACACACCCTGTAAGTAGTACCAGTTAAACGTTGGCGGGCGGGAAAACAGCACCCGCCACTCTTCCAGCAAAATGGTCAAGACCAGGAAGAATCCACCCCAAACGAAAAAGGTATCGTAGGCCCGGGCGGCGGCCCAATAACCCGGAAAATCTGGACGATGAAGCCCCTTTAGCAGAGGTTGGTTGAGTTCAACTAAGAGCGTCAGTTGCCCATAAACAAACGCTGCGATGACAAATGCACTAATGCCTGTCAGCACAAGGCGACTGCAAGCCAGTTGCTGGAGAGTTCGCCAAAATGACAGCTTAAAACTGGGCACAATGATGAACAGCGAAATCAGCAACGTCAGCACGCCACTGAGTGAGACGGCTAACCATTCGGACACGCTGTCCACGGTGAGAAAACAATAGAGAGTGAGCCCTATACGGAGTACCAAAAGCATAATGCCCTCCTATCTTTTTAAGACGCTAACGAGTGCGAGGAGAAACGGACCACGCACTCGAATTCAGAAACTATTCAGGCGTTCATGCCTGTGGGGCTGCAGTGTCTTTAAGGTGAAAATGAGGGCCACCCTTTGTACGGTTTCGATAGACGTACGCAATGTCTAAAGCTGCGGTAATTTCTAGCAGGAAGAAAAGCAGGTAGTTAGCCCCTTCTGGCGCATTCGAAGTACTCAAAGCAGTCAGTGAGTAACACATCATTACTAACATCATGATACTCACCGGCAGCGGCGGTATCGCCAACGAGGAATACGTGTCTTTATTGTGTTCGTCAAAGACTTCACCGATAGCGTTTGTCCTGCCCATTCCAAGACAACGGAACAGTGTTATCGCTCTTAACGGCATATAGACACCCGTCAGCAAAATCACCGCGCCGACTGTGATCAGTAACTGTTCGAGCAGAGGCATGGGTTGTTCTACAGCTGAAATATCAGCCACGCTGTTTAACTCTCCCATTGAAAAATAACTACTCACTGCGCACACAATGACAACGCCCCAACGCAGCGATGAGGATTGACTTTTCCACATCTTGGTCTGATAAAAACGTTTGGGCGCAAGCAAAAAACCGGCGAGATAAAAGCCGAGGAACGGCAGAGTACCGACCAAAATCCCAAACGCCAGCCATCCCCACTGGCCAGAAGCGGAAACCAGGTATGTACTTAGGGTTAACAGGCAAGCGCCTAAAACAAACAAGAGCAATACCTGCCCCAGACGTTTCATTAAATTGAAGAAGTTGATGGTACGTGATGTAAAGGTCATAGCAATATCCTTATATGAATTACTCACTAACCATTAAATCAGACTTGCCTTCTCCCACAAGTTAATACAAAACTATATATTTCAGTTGCTTATAAACAATTAAGAACACGATTTAATGATAAAAATGACACACCAGGAAAAACCAGCCGATAATAGTGTCATTGCGACAACTATCGCTGTGCTGTCCAAGTTGAAGAGAGTCCTTATCCACTCAACATCCCAAACCTATCATTTGGGTCTGGGAACCCGCCCGGTTAACTGCGCCGTTTCGAAAAACAATTTTAAAATAGCGTACTTCTCTGCCCTCACTTGCGCCGTCTCAGAGCGGGTGCGCTGCCAATACCCGATGATTTGACGCTTGCCGACTTTCTGTAGTCGCTCGCCGAGATAAGGCTCATGTATAAAAATGTCATCGAGTATCGCAAGCAGGCGCTTCATTTGTTTGCGTCTAAAGGGGATCCCCCGCTTGTGATACCACGCCATTACCGCCAAAATTTGTTTTTTAGTGTCGCGGTTCATGGTCACCCCCAAAGAATTTGACTAAAAACTCGCCTGCTCTTTTGGGTACTGCTGACTCTTTTCTTTTTGTTACCATCATCATTCCTATATTCACACTACATGACGATCACGTCCGTCAACGAAGTAGTGCAAAGCGCGGAATTAAGACAAAGTGTTAATGTTTATTTTTAATTAAACTTGTAACCAATTGAAATAAAGTCACAAAGTCATTGATTAATAGATTGGTACATAGCAATTGCGCAGCACACAGGCTGTTTCGATAAATGATGACGTCGGTTATGTCAAAGTGTTCCTTCATCTTGAAGTCTGGGGCTTATTGCATCCTCACTTTGAGTGGTAAACGCTTCCCATCTTACTATGAGCCAGTGGGCGTATTGCATCCTCGTTTAGACTGATGGTGCAGTCGACAGCTGCCGTTTTGGCTTATTGCATCCTCCATCAGTGGCTATGTGTTTTTTGTGCGTAGTGACGTTATGTATTGAGGGGGCTTTATGATAGCAGCGCCGGACTAATGTCGCCTGCCATCTTTCTCAATCACCGAATAACGCTTGAACTTCCATTCACTTCCTTACATTTTGTTCGGCACCCCTTACCGGTCCTGGTCTGGGTTAAAGTTTGCGGCTTCGTCTAATTTCTTAACTTAAATTAGACGAAGCGGTGATGCACCTTTGTGCATCGGTTAATCGCTGTTTCCTCTTTCTCGACTTTAGGATCTCTGAAAGCATATCTTGTGATGCCTTGCCAATTGGCGAGAACATCGAGCCTGAGGTGAGCGATAATTTCTTCATCATGTAAATTCTCCTTTGATGGCGGGTGTGCTCAGAATATCAACGCTATTGCGTTTGCATCTGGAGTAAGACAACGATGAGCAGAATTGGAATATGTTGAACCAAGAAAAATGAGCGACAACGAGAGGGTGGAATATAGGCTCAGAGGGGACGGTAGCCTAAGAATAGACGCTAATACAGACATAATCGGCGTAGAAGCTTGAAATAAAAATCGGTGGGTCTAACTCTAGAAATTAAACCCACCGATACTGACGTGAGTTGCTCGTGTTTACATTGAGTACCTGTACCAATGAGAAAGAAGCAAACTCTATTTCATACTCCTTATTGACCATTAGGACGGAAAAACGCCTCGTCTGGAGGCATAAATTGTTACGCCTAACTATTTTTCATCGAAATCCTGTTGTGGTTTTTATTTGAACTGTCTGCGCTTGTGGGTGATTCGAATGACCGATAAACGTACTTAGATTGAACGTATTTCGTATAGACACTTTAGCCGTCTATATTTCTATCTCCGGTTTTTAACGTTTTTCATTACCTACCTGAAGGCTTTTTATTCCTGCAATTAACATTCTTTGGTAATCACAAAAGGCGTCGCTCAATCCCATTGTCCATTCAACTTAGGGAGATTTTGAACGAGTTTAAAGAGGCAAAACGTGAGAGGCGAACGCCAAAATCGGTTGGTAGTTAAAATATGACAGAATCGCTTGGTGATCACACCAAAATCATCCGTTGTAACTCGTCATTGGACAAAACCTTGTCGGTGACTTTCCTAAATTAGCATTTAACGGATTACCTTAGATATTGCAACCTCTAACCGACTAGCCGAATTCACTTATCCACTACAGACTGTGTTGAATATAGAATAGCCGAAAACATTATCTAATAATTCGTTGCGCCCCTTGCCCTTGCTCATATAGTCCATCCTCTGGGTTAAATAGGTGACACTTCTTCATACTCAAACAACCACAGCCGATACACCCAGAGAGGTTATCTTTTAGTGACTGGATCTTTACCATTTTTTTGTCCAGATCTTGCTGCCACTTCTTCGCAACTCTATCCCAATCTTGTTTAGTAGCTGTTTTGTTCATAGGTAAGGTACTTAACTCATGCGTTATTTCTTCTAGGGTAAACCCTACTGACTGTGCTACTTGAATAAGTGCGACTCTACGTAGCATAGAAGGCAAGTAACGACGTTGATTACCATTGGTTCGAAAAGATGTGATCAACTGTTTGGTCTCATAAAAACGTAAAGCCGATGTCGCTACACCACTGCGTTCTGATAACTGCCCAACGGTAAGGTAATCATTTCTAATCATAATTATTCTAACTTTTGTTAATTTATCGCTTTACTTAAAGTTAACTTTAACTTTTATACTCCTTTCAAATATAAAACTCAACGCATAAAAGGATATGATCATGCCGCCCCCCCATGAGTGAAGAGATGCAAAAATGCAGGTCGGCAGATACGCTGTCAGCGAGAACCTTAATTCCTGTACCTAAACTAGCGCTGGATAGCATAACAATTGATGTTGATGCCGTTACTTTTAAATCGGCTTAGCCAGTACGCCATAATCTGTTCCAACTTTTCATACAGCTCAACCCATTGAGCTGCATTTGGATTCTTTACTATGCTTAAAAATTATTTCACTTTGATCGCAATTGGGCTGATTTGGGGATCACAATTTATTTTTCAAGAAACAGCACTAGAAGCATTCACTCCAGTATGGATAGGCACATTACGTGCGGTATTCGGCGCAATAACCCTGTTTATTATTTGTCGTATCATGCGAATTTGCAGTAATACTAAACAGTGGAAACTCTATAGTGTAATCGGTTTTCTTGAAGCAACTGTTCCTTTTGTTCTCGTACCTTTTGCTCAAAAAGAGTTGAGTAGTTCAGTGACTGCAATTTTAATGGGAACATTACCCTTTTACGCACTTCTTCTCGCGCCATTATTTATTAGGAATACAAAGATCACCAAAGGAAACCTGCTCAGTATAACCATCGGTTTTTTGGGTTTAGTTGTACTATTCTACCCTGACATAATTTCAACATCTCAAAGGATTGAGCCTGTCAGCATGCTAGCTGTCTTACTTGCCGCAGTATGCTTTGCCATTGCTTTGCTATTGCTAAACCGTGTTCAAAAAGAGCATCCTCTGATAGTCGCAAGAAATGTTCTGACCATGGCGAGCATTCAACTGATTATTGTCGCTCTCATTACAACGAAGACAATGACAGATAAAGCACCATCGCCGAGCATTTTTATTGCTGTAATCTATCTTGGTGTCATGTGCGCGGGAGTTGTCTATTACTTATATATGACTAGTGTCAAGAATGCAGGAGCTGTTTTTACGTCAATGACTAACTACCTCGTACCTGCTGTAGGTGTATTAATCGCTGCGCTGGTCACCAATGAAAGCATTCAGGCTACAACTTGGCTGGCTCTTGGTATTATTTTATCAGCTCTTTTATTGAATCAAATTGTCGCAAAGTATGAACAAAAAACTTAGTGGGAATGTTCAGGCTATTATTGCGACTTTTTAGTAAAACAAAACGCTCGATGTACTTCATCGGGCGTGTGTATTTTCAAGCCTTATCTAATCTTACTTGATTATAGATTTTTTTATCCATCAGTCTAACTTGTTTCAAATGTCTTAGGTTCAAATAATAAAACTGAAAACGTTCCACCTCAAAAGAGATACCTATTAGTTTTGATAATAAGTTGTAGCGAATTCCGAAACAAACTTTGGGACAAAAATTTCTTAGCTCGGATCGCGCTGAGAAGTCCCTGGACAAAACCTTGCTAGTCACTTTGATAAATTAGAAGTTTACAAATAACTCAGGTATTGAAAAGTCGCTGTCTGGTTTTCGTTGTACAGTTCACTTGTAACTGAGTTCAATGATATGTGGTTAAAGTATCGGCATTATGATGCGCTTACACTAGAGGTTCTTTTAAATGCTAAAAACGCGAAGAAAACAAAATTTACTGGAGGGAAAAACGCAAAGATCAATGAGAAAATGGCACCTAGCTTTCCTTTGTTAACTTTACTTTTCCCTAAACGATAACCGACGATTACATTAAATAACAGGTACAGCAAGAACAATGGAATTATGATGAAAGAGATCGGAAACATAGTTGCCTCTTAAATTAATAAATTATTATTACTCAATCTAGAGCATATCAATTACAATCACAATATAAAAATTTAACAATAAAGTCACACAAAAATGCAAAGCGAGACAATCTCGATATGAGTCGTTCGATATTTGAATCTAGAAACCTATTTTTAAGCCAACCTTCGTTGTGTTGCGCAAACACACTTCGGGGCACAAATGATTCTGCTCAGATCTGGCTGAATCGATGATGGACAAAAATGAGCCAGCAAAGATGCTGGCTTTTAAAAAAACAAGGTAACGTTACGCAAACACTCGCAAGCGGTGCCCATCTGGGTCTAATGCAACAAAGTTAACGCCATATACAGACTCTTCACGTTCCTGAACAAATTCCACATCTAGTTGTTTCCACTGCTCGAACAAGTTATCTAGATCGACGCGGCTCGTTGCAGGGATAGAAAGCTCTGTGCCGCCTCCTCTAACTAGGCTACTTGGCGTTAGTGCATCAGCTTCTTTCAGAGTAATCTTCACGTTTTCAGCAAACTCTACTACTGCAAAAGTTGGCGATAAAAGCTTTGGTTGACATTCAAATGCTTTCTCATAAAAAGCCATGCTAAGTTGGATGTTTTCTACATAAAGAACTATAGAATCAATAGCTAACATATTAATAAACCTTCATTTCTTGAAATACTAAATTAAGTATAAACAAAGGTACTGACAGTTTTTGTCAGTAGAAATTACGCTTATGTTCGATTTCCTCTAAAGCTTCCCACTCAGTTAGCAATACATGGCGAGAACGTTCGTATCTAGTCTTGAGTTGAGAAAAAGAGTGAATTCTATCCAGCCGGAAGTTACGGTAATCGCTTCGCATTTCGCACCATGCAACCAAAATATTGTGTTGCTCAAACATACCTATAAGTATTGGCCACACAACCCTTTTTCTGATAACTCCTTTGGCATCTTCGTAAACAATTTCAGCTTTATTCTCTTTCTGGATCGTTGCTTTCAACTCTGTTAGCGAGATCATTAGCTTCGGAACTTTGAGAGCTGAAGCAACTCTAATGACACTCTCAGTATGCTTAGCTTCGTGCTCAGAGGGCAACACTGCTGAGATTTTAGCAATTGCGTCAATGGCAGCCTCGCTAAATTCTCCGTTAGCTTGCTTTGCCACCCACTCCGCTCCCAATCTGAGGGCTTCAAGCTCTTCTGAGCTAAACATCATTGGTGGTAAATCAAAGCTCGGCTTCAAGATATAACCCAGCCCAGCTTCTCCTTGGATATCTGCTCCTTGAGCTTGTAAAGTAGCAATATCACGATAGATAGTTCTTACACTTACATTAAGCTGACTAGCCAGTTTCTCAGCTGAGATTGGGTATTTATAGCGTCGTAGTAGTTGAAGAAGATCTAGAAGGCGTTGACTTCGGGACATTGCAAAAAACCATAAAATAAAGAATATGCCTAATGTACTAAAAGAGAATCAACTGATCATTCAATTAAAAGATGTGTGAGCGACTTAATAATTAAATAGTCCACTGCCTTAACTCCTGAAACACGGAATGGGGCAAATTCGTGTTACCAATGGCGTCAGTCGTGACTCTGCACGCATGACCAA
>ERZ1673961.665-NODE-665-length-12155-cov-4.373388_pt1 | contig 12155 bp, 10 predicted proteins | sample MGYA00580189_ERZ1673961 | MGnify/ENA primary metagenome ERZ1673961 (study PRJEB41334, sample SAMN05608105) | rock metagenome | biome: terrestrial subsurface; feature: shale formation; material: shale | place: USA: Pennsylvania ... | reverse complement strand
ACAGGAAATCATCGACGTACTGGCAAAAGAGTACGGTTTGATCGATTAAGTGTTTCATCCCGCATGAAATAGAAAAACGGTCCCGCTGATTTAGCCGGACCGTTTTTGTTTGTGTCGATTTGAAGCAAGCGCGATTGAAAACCACCCATCGCGCTCGCTTTTATCGACAGGCCATACCTTCGATCTGCCTCAATGAGATCAGCATCAGTTAGATTAGCGTGCTCAGTGCTTGCTTCACTTTGTCTAAGCCTTCACGCAGTACGTCCGCCTCAATCGTCAGCGGCGGCAGGAAGCGAATCACGTTGCCTTTCACGCCACACGAAAGCAGGACAACGCCCTGATCGCGCGCCGCTGCCACCAACGATTTCGTCAGTTCGGCCATCGGTTTGCCGTCGTTTGGGTCAATAAACTCCATCGCGATCATTGCGCCCAAATTGCGCACATCCCCGATTTGTGGCCAGCGTTGCTGCCACGATTTCAGTTCAGTTGTCATCACTTCACCGATATCCAGCGCTTTTTCACACAAACGCTCTTCTTCGATGATCTTGAGCACTTCCAGACCCGCCACACAGCCCAGCGGAGAACCCGCATACGTGCCGCCCAAACCACCCGGCGCTGCCGAATCCATCACTTGTGCTTTCCCCACCACGGCTGAAATCGGGAATCCGCCCGCAATGCCTTTGGCCATGGTCATCAGATCCGGTTCAATACCCAGATATTCGGTGGCAAACAGTTTGCCGGTACGAGCAAAACCCGTCTGAATTTCGTCGGCGATCAGCATGATGCCGTGACGATTACACAGCTCGCGCAGTGCATGAGCAAACGCTGGGGGAGCGGCGTAGAAGCCGCCCTCTCCCTGCACAGGTTCAAAGATGATCGCGGCCACACGTGAGGGCTCGATATCACACGCGAACAGATCATCCAGCGCCTGTAAACTTTGCTCAATAGAAATGCCGTGTACGTCATTCGGGTACGGCACGTGGAAGATTTCGCCCGGGAACGGACCAAAGCTGCTCTTGTAGGGCGCCACTTTGCCCGTCAGTCCCATGGTCATGTTGGTGCGGCCGTGGAAGCCGCCTTTAAACGCAATCACGCCCGGTCGACCAGTGTGAGCACGCGCGATTTTCACGGCGTTTTCTACCGCTTCAGCGCCGGTGGTAAGAAAGATCGCTTTCTTCTCCGAAGGGCCCGGCGCGCGGCGCGTCAGCGCTTCAGCCAGCTCGATGAATGACGCATACGGCGTCACCATCGAACAGGTGTGCGAGAAACGCTGCAATTGCGCGGTCACGGCGGCCACAATGCGCGGGTGCGAATGCCCCGTGTTGTTGACCGCAATCCCCGCAGCGAAATCGATGTAACGATTGCCTTCGATGTCCCACAGCTGCGCGTTGTTCGCTTTTTCCACGTAAATCGGACTCAGGTTCGCCATACCATTGGCGATCACCTGCTGCTTTCTTTCCTGCCATTGAGAGTTATTCATCGCTATGTTCCTTATCCTTTGAGTCCGCCAAAGCAGAGGTATTTGATGTCCAGATATTCGTCGATGCCTTGTTTGGCACCTTCCCGGCCGATGCCGGATTGTTTGACGCCGCCAAATGGGGCGACTTCAGTTGAAATCATGCCGTCGTTGATGCCGATCATGCCGTATTCAAGTGCTTCCGCGACCTGCCAAATGCGAGCAATGTTCTGGCTGTAGAAGTACGCCGCCAACCCGTAAATGGTGTCGTTGGCCATCTCAATCAGTTCAGCGTCGCTGTGGAAACGAATCACCGGCGCAACCGGGCCGAAGATCTCTTCCTGCACAATGTCCATATCGTGGCGAACATCAGTCAGAATGCACGGCTGAATAAACAGACCATCCAGCGACGCTTTGCCCGTCAATTGGGTCGCCCCCTGCTCGACTGCGCTTTCGATCAGCGCCAAAATGTTCTCTTTGGCCTTTTGCTCAATGACCGGACCGACCGTCACGCCGTCATCCAAGCCATTGCCCACGACGAGTTTTTCCACTTCTTGTTTGAAACGATTGACGAACGTGTCGTAGACGGAGTCATGCACGTAGAAACGGTTCGCGCATACGCAGGTCTGCCCGGCATTACGAAACTTTGATGCCATCGCGCCTTTGACCGCCAGTTCAATGTCCGCATCGTCAAACACGATGAACGGCGCGTTGCCGCCAAGTTCCATCGACATGCGTTTCACACTGCCCGCGCACTGCGCCATCAGCAGACGCCCAACCTGAGTTGAACCGGTAAATGACAACTTGCGAATCAGCGGGCTGGCGGTAAACAGCTCACCAATCATGGACGACGATTCATTGACCACCAGCTGCAACACATCGCGCGGTATACCCGCCTGATACGCCAGCTCTGCAACCGCATAGGCCGACAGCGGCGTCTGGTTGGCCGGTTTGCAGATGAACGCGCAGCCGGCCGCCAGTGCTGGCGCCGCTTTGCGTGTGATCATCGCAATCGGAAAGTTCCAAGGCGTGATTGCACAAGCCACACCGATCGGCTGTTTGATGGTGACGATGCGCTTGTCACTGGCTGGCGCAGGGATGGACTCGCCATACGTACGCTTGCCCTCTTCGGCAAACCACTGAATGAAACTGGCGCCGTACGCCACTTCACCCTTGGCTTCCGCCAGAGGTTTACCCTGCTCCAGCGTCATCAGGCGACCGAGATCATCCTGATTGGCCATGATCAAGTCATACCAACGCTCAAGAATGGCACCGCGCTCTTTCGCGGTGCGCGTTTGCCACGATTTTTGTGCCAAATGTGCACGTTCAATCGCATCCAGAATTTCGCCTTCACTTTGAGTCGGAAGGTAGCCTAAAACGTCGCCGGTCGCCGGATTTGAGACGGCCAACTCCATGCCGCAGGGTTCACCAAGGAACGCCAGCAGCGCTTTATTTTTTATCTGTTCCATTTTGTTTACCTGAGTGACGTATTAACGAGCGGCGGGAATCTGCTGGGTAATACAGTGTATGTTGCCGCCACCAAGCAGGATTTCTCGCGTGGCGACGCCAATGATCTCGTAATCGGGCAGCGCCGTTTGCAGCACCGCGATCGCTTTGCTATCCATCGTGTCATCCAGCAGCGGCAGAAAAATGCTCTGGTTACACATCAGAAAATTCGCGTATGAGCCGCCGAGTCGTTCCCCCGCCGCGCGCTTCATCCCTTGTGAAGCCGCAATGCCCACAGCTTCATGTTCATCAAGATAGAGCGGCCCGGGAATCGGTAGCTTGTGCACCACAATGCGCCGGCCCTGTGCGTCGGTTTCACGCTTGAGCACATCGTACGCTTGGCGCGAAATCGCATACTGCGGATCTGATGCATCGTCGCACCAACTGAGCACTACTTCACCCGGCGCAATCACGTGCATCAGGTTGTCGACGTGGCCGTCAGTTTCGTCGTTAAACAGACCGCGAGGCAGCCAAATCACTTTGCGAATGCCAAGATATTGCGCCAGTTGCAATTCAATCTCTTCACGGCTGAGGTGCGGGTTGCGCCCCGGGGACAGCAAACACTCTTCCGTGGTATACAACGTACCTTCGCCATCGGTGTGAATCGCGCCGCCTTCCAGCACAAACGGCGCTTGGTAGTGATCGACGTTCAGCTGATTGCAGATCTGTCCCGCCACTTGGTCGTCCTCGCTCCAGTGCGCATACAAACCATTGTATTCACCGCCCCAGGCGTTGAACTGCCAGCTGATACCACGACGTTCGCCGTCGGAGTTCACCACCATCGTCGGGCCGATATCGCGCATCCAGGCATCGTTGTATGCCATTTCCACCACCGAAATCGGTTCAGGTAGCAACGCACGCGCCGCCTCAAGATAATCCGCGATGACCGCGACGGTGACTTTGGCTTTGCGGCTGATCGCCGTCGCGACATCCGCAAAAGCACGCTGCGCATGCTCGCCGTTGTCGCGCCAGTTGTCCGGGCGAAACGGCCACGCCATCCAAACTTGCTCCTGCGGCGCAAATTCGGCCGGGAAGTAAAATCCGTTCTGTTTAGGTGTGCCGGTAAGTTCCATATCCGACCTCCGCGTTATTTTCCGGTCAGCGACTGAATCGCGCCGTAAAGGTCCGGACGACGGTCGCGGAACAAGCCCCAGCTATGACGCGCCTGAGCAGTTTGCTCAAGGTCGATGGTGGCGTAGAGGATGGTCTCTTCATTGCGCTCCGCTTCCGCCAGTTTCTTGCCGGTGTGATCAGTGATAAATGACGAGCCGTAGAAGGTGGTTTCGATGCCATCATCGGTTTCAACGCCAGTGCGGTTAGACGCAATCACTGGCACCAAATTCGCCGCCGAGTGGCCTTGCATGGTGCGCTGCCAATGGTCGCGTGAATCCAGCGTGGGATCCTGTGGCTCAGAGCCGATGGCAGTGGGGTAAAAAATGGCTTCCGCGCCCGCGAGCGCCAGGCTACGCGCCAACTCGGGAAACCATTGATCCCAACAGATGCCGACACCAAAGCGACCAAAACGGGTATCCCACACTTTGAAGCCGGTATCGCCGGGGCTGAAGTAGTATTTTTCGCTGTAGCCCGGCCCGTCTGGAATGTGCGATTTGCGGTAGTTGTCCAGCACCGTGCCGTCCGCATCCACCATCACCAGTGAGTTGAAAAAGCTGTTGCCCGCTTTTTCAAAGTAAGACACCGGAATCACCACGTTGAACTCTTTCGCCAGCAGGCTCATCTCTTTAATCAGGCGGCACTGGTCAGTTTCCTCGGCCAGCGAGAAATATTTCGCTTCCTGCTTTTTGCAGAAATACGGCGCGGCAATCAGCTCCTGCAGGACTACCACATTCGCGCCATGTGACGCGGCTTCAGCCACCGCCAGACGGATTTTGTTCAGGTTCTCTTCCATATTCCAGGAGATCGCCAACTGAACGGAAGCAAACGTTACGTTTCTAGACATTGGATTTTTCCTTTTACCCGCAGGCTGGTTAGATAGCTAATTTATCGCGAAGGTTGTAGTAAGCAGCGCCGAGCGCAGTGAACGGCACCTGGAAGTGGCGTCCGCCCGGGAAGGCGTAATGTTTGAGCGATGCAAAGGCATCGAAACGCTCAGCGTGTCCGGTCAGTGCTTCTGCCAGCAATTTGCCCGCCAGATGCGTGCACGTCACGCCGTGGCCGCTGTAGCCTTGCAGGTAATAGATGTTATCGGCAAAGGCACCGAACTGCGGCATACGCGAGTAAGTCAGCAGGAAGTTACCCGTCCAGGCAAAGTCTATTTTCTTGCCTTTGAGCTGTGGAAACACGGTTTCCATCTTCGGACGAATCAGTTTTTCGATGTCGTTTGGATCGCGCGCGCCGTACACCACACCACCCCCAAACAGCATGCGGTTGTCGGCCGTGAGGCGGAAATAATCCAGCAGATAGTTACAATCTTCGACACAGTAACGCTGTGGCAGCAGCTCGTTCGCCAACTCGTCGCCCAGCACTTCGGTAGTCACAATCTGAGTGCCGCACGGAATTGCTTTATTGCTGATATTGGGAGCTAAACCACCCAGATACGCGTTGCCGGCCAACACCAGATATTTGGCTTTGACTGATCCATTCGCCGTGTGCGCGATAGGGTTCGTCCCTTTTTCGATGCGCGTGACTGCCGACTGTTCAAAGATCTGCCCACCAAGAGACAAAATCACTTCGGCTTCGCCCAGCGCCAGTTTCAGCGGGTGAATGTGACCGCCACGCATGTCAAGCAAGCCGCCTTCGTAGGCATCGGTGCCGACCATAGTTTGCAGCTCTTGTTTGTCCAGCAGCGTCAGATCGTGGTTACCGTAGCGTTCCCAGTGATGTTTGTGCGCGGCGAGCCCAGCTTGCTGCTTCTTGTTGACCGAGGTAAACAGTCCGCCCTGACGGTAATCACAATCGATGTTGTGGTCTTTGATCAGGCCGCGAATGATGTCGCCGCCTTCAAAAATCATGCTACACAGTGATTGCGCTACATCCGGTGAGTAACGTTTTTCGATCACTTCCACGTCACGACTGTAGCTATTCACAATTTGGCCGCCGTTGCGACCGGTGGCACCAAAGCCCACTTTGGCACTTTCCAGCACCACGACTTTGAAACCTTTCTGCGCCAGATGCAGCGCTGAAGAGAGGCCACTGAATCCAGCGCCAACAATACAGATATCGCACTCCATGTCGCCTTCAAGCACAGGAAAATCACGATGGTAATTCGCCGTTGCGGCGTAATATGAACTGGTATGATTAATCACAGCTAACTCCTTTTAGTACGAGCCCAGACGTAGCCAGGTCGTCTTCACTTCCGTAAATTTTTCCAATGCGTGCAGCGATTTGTCGCGCCCGTTGCCACTCTGTTTGAACCCACCGAAAGGCACTGTCATGTCGCCTTCGTTGTAGTTGTTGATCCACACCGAACCCGCTTCCAGTTTGCGCGCCACGCGGTGAGCGCGGTCGAGATCGGAGGTCCACAATGCCGCGCCCAATCCGTATGGGGAGTCATTGGCAATCTGAATCGCTTCTTCTTCGGTCGAGAATGGGATCACACACAATACCGGGCCAAAAATCTCTTCCTGCGCCACGGTCATGTCGTTGGTGACGTTATCGAGAATGACCGGTGACACAAACGCGCCTTTGCATTGCACACTGCCACCGCATAATTGGGTTGCGCCCTCTTCCACGCCCTGACGAATGTAGCTCAGCACTTTGTTCTTGTGCTCTTGGTCAATCAGCGCGCCCATGCTGCTGCTTGGGTCGAGTGGATCTTTCGGAGTGAAGGCTTCGCTCGCGGCAATCACTTTACGCACAAACTCTTCTTTGATGCTCTCGTGCACCAGCAAGCGGGTCGCCGCGACACAGACTTCGCCTTGGTTGTAGAAGCAGCCGGCCGCCGTTTCTTGCGCTGCTTTATCTAAGTTTTTATAGTCAGCGAACACGATGTTGGCGTTCTTGCCGCCCGCTTCCGCCCATACGCGCTTCATATTGGACTCGCCAGAGCAGATCATCAGTTGGCGAGCGACACGCGTGGAACCGGTGAACGCAATACAATCGACGTCATGATGACGCGCCAGCGCATCGCCCACTTCGTGGCCAAAACCAGGCAGAACTTGAAAAACACCATTGGGCAGCCCGGCTTGTTGCGCCAGTTGACCAAGGAAGATAGCGGTGAGGGGCGATTTCTCTGACGGTTTGAGGATCACGCTGTTGCCTGCCGCCAATGCCGGACCAATTTTCCAGCACGCGAGCCACAACGGGAAGTTCCAGGGAACGATGGCGGCCACTACGCCGACCGCCTGATGAGTAATGTAGGCGTGAACATTGTGTTCGGTGGTCGCGACCTCGCCGTAAATCTTGTCGATGGCCTCCGCATACCAACGGAGGCAGGACGCCGCGCCGGGAATGTCAGTCTGATAGCTGTGACTGATGGGTTTTCCTGTATCTAAGGTCTCCAGCAGAGCCAGAGTCTCTTTCTCCTGTTCAATCAGATCCGCCAGTTTGAGCAGAACCTGTTTTCTCGCTGCCGGTGACTGACCGGCCCATTCTCCGCTTCGGAAAGCGCCCTTTGCATACTCAACTGCGGCTATTGCATCCTGATCACTGCATCGCGCCACATAGGCGATGACTTCTTCAGTGGCGGGGGTGATGACTTCAAACGTCTCGCCGCTGAGTGAATCCTGATATTGACCATTGATGAAGGCTCGTCCTTCAATATTGTGTTGCTGCCGCAAATCCATCCATTGCTGTTGAGTTCTCATCACGCTTCCTTAACAAAGAAAACGTCTAGAAGCTTGGCGGCGTATGAGCACTAATTATCCGGCAAACTCTATCCGTTTTATTGGTAAATTTATGAGGCACGTTGGTATCGAAGAGGTAACACTCACCCTCGCGAATGACATAAGTTTTATCGCCTAGGGTCAGCTCGATTTCACCTTCGAGTACCGTTCCGCTTTCCTCGCCTTCGTGTTTAATACTGATCACACCGGTATCGGTATGAGGTTGAAAACACTCAATCAAGAAGCCCATCCGGCGTTTATCGCGACCATCACACACCAATCGCATCGATACACGTTCGTTACCGATTTCAATCAGCTGATCCGGAGCAATCACCACCGGGCGCTCTTCAATTGTCTGGTCCTGAGTGAAGAACTCGGACAGAGACAGATTGAATACTTTCACAATCTTGTGCAGCGAACTGACAGAAGGACTCACTTTGTTATTCTCAATCGACGAGATAGCGCTGTGAGTTATATTGGCTTTCTCCGCCAGTTCACGTTGAGATAATTTGTGTTCCTTACGCAGTTGCGCAATTTTTTGACCAATTGAATCTGTTTCCATTTAAAAGACTCCGACGTTCCGAAGCCGCTATGATAAACCGATCGAATAGAATTCTGGAAAAGATCCTTTTACGAGATTGCCATTCTGGGTGCCATTGCACACCAATGAAGTACGGATGACCCTTGAGACTAAAGGCTTCAACCAATCCATCCGGCGCTTCGGCCTCTTTCGTCAGTCGCGGTGCAAGTTGGTTGACACCCTGGCCATGCAGAGAATTGACCTCAATGTCTTCCTGAGAACCGAGCCAGTGAGCAAAGCTGCCGTTGGACGATATTTTTACCGTATGCACGTAGGCATACTTCTCGTTGAAGTCCGGACTCTGGCTTTCACGGTGATCCATAAAGCCGTCGGTCTCGTGCACTTTCGGGTGCAGTGTTCCACCCAAAGCCACATTCATTTCCTGAAAACCGCGGCAGATACCCAGCAGCGGAATGTTCTGTTCGATGCAGTGATCAATCAGAGTAAAAGAGAGCGCATCGCGGGACTCGTCCGTTTTCGGTTCATCGTGCGTAGCTGCATAACGATGTGGAGCGACGTTTGAGTGACTCCCGGTGAGCAACACGCCATCAAGCATGGTTAGCAATTGCTTGAGCTCTTGTGCATCGGCACCGGCTGGCAGCAACAGTGGCGAGGCTCCGGCATCGCGAACCGCATTCAGATACAGCTCATTCACACTTTGTACGTCATAGCCTTCTACCTGCTTACGACAACAAATCACGCCAATCACGGGCTTGGTCATTCCGTTCTCTTTACTCATCGCGACGTCCTACTCGCTTGTTCAATATATTTACCAACCTAAAACTCAAAAACCAAAAACACAACCCAAAATTAACAAAAAAGACACAAAACATGATCTTCGTTAAAAATTTCTACCAATTCGGCATTAATTATTGCCAAAAACATAAAGCTTGTTAAATATAAGTTACATGTCAGCCATACGGAGTGTCTGAAAATGGACGGATTCATACAAGAAGTTAAAAATTTTAAACAAGAATGGCCCGAGATACGCTTCATCGATCTCATTTTTCCTGATATCAATGCGCGACCTCGCGGCAAACGCATCCCGATTGAAGCGCTCGATAAAGTGTACAAAGGGGTCTATCTGCCGCTGTCGACGCTGTCATTGAGTGTACACGGCAAGGTGGTAGAAGAAGCGGGACTGGGCGAAGCCATCGGCGAACCAGATCATATTTGTTATCCGATTCTGGGCACCTTAACCCCGACCTTTAACCCTGAAGTCGGCCAGATCATGCTCAACATGATGGACCGCAAAGGAGAAAAAGAGACACTGATGTCACCGCGCGTGGTTCTGGCGCAGATGATGGAACGCTTACACGCCAACAATCTTTTTCCAGTCACCGCGATTGAGCTTGAATTTTATCTGATCGACAAAAACCGCAACGACAAAGGCGAAATCCAACCCCCCGTCAACCCGATTCATCAGGGACGCGAATTCAAATCGGATGTGTACAACATCGAAAACCTGGATGACTACGCCGACTTCCTCAGCGATCTCAACTTCGCCGCGCAAGCCCAGGGCCTCAATACGTCCGGCGCATTGTCTGAGTCCGCACCGGGCCAGTTCGAAATCAACTTCAACCATCAAGCCGATGTCATCAATGCCTGCGATCAGGTCATTTATGCCAAACGTCTGATCCGCCAGGTGGCGCTCAAACACGGGTTTGATGTGACCTTTATGGCGAAGCCATTCGCTGACGAAGCGGGTAACGGCATGCATATTCACCTGAGTGTATTAGACGAACACGGTCATAACCGCTTCTCAGACAGCCAAGGTGATTGCAGCCCGTTTTTTTACAAAACTTTAACAGCAATGCTTGCCATGATGCCGGAATCTATGGCACTACTCTGCCCCAACGTGAACTCCTATCGACGCTTCTGTCCGATGATGTACACCCCAACCCGTGCAGACTGGGCTGAAAACCACCGCGGGGTTGCCCTTCGTATCCCGATGAGTGACAGCAAAAACCGCCGCATCGAGCACCGAATTGCTGGCGCAGACGTGAACCCATATTTGCTGGCGGTCGTGGTACTGAGCGGCCTGCTCGCCAGCCAACAATTCGGGCCGGAGCAATGTCCTCCCGCTCTGGATGAACACGCAGCCTCATTGCCAACGCGCATGGCGGATGCACTCAGAACACTGAGCTCCAGTGAGCTGATTGGCATGTACTTGCCACAGGAATTTGTTTCGCTTTATACCGCATGTAAAGACAAAGAGCTGAGGGAGTTTGAACAAGCAGTAACGCCACTTGAAGTGGAATGGATGCTTCATTCAGCCTAATTGAGAAAGGATCTCTATTTATGACGACTAAAAACCCAGCAATAAAGATGCAACCCGCATTCGACTTTAAAAGTCTGATTGCGGTCCTTGGTATCGCGGTGCTCATTGGCATTTTCGCCACCATCGGGACCAGCCACCAGCCAGATACGGAATACGGTTGGTACAGCATACTGCCAACAGTCTTCGTTCTTGCCTTCGCCCTGCTGACCCACCGTACGGTGGAAGCGCTGTTCAGCGGCGCGATTGTCGGTTTGATCATGCTTAACCCGACCGAAGTGGTTGGCGGCGTGGTCGACATGTCAATGTCGGTCATGATGGATGAAACCATCGCCTGGCTGATTCTGGTGTGTGGCCTGATGGGCGGCCTGATCACGATTCTTGAGAAAGGCGGCAGCATCCTCAGTTTCAGTGAAGCGCTGGTGACGAAAGTAAAAAGTAAGCGTCAGTCGATGCTGCTGACTTTCGTGCTGGGTATTTTGGTCTTCATCGACGATTATCTCAACGCTATCGCGATTTCATCGTCAATGAAGCGCATCACCGACAGCTACCAGATCTCACGCGAAAAGTTGGCGTATTTGGTCGATTCAACGGCTGCGCCAGTGTGTATCCTGATCCCCATTTCAACCTGGGCGATTTTCTTCGGTTCACTGCTGGAAGCCAACAATGTGGCAGACGCAGGGAAAGGCATTCAGGCTTACATCGAAGCGATTCCTTACATGGCCTACGGTTGGGTGACGCTGCTGGTAGTGTTCCTAGTTGCGATGGACAAAATTCCAGACCTCGGCCAGATGAAGATTGCCGAGCAGCGCGCGCAAGCCGGTCAGGTTCAGCCTGATGGTGGCGTGGATATTTCGATGGGCGAAGAAGTCACGGCGCATCCAAACTCAACCATGGGCGTGCTGAACTTCGCGCTGCCGATGGTGGTGTTGGTCGGCGCAAGCTGGTACTTCGATATCGACCTGCTGGCCGGTGTGTTTGTGGCGATTATTTTCACCATTTTCCTGTACGGCGTACAGCGCCTGATGCCAGTAAATTCTATGTTCGAAGCGATTTACGACGGTATCAAAATCATGATGCTGCCGCTGGCGACGGTGATTGGTGGTTTCATGCTCAAGAACGTGAACGACCAACTGGGCCTGACATCCTACGTGATTGAAGCGGTTACGCCTTGGCTGTCACCCGCTCTGTTCCCTGCGATCATCTTCCTGGTAATGACCGGTCTGGTCTTTGCTACGGCGTCATCCTGGGGTCTGTTTGCAGTTGCGATGCCGATTGTATTCCCGCTGGGCGAGCAAATGGGCGTGCCAGTGTCGCTGACTATCGGTGCTCTGCTCTCTGCATCAGCGGCAGGCAGCCACTCGTGTTTCTTCAGTGACTCCACGGTACTATCAGCGCAAGGCAGTGGCTGTACTTCAATGCAACACGCCATCACGCAGTTCCCTTATGCTCTGATTGGTATCGTTGCTACAACGCTGTTCTTTCTGTTTATTTAGAATTTGACCGATAAAAAAACGGGGCAATCAGCCCCGTTTTTCTTTAAAAGGTAATAAT
>ERZ1673961.662-NODE-662-length-12202-cov-3.421092_pt1 | contig 12202 bp, 10 predicted proteins | sample MGYA00580189_ERZ1673961 | MGnify/ENA primary metagenome ERZ1673961 (study PRJEB41334, sample SAMN05608105) | rock metagenome | biome: terrestrial subsurface; feature: shale formation; material: shale | place: USA: Pennsylvania ... | reverse complement strand
TTGAAGGGTGACTGGAGTTCAGACGTGTGCTCTTCCGATCTACTTTTTTTTCTTGTGCTGTTGCTACTGGCAACGTATAGTGTGTGCCTGTTGCCAGTGACAACAATCGAGAGGCATTGATATGGCATCCAAGGAACGATGCGAAAGATTAAATCAATTAGTCCAAAAGGCAGGAAGTACCAGAAAAGCCAAGCAGCTCATTGATGGCGTTAAGGGGGTAAGCCCTTGCCACACTGCTATTTACAAAGCAATGCACGGCGGCGGTACAACTGATTACGTAGTTCAGTGCTATATCGAGGATCTTGAGGTAGCACTGAGCAAACCAAAACAGCAAACAAATTCCACCAGCAAAGGAAATTAATTAATGAGCATTATCATGGCGATTGCCAACCAAAAAGGCGGCGTTGGTAAAACAACTTGTACTTACAACTTTGGCATTAGCATCGCTAGCCAAGGCAACAAATGTCTATTCCTGGACTTTGACCCACAAAACAACTTAGGCGGCTCAATCGCACCGGAAATGGTCGAGAATCCAGAGTACACATCTGCGAGCTGCCTACACAACGCTTACAACCTTTTTGAAAATCCAGTAAAGGCTAAACCTTTCGAAGTCAGCGAAAACGTACACGTTATTGGCGGCGATAAGCGCATGGGTAACATTACTCAATCACAAATCTTAAACGTGGCTGAGTCTATCGACCTTATCAAAGACGACTACGACTATATCTTTATCGACTGTCCACCAGCGGCGAACGCGCTACAGCATGCAGCGCTACTTGTGGCCAGTAAGCTACTTATCATTAGCCAAGCACAAAAAATGTCGATCAAAGGCGTTAATGAGCTGGTTAAGACCTCGCGCCAAATCCGTCGAATGAACCCTGACTTGGAAGTATTAGGCATTGTCCTAAACCTTATCGAAGCCAACATTACAAACGACCAGCGCGAACAGGAAGCGGAACTTCGTAAAGAGTACGGCAACCTAGTTTTTGAAAACAAACTGATTAAAACAACGCGCGTAAGTGAAGCTCTAAACCAAGGCAAAGCACTGATTGAAACCAACCCTAAAGCGGCTGATAAATTCGGCTTTACAGCGGTTTGTGATGAGCTTTGCAAGCGCATGGTAGAGGTGACAGCATGACCAAAAGCTTAAGAGATCGAATCAAGCTTAGCGACCTAGATAATCTCTTGGATGAATCAGCGGTAGAAATCCGCGATGCAGCGAAAGTGCTGGCTATCCCTAAAGACTCTTTGTATTCAGTTGAGCAAGTTCGTGAAGAATTTAACGATGAATCACTACTTGAGTTATGCGAAAGCCTAGAAGAAAACGGCCAAATTCAACCTGTCGTTGTTTACCCGTTCGATGGCAAGGGATACAAAATCCAAGAGGGTGAACGACGTTGGCGCGCCGCTATGTTGAGCGACAAGCTGACTCACGTTGAATGTATTGTCCGTGAAAAGGGCGATATTTTTGGCCAGCTTATTGAAAACATCCAACGTGAAGATTTAACGGCAATCGAGTTGGGTAAGGCGTTTGACCAAGCAAAGAAAAAGCACAATCTGGATAACCGTGGCTTGGCTAAGCGCCTTGGCAAATCAGACGGCTACATTTCGAAATACCTAAATGTGCTTAAAGCCCCTGACTTTGTTTTGGAAGCATTCCAAAAAGGGATTATTGGTGATGTTGAGTCCATCAACGAACTACGCAAAGCCAGCATCGATAACTCTGAGCGCGTTCGTGAAGCGCTGGAAAGCGGCGAGAAGCTAACGCGCCAAGATTGTGTAAAACTGCGCACTGGCGAGCTAGATAGCAAGGTGGAAGTTGCACCTCAACCTAGCAAACCAGAGAAAGCAGAAAAGACCGATAAGACACCAGTAAGCAAAAAGACTACGGCAAACCAAAAGCCTACCAGCATTTGTGTGATGGTTAATGACCGTCATGGTTTGGTGTTCGCATCTGGTAAGCATAGCGACAAGCTAACGGTACTGTTTGATGATGGCGAACTTGAGCAAGTGCCAGTTGGTGAAGCTCAATTAGTGGGGTATCGTGTGTAAAGTTCTCGCATGCGAAAACTTTAAAGCGGGTGGCTAATTAGCTGCCCGTTTTTCGTTAGGACGTAATACCCGCCGTCACGGTAGACACCAACCACATAGTGATCGAGCGGCACGTCTTGCCAGCCAAATAGCCCTAGTTCGTCATCGCAATAAGCGACGATATTCACCAGCTTTACCTTTTGGACATGCAGTAGATAGATATTATCTAGCGCCCCTTTAAATGGCCTGTAGATATACTCGCCGTCTTTCCTTAAAGCGGGGATCTCATTCCCTGCGACTGAATGGCCATCAGCAACGCTGTCTTCGTTTATGTCGATTAGCCCGTAGTGATAACGATGCCTGATAGTAAACATCCCCTACTCCCAAATGCAAAAACGCCAGATTCGACAATTAAATCTGGCGTTTTTGTGTCTATAAAGGTTGTATAGGCAATATATGCCAAGAACTATTTTATAGCATGCCTCGAAGCGTTTGCAAGTTCGTCCAGTTGCACACTAGACTCGAACATAAAGCCTGTTTGTACCCCCTCGTTTTCTAGCTCTTGATTTACACGCCCAAGAATATCAATAAGCGATGCACCGCCGCCGCCAAACATATCCCCGAGCGCTTGGCCTTGGTGAAGCAGCTCACTATTGATTGCCTCGGCCATTGCCTTAAATGCCAGTGTCATGCGTTTTGCGCTTCGGTTGTTCGCAGCAATGAATCTCGCCAGCGCTTCGGCCTCGGGATCGTTGTCGCCAAACAAACCGGACTGAGCTAATAGCTCATCGATGTGCTGACCGGAATCTTTGGCCAGTCTTACTAGCTCGGTTGCTTGCACCAATGAGTCAAGTGCTGACTTAGCGAGGTCAGGTTGTGAGGCGTTAATTTCCACGGCTTCTGCCAGCGTTCCAGACGTGTTTTTATGCACCTCTCCGCTAAGGTATTGCATCTCAACAAACGCGCTTGCTGCGCCGTTTAGCGCGCTCAAAATGTTGCGAATTTCGGGATCGGCTTCCTCGGCTACCAGCTTCACCAATTTCTCGTTTTTGTACGCCTTGGCAAACACGGCATTTTGCATGCGCTCAATCAGTTGCTTGGTTGGTCGGCCATCTTCGGTAAGTAGTCCGGCGGTTGAGTTATCCCCAATTTCAGTTAAGAAACTGTTTATAAATCCTTGGTTAGACTTGGCCAAAAGGTTGCCTGTTTCGCTCGGTTGGAAAAGGGCAATCATGCGGTCATCGATGCGCTCTGCGTCAACCCAAGCCGTCTCGGCGGCGCTCATTTGTTGCAAGTCAGAGAGGTTGGAGTCTCGGGCAAACTTAGCACGGTTAACTTTGGTGACACGTTCTCGAACCAACACTGGCTCGCGCATGCTCTCAACTTTCTCCGGTGATAGGTCGAAGCGCTCCGCATTGTCGATTAGGAACTGGCGGTACTTATCAGCCTTACCCTCTCGATACGCCTTGATGATAGCGATGGTTCGACCGTTCCCCGACTCCACCACATTGTCTGTACCGACAATCGGTGCGCCGTGGCTAGATAGTCCAGAATCGGTTAATTGTTGTGGACGCAAATCGTTGGCCATCTTTGAGATCTGCAATTTTGAGGATACGCGAGTACGGTCGCGCGGTTGCAGTTCTTGCGGGAAGTTCGGATTGATTCGACCGTCTAAGTCGTTCGATGGAATAAGGTCGCTGGCTTCCACGACTTTAAAGCCTGTTTCCACTTCGTCGCCTTTTGCTGTCACAACGTAGCTGGTGCGACCTAGCTTGGGTTTTGGATTGTCTGTTGCGTACAGTTGAACAATCTCGGCTAGGTCATTGATGTTTTTCGCCTCTTTGATTTCGGCGCTAATTGATGTGAGTTGGTTCAATTTGACCGCTCCGTTTGGAGTGGCGAGTTTTCGCATGCGAAAACTTTTGGGACAGGGAAAAGGATTAAAGGCTCTTAAGCAATGCGAAAAGCGCCTTGGCGTAGTTATGACGTTCGCTGGCTGCTAGTGCAAGGTTTAAAGATTGCTTGTAGTAATAGTCTGCTCGGATTTTAGTGAAAACATTCATCGTTTTTTCTCAAGTTCTCTGAAAAGTTTTCGCATGCGAAAACATCCGTGTCTTTCGCGCTCCATGCAAAAAAGTTCTCGCATGCGAAAACTTAAGCGGCCAGTTTGTCAGGATTGTGCTCGAACCATTCAATCGCTTTTTGCTTGATGCTATCTAGCTCCAAGCCCTCTGAGTGAACGTCTCGCATTACATCAACAAACAACGATGGCTTGGCTGTATTAAACTCCCCTGCAAGGAATCTCGCAACCAGTTCGCTTTGTTCAACTGGACGTTCGCCATTGTCGCGCCCATTCTGCTCAATGTGCTTAGTGATGGTCTTGATAGCCTTGCTACGGTCAGCGCGCGACCAGCTACCAAAACCACCATTTTTCTTGGCTGAGCCCGCATCGTTTTTCCAGTAGTCCAAACCTCGCGCAATATGCCCTTTGAAGCCAAACTGGAAGTTTTCGCCATCCTTGTAAACAACGTAGCTATCCCCCTTTTCAACCATTTGGTAGTTAGGGAAAAACGCCATTTCGTATTCGTACCAGTTAGGCAGAAGTAGCACTTCATTGAGCTTTTCAATCTTATCGGATCGGCCTAACTTGGAAAATTCTTCTACCGATATTGGCTCATCCGAACTTGATACCGGTTCCTGCTCAACCTTTTGGTTAGCGCCTGTCAGTTTATTAAGAATTTCCACCAGCTCACGGTTCTTTTTGATGCGTTCACCAATCGATAGCTGGCCACTCTTAAGCTCTTTCAACAAACCCGCAGCATCGCGGTTGAGCGTCATTTTTTCTCTTAAGCTTAACACTTGATTCTCTCCGGTTTAGGCCGCCGATGTGGCGGTCTTGGTTGTGATTAGATTTGCGCTTGGATCATGCTTGTGATGTTGCTTAGAGCGGCATCCATCAACGCTTCGTTCTCTGCTATTTGGTCGTTAGCTTCGAAGTGGGCGTAAGCCTGTTCTAGTGCGGTTTGGAACTCATCAACCAATTCCGGCGTAGGTTCACCAGTGAAATCTCGGATTTCCTTTAGTTTCTCTACATGTTCCATTTCTTCGTTATTGCCCTCTGTTTCAGATTGAGGCGCCTCACTACTTAGATTGAACGCTTTCACTAATAGCGCTTCCATTTCCGCTGTATCGTCAAATTCACCGATCAAGTCGTTGCCTTGGTATAGCGCGAACTTGTACTCGCCATCTTTAGCGATCGGATAAATGTCAGCGTGGCTTTCATTTAACCATGAACGGGCGATTAGCGGAGCGTACACGTTCGCTGGCACTGAGCCATTTACTGAGTGGATACCTGCCGCAACACTTGGTTGTACCAATGCGCCTTTTTCGTTGTTGTAGGTATCCGCAGATTGCCAGTCCTTAATCGTCTCAAGTTGAGCTTTCGCTTTTTCGCTTAAGTCGGTCGCTAGAATGTCGAATAGAACGTCTAGGCTGTAAGTGAGTCCGTCCTCATCTTTCGCATTAATCGACTTCACTCGGCCTGTTGGGAAAGTCACTTCCTGCTTACCAAGTTTTAGCTCTAGGTTGGTAAAGGCTTCTAGCTGCTCAAGCGCTTTCGCTTCTTCTTCATCTAGGCTTTCACGGAATGAGGTAACGTCTAATACGTCATCCTCTGCCTGTTCGCCTTGCTGGTGCATTTCAGTTAGAGACGCGAGCTCTACTACTTTGCGCTCTTTACCAAAATCAAAGTCCACGGTTAGGCGGCCACCAAAGAAATTGCGATCGTGGTAATCGGTCATCGTGTCGCTGTTGTTGTAGTCGTATTGGCCTACATAAGCGTTAACGAACTCGATCAGCTGATCTACTGCTTCGGTATAACGGCTCATACCGTGTGGCGCTGGCGAGTTAGGGTTATCAATCTCGAACTGTAGGTAAGCTGGATTGTAGAGCATGACGTTTCTTGGCAAGTCAGTCAGCGTTAGGTCTAGTGTGCCGTAGCGAGGCTTGCGTACTGAGATTTTAACATCATTACTGATCTTGCCAGCTTTCTTAAGCTGAGCGATAAAGGCGCGGATTCGCTTAGCGATTTCACCCGTATCTCGAATGCCCTCGCTCTCATAGATTGAGCCAAATGAATATTGAGTTGGGTCTAGTGCGAGAAGTTGTTTTTCTTCCTCGGATGCACCCTTGCTCACTTCATCTGCTGTGTCAGATTCTACGGCGTTCTTAGCACCCAATAGCTCAAGCAGTTTGTTAGCACCGTCAACCGTTAGGTAGCTGCGAGAATTGGTGTTAGCGATAAAGCGTAGCTCTTTACCCTTGTTCGACTTCGCAGAGAAGAAACTGTAGCCAAATGCATTTTCCATTTGGTTCTCTTGTTCTTCGGTTAGCGCAATATCGTTAATCTTGCCGTCAGCGTCCACCTTAGCCAGTAGCTTGTCGGCGTTCTCGCGTAGTGTTGGGCGCGAGTGAAGCGAACCCGAGTCGTTAATGGCCAACGTTGAATACAATGATTCAAAGCCGTTGATTGTGGTGAACATGGCCGGACTGACAGGCTCAAGTGGTGCGCTGTATTCCGTCTCTGCAATTTGCTCAAGCGTTTTGCCGTCTTTAAGCATGTTAAAGATTGCAATAGTGCTTTCTTTCACTGCTTGGTCGTTTAGTTGAGTCGCTTTTTGCTGCGCTGCTGCGCCCTCTAGGCCAGTTTCTAGCACCTTGCCTGTGTACGTATCGATAACGCTAAAATCAGATTGGCCAGTAGTGCCTACTGGTGCGTAGCGCTTCTCGCGTGTCGCCTTGAATTGGCCTTTGTGGTTCAAGTCAGGCAATGCAGCAAGGCTAGGGAAGCCACGGCTTTCGTATTCCGCTTCGATAGCTTTTGTGTACCACAATGGCATGACTGAATTATGGATAGCGCGCGCCATCTGTTCATTGTCGATCTGCTCATCGTTATCCAAGTATCTAAAACCATGAATTGCCAGGATGTCTTGGTTGGTAACATTTGCCATTGCATAGTGCTGAGCAAAGAGCTCATCTGAACTTAGTTCGGATAGGTCAGGGTAGATACCGTCATCAATCGCCTTAATGAAGCGCTCAACTTTTTGGTAGTCCTCGCCTTGGTCTGCCATTGCTGGAATGACGGTTTCACCTTTTGCCTTGGTGTAAGCTACGTCTCCCTCATGGTAAACCGTAGTCGCGCTAAACGCTTTTTCTACGTCATCCAGTGCTAACGCTTCGCCATTCTCAAACTTCTCGTATAGGTCGCCACGTAGCGCGCGTAGGTCGAACATTTTCGCCGTTGCACTAAAGAATCCGTCACGGTAGTTCAAGATAGCTTGCAGTAGGTCAGCGCGTTTCGCACGGCGGTTAAATGGAATGCGATGAGCCGTTAGGAAATCAGTGATCTCTTTGCGGTTCTTAAATTGCGCTTCCAGTGACGCTAGGGTTTCACCTTGTAGTGATTCCACTAGGTGCGCTTGTTCTGAAATACGCTTAGCTTGGTCATCCACTTTCTCGCCACGTTTTAGTGTTTTACCAGTACCTAGCGTTAGGTCAGCTAGCATAACAAGACGTTTGCGATCGCTTGGGTTTACTGACTGCATATCTTTAAGTTGGGATAGAGCTGCTTCTTGGAAGCGCATGCGGCCTTGCGTGTGTTCTGCTTGGCGCTGTAATTCAGCATCGCTTTGAACCAGCATTAGGTCTTCGGCAATCTCTTGAATCATGTCCGGCGTCACAAGGTCAATCGATGCGCTCCATAGCTTGTACGCGTTTGGATTTTCCTTGCGGTTCTTCATTTCTGGTTGCTGGCGTAGCTGCTTAGCGAACGCTGCTTTGAAGCCCACTTGTTTTAGGGTATCGAGCGTAGACTGAGGAATTTCATCAACGCCTTTGTCCTCAACCCATTGGTCTAGCACTTCGGTTGCGATGCGCTCCGCTTCTTCTAGGTCGCCCTCAACCATGCCAAATAGCGGCTCTAGGTCAAAGTTACTTACTAATTCTGGTGGCAGTTTTTGGTCATAAGCGATCGCACCGTGGCGAATGCCATTACCAGCGTCAGCGAATTGCTCTTTAGCCGATTCTGGATCGAGGTACTTAACCACTTGATGTTGTGGCGGCGTCGTACCCAAGCCATAAGGGCGTAGACGTAGGCCATACCAGAATAGGTTATCCGTGGTTTCGTCTTTGTCGTTCGCGTTTGGCTCGTCGCTCTCAATTGGTTGTGGTTCTTCGTTGCTGTCATCGGTATCTTGAAGCAACTTAGATTCGCGATCGTAGTCAGCCAGAATAAGTGATTTAGCAGCTTCCCAACCTTGTAGATCGTCGCCACCAGCAAGCGGTGAACCCTCGCCGTAAGTGACAGCCAAGGTTTGGTTATCGCGCGCGTGGATCATGTACTGGCCAAAGCTATCATCGTCGTTCGCGTCAGGGGATTCGAAGTAGACAAACGGCTCGCTATCTTCGCCTTTATCCATCTTCCAGCCCTTAGCAATGGTCTTGCGACCAATAAGAGCCAATAGCCATTCTTTGCGCTCGATATTTGCTTTTCGTTCCCGTTCTTCGTCTGACAACTGAGGAAAATCGTTTTCAATTGAATCACGGATGTATTCTTTAGCCTCGGCAAGCTCTGATACCGTCATAGCACCTTTATCGAGGTCATAAATCACATCATTGATATACGACTCTGAATAAGTGCTAGGAACGTTTTGATTTGCTGCACCTGCAAACTCTAATGAGTCTTTAAACTCTTGGCTTAGCTGCTTAACAAAGGCATCAAGATCGCCATTGAAAGCACGGTTAATGATGAAGTCGCGTTTCTCTTGCTTAGTCCATGAAGCGTCCCATTGCTCGATCACTTGAGACGAACTACCACCAGCGTTTACATTTGTCGTTGCTGTATTTGCTGCTGGCTTGATAGCAGCAAGCTGTTTGCGTAGTTCTTCTTGGATTTCGTTCTGCGTAGCAATCTGAGTTTCCAAGCGCTTCTCTTTCTTGGCCAGCTCATCGAGCTTTTGTTCCAAGTCGGTAGCTTCTTCGCCTAGTTGCGCAGCTTGTTCATCAAGTTCTTGTGCCTTTTGTTGCGCTTCTTCCAATGCTTTCTTGTCAGCGTCTTTCTTGGCCTTAGCAGCGACAAATTTCTCGCTGTTGTTTTCAAGCAACTGCGCTAGCTTGTTGGTCACTTCCTTAAGGGATAAATCCATGTTGCCCTTTGGCGCGACTACGTGAGTAATATCGCGCGAGTTCATTAGAAAGCGGAACGCGATTAACGTGTCATCTGGATTGATTTTTAGCGGATCGTTATCCGGCGCATGGAACGCAATAGAAATGCTCTGGCCATCTGAAAACGGGATTTTCACCATTTGGACAGCAACCGCACCAGACTTGCGCGGTTTGCCTACTTCAACGGCTTCTACCGATAAAGTAGGGGTTTTACGCTCCAAGTGCTTACCAAATTGCTGAGCACGAAATTCAAGCCTTGAGGCTTTCGATTTGAACGCCTCTAGCATCATTTGTGGCACAGGTTTGCACTGATACAAGTAGGTGTTCTCCAAATCCTCAAGTGACAATGTTTCTAGGATTTGATCGGCGTTTTTACCTTGCAGCACCGCTTCAATCTGCTCCGGCGTGAGTTTCTTGGCCAGATGGTCGATGCGATCCACAATCTTGATTTGATTTTGACTGGTAAACATCATGACTTTGCCGCCTCTAATTGTGCTTCAAGTTCTTTGGTTTCTTGCTTCTCTTGCTCTAATGCAGTTTCGAGATCTGCTATGCGGCGTTGTTCTTCTTCCAACTTAGTGCGAACGCTATCCCGAGCGGCTAGGGCATTGGTGTAATTAGACTGAGCGACTTGTTCAGCCGCTTTGGCTTCTTCAAGTCGCTTAGCAATAGAACGTGTAGCTGGTTGAATGTCTGAGGTGTCTTTAAGGGCTTTAGCCGCTTTACGTGCAACTTGCTTGTCAAACTTGCTTTGGTTGCGCTTCATTAGGCGAACCATTTCACGCGCAAGCTCGCGCTCGTTCTTCACGCTAGGGATAGGCTGTTTAGTGCTGTTGAGTGTCATTTGGAAAATATCACCCTCATCACCAATAAACAGCGTCATTGACTGACCATTATCAAAGAATAACTTGGCGCGTTTAACTGTCTCGCCGTCTCGTCTCGTTCTCTTGTTCGAGGCTTCTACGTCTGTAACAGTCGCACCAGCTTGTTTTAACGCAGTGATCAGACTCTTAAGGCCGCGTTCGGTCACGTTGTCAAAATCGACCACCACATAGTTATGTGACTGGTCTAGTGCAAACTTACTGTTGTTACGCAATTTCAAATTCCTCTGAATATGTCGTACAGGTAGGAAAGATTTTGTACAGCGGATTGATTAGGGAACAGGAGCGCTCAATCTTAACGTCCAGAATCCACTCGCCATGCAGCTTTTCCCCCGCTTCGAGTTCGAGTAACTTGCGATCGAACGTCAGGTATTCGCTGTTATGTCCGGCGTGTGAAAAGTCGAGCTTACGTGTGCGATTAATGACGGCTTTTGGTCGTTTTTTACTGCGCAACGAATAGGTTAAAGTCCCACTCGTTATGGCTCGCTGAGATTGATAACCAAGAACGAATCGAATCACATCGGGATCGTCCATCTGGTTTGCATGCAGTATTTTTACTGCGTTTCGTTTAAGCAAAAATCGGTCAGCAATGGCTAGGCCAATTACTGCAAATTCCATCATTTGCCTTGCCCTCCGGTATTAAAAAATCTCGCTAACATTTGGCTAGCCAGCTTGCGGATAAAGTTGATCGAGTCTGCTCCGTTGTTCGACGCAATGAGGACAAGCGCGCTGGTATAACCAGCCTCCACACCCTCGCTTTCACACAAGTAAGCGACTATCAAACCGACCACCAACGCCAGCGTTAGCTCGGTTAAAAAATCAAGGAATCCACCAGCTAGACGTTGCTCGCGTATGCCTTGGAGATATGACCCAACACCACTGAGGACAGATAGAGCCAGTACGCTAATCGCAAAGCTCTCACCAACAACTGACACTGGCATTAAATCCCCCTTTAGTATATTGCCTAGTGAGTGTATTCGGAATGGTGGCTTTTGCTCAATAGACGGGCGTTACTTACTTTTGAATGGGTATTAAATAGGGCTGTTTTGCGGAAAAAATTTAGATTTCAAGAGCCTATATAAAAAAGAAGCCTCTCACCCAAAAGGCTGGTGAGAGGCTAATCCAAGCGTTTTGTTGCGCGGCAACGCATACAAAACTTCCAATGAGGATAGTCGAGTCGAATCGATATTTGACGAGGAAGATTATATAAATATTGGTTTTCGCATCAATATGCGCCCATGTTTTCGCATGCGAAAACTTTAGGGGATGTCATGTTTTAAAGTTCTCGCATGCGAAAACTTTTGCAAAAAAAGGGACAGCATCGTGTCCCTTTGGTTGATGGTTATGGTTTGATGTAGCGGATCGAGAAATGCGAACCCCGAATAGGCGTGGATGCACCTCTGTCTAAGAATTGAATAAGCTCACCGTAGTATAATTTTCCTACCCATCGACAAGTCGTTGGCACGGCATCGAAGTCGTTGGAATCACTTTGAGCCTCCGCTATAATTTTATTGCTTTTGGCGATTGCAGAGTACACAGTCGATGAGTTTGAAGCATTGCGGCGTCGTATCGCAGTCCATTCAATTTCGTAATACCCCTCAACACGAACATCAAAACCAGCAACCGGAGCGTTGTAGTTAATCAAATCAAACGGATCGAGGAAGCATCCTATCCAATTCTTGAACTCCCATGTAATGCCATCTATCGTAAGGTTGCCCTCTCTTAGCCCCGCATTACAGCCCAAGGCAACCTCTCCAGCGCGTGATGAAACACCCGCTAGTTTACTATCAACGTAGTCTTTACGTGCGAGAGAGTTACCAGCCGAGCTCTGAGGCGAACCTGCATATACATTGCCGTCCTTAATGTCTACATAATTACTGCGGCGGTTAGTGTAGAAGCGCATCCGACCCTCTGAGTTAGATAGGATCTGAATACCAGAACGGATATTGGTGCCATCATAGTAAGAGGCTAACGCCCAATGCGCACTTGAACTATCTTTACAGTTAATACTGAATCCCGCACGGCCATTCGTCGCCCATGATGAATCCATAAAACTATTATCCATACGA
>ERZ1673961.661-NODE-661-length-12227-cov-49.083881_pt1 | contig 12227 bp, 14 predicted proteins | sample MGYA00580189_ERZ1673961 | MGnify/ENA primary metagenome ERZ1673961 (study PRJEB41334, sample SAMN05608105) | rock metagenome | biome: terrestrial subsurface; feature: shale formation; material: shale | place: USA: Pennsylvania ... | reverse complement strand
ACTACCTTTATTCAGGTGCTTCCTTTTTTGTCAAAAAAATAATTGAAGGTTGTTCGGAATATTCTAATTATATTTATGCGACGCTAGTGAAATTTGATGTATAATATAAGCGGTTACCAATAAGTGTAACTGAGAGAGTTTGCTGATTAGACGAGCTGAGAAGTTCGCTTTAATCAGCTTTTTTTGATAACGCTTAACTTTCTTGTTGGTAATATTTGAGTATGGTATGATGATGGTAGAATGTATGACTAAGTCAAGAGAGGTGTAACGATGAATCAACGTTATAATGTAAGACCAGGTAAAGGTCAATCAATGTTTGGCTTTATAGTGGGAATATTTTTTGTTTTGCTCGGTTTTACCGTTGTGCTGCCGACATTCGGTACTTTTGGTATCGTTTGGGTACTATTTGCAATTGGTATCACGGTTATGCACGGGCTTAATGCTTTCACCCAAAAAGGTGTTGCGACTCACCGTGTAGATGTAACGACGGAAGCTAATACTTCCACAGAAGCAATCAAGCAATCCAATGATAGTTTTGATGAAAAATTACGTAAATTGCATCAGCTGAAGCAAGAAGGTATTTTAACAGATGAGGAATATGAAGAGAAGAAAAAACAGATGTTGAATGAAAAATGGTAGGAGGTTAACAACATGCCAATACATAACAAACTTGTTCGGGATAAAATCCCAGAGATTATTGAAAAAGCCGGAAAAACATTTGAAACGAAAATTTTAGACAATGACACCTATATTAAAGAGCTTGAAACAAAGTTGCTAGAGGAGTTTAATGAGTACTTAGCAGCGGAAACGAAAGAGGATAGCTTAGAGGAATTAGCTGATATGATGGAATTGATCAAAGCCTTTGCCGAAGTAAACGAGGGATCACTAGCTGAAGTGGAGAAGATCCGTCAAGATAAAGCCAGTAAGCGTGGTGGTTTTAACGAACGCATCTATTTAGTTGAGGTTCATGATGATAACAACTAAATTGATTAAACATAACATTGTGGATGAAATCAAAGCGGGGATAGATTGTAGTTCGTCTACAGCTATCCTTGTTTCTTTTATGATGGTATCTGGTTTAGAGTTAATTTTACCTTCCTTACAACGGTCACTAAATAATGGTGCTCAAATCAAAATCTTAACCGGAGATTACTTATATATCACTCAACCTGACGCGCTCGAACGCTTAGTTGAATTAGAAGGTGACATCGAATTAAGGTTATGGAAAAGTCATGGCGTCTCTTTTCATCCTAAAGCGTATCTATTTGAGTCAAATCAAGAAAAACAGGTTATTGTAGGATCATCTAATTTATCAAAATCGGCACTTACAACCGGCGTTGAGTGGAATGTCAGCATTGAACAACAAGGACAGACAGAAATATACGAAGAAGCTGAAGATAGCTTTTTACAATTATTTTATGCAAGTCAAACTGTACCAATTAATGTAGAAACAATCGAACAATACAGACAAGGATATGACGCCTACCATGCCAAATATCCAGGTTTTGTTGAGCGCTGGCATAGCCGTGAAGCTGAAGCGTTAATGTTTGATGAAACTGAGCCTACGTTAATAAGAGAAACTAGTTATAGTCAAGAGCCAACTGTCATTGAACCAAGACCGCATCAAGCACTTGCGTTAGATGCTTTAGATAATGTCAGAAAAGAGGACTACGATAAGGCACTTGTCGTGATGGCTACTGGTTTAGGGAAAACGTATTTAGCTGCTTTCTTTGCCCGACAATTTAATCGTGTTCTTTTCATTGCTCATAGAGAAGAAATTCTCAGACAAGCCAAACAGAGTTTTGATCATGTCTTACCGGAAAAATCGAGTAGTTTGTATAACCAAGAAGAGAAAGACATTGAGGCAGACCATATCTTTGCTTCTGTCTTTACTTTAAGCAGAAAAAATCATTTGTATCGTTTTAATCCTAAAGATTTTGATTTGATTGTTGTTGATGAGTTTCATCATGCGGCCGCAAAATCATATCAAGGCATTTTACATTACTTTGAACCAGAATTTTTACTAGGGATTACAGCTACGCCAGATCGCTTAGACGGAAAAGATGTGTACGCTTTATGTGACAATAATGTTGCTTTTCAAATGCACTTCATTGAAGCGATTCAACATGGTTATTTAACACCGTTTAAATATTATGGCGTGTATGATGAAACAGATTACAGTTCAATTACGTGGCTTGGTAATCGTTACGATCAACATGAGCTTGAAGCAAAACAACTCAAAGATACAGTGGCCGAAAAAGTGTTTAATGCATGGCAAGAACATAAACAAACACGTACGATTAGTTTTTGTTCATCGATTAGACAAGCACAATATTTAGCAGACTACTTTTCGAAAAAGGGCAAGAAGGCTATTAGTCTTCATTCTAAAACGATAGGGTATTCGCGCCAAGAAGCGATTCAGGCGCTGAAAGACGAAACAATTGATATTATCTTCACGGTTGACCTCTTTAACGAAGGAGTAGATATACCAGAAGTTGATACGTTACTGTTTGTGCGTCCAACGGAGTCTTTAACTATCTACACACAACAAGTAGGAAGAGGCTTAAGATTAAGTCATGGAAAAACACATTGTCATATTATCGATTTAATTGGTAACTATAAAAATGCTGATGTAAAAATGCAGTTATTTGATACGGACCGCGATCGTCATTCTCGCACGTTAAAACAAGTGATACCAGAAGTCCCAACAAATTGTGAGCTACATCTTGAGATGCAAGTGGTGGATTTAATAAAGTATCTCGTTCGAAAGCGCCAACCAAGAAAAGAAAGACTGATATCAAGTTATCACACATTAAAAACAGAACTTGGCAAGAGACCAACATATTTAGACATGCATCGATACGGCAGGGAAGATGCTAGACAAATCAAACAAGAGTTTAAGTCCTATATGGGTTTATTGCATGCTTCGGGAGAATTATCACCAGCAGAAGCGAATCTGTATATTAAATTCAAATCGCTAATCGAAGAAGTTGAGCGCACGGTGATGTCAAAAAGTTATAAGATGGTCGTGCTAAAACTGATGCTTGATCGCGGAAATGATCAATGGCACAAACCAATTGATGCTCAGACGATTAGTTATCCTTTTTATATGTATTTAACAGAAAAAGATTATCGGCGAAATAAAGATTTCAGTGACAAGAAAACGAAAAAGTTGCTGACATTTGATGAGAAAAAGATAGTAAAACTTATCGAAGATATGCCATTTTCAAAATGGAGTGGTAGCTCAAAAGGCATATTTACATTTGATTCAGATCAGTTCGCCCTTGTATTGCCTCTTACTGATCAAGAAGCACGTGATCTTTATCCGTTCATCAAAGATATCGTAATGTATCGCTTAACAAGTTATTTTGAGCGAGGACTAAATTAAAAAGCTTATTGACCATGACACCATGGTTAGTGAGCTTTTTTGTTTTGATATTCTACCAAAAGTCATATTTTCGTCATCATTAACACTAAAATCAAATGACATCGTTGCTAAAACCAATCTTTTGGTGTCAAAATAACCATTTTAGCAAGGTGCCAAAACAGCCCCGACCAATTATGCTGAACTTACCGCGGAATACAATGAGGATCCTCCAAGAGGACGTATTAAGATGGATGAGTTCAACCGATTACTGAATGATTATGAACCAATGATGTATCACTTACTAAAGAAATATCATGTGAGAGACCCTGAGGGTGAGTTTTATCAAGAGTTAGCGATTTGTTTATGGCAAGCGACGCTTGATTATGATGATGAGAAGATGAAGTTTTCTACGTATGTCTACAACAAAATGCAATTTCGCTTGATTGATTTATTCAGGAAAGATGAGCGGAAACGAAATCGTGATGAAAAGTATAAACAACATGTAGAAAGTGAAGGGCAGTTTCAAACCGAGGACCAGATTACTGATGGATACTTTATCAATCAATTAAGACACGTATTAACAGAGAATGAGTGGGCTTGGTTTGAAGGCCATGTGTTAAAAGGAAAAACACTCGTTGAAATTGGCAAGGAGTTAGGCGTAAGCGCTAATGCCGTAAGGCATTATAAACGCAGCGCGGCCCGAAAATTAAAAGACCGAATAAAAAAAGAAGAAAAATAAGAGAAAAGCCTTGCATTTTTATTTATCACCCACTAGAATGTATGTAAGTAATTACTTATACTAGAAATGAGGGAGATAATATGAAGCAAGGCTTTAAGCGTTTGAGCGATATGCTTGAACATTACCCAATCAAGACAATCTTTTTAACGATCATCGTTATTATCGCTATGACTGTAGGGGCGATGAGAGTGGAATTATCAACAGGAAATGACACACTTGTTTCGACAGACTCTGATGTTTATAAAGACTACACATTACTTGAGAATACATTTGGAACGGATCCAATGATTCTGTTATATCAAAGTGATGAACAAGTCTTTACTATTGAGACATTGAATCATATGGAAGATATTGAGGAGATGGTTCAACATGACCCTGTCGTCAGTCATACGATGAGCCCGGTAACCATAGTTGAACAAATGACAACGATGCAACAAGTAAAAGCACAAGCGGGCTTTACGCAGATCGCAGATGGATTAAACAAAATGGGGACCGAGCTATCAAATGGTATGTCTGGCCAACAAACGCCGACACCGGCCACTCAAATGGACCCAAGTCAATTAACCACGCAGTTTAATCAAATCATTGATGGTGTCGGAAAGCTCCAATCAGGTGTTGAAGGTGTTGATACGACAACCGAACAACTCCTTACGGAGTTAAACAGTATTAAAGATCAATTCCCGGAATCAAATGAGAATCAACTATCGTTGGAACAACTCAATCAAGGATTAACAAAGTTAAGTCAAGTACTTGACCAATTAACACCTCTAAGTGACGGGTTATCAGAAACAGAAACAGGCTTGACACAGTTTAGTCAACAACTCGATCAACTTGTTCAAACAATGAACCAATCACCAACAGCTGATTTAGCGGCTCAAATGGAAAAAATCCAAGGGCTCGGTTCAGAACTTATTAACATCAGTGACAACATGAAAAATATGCAAAAACACAATAATACCCTTCATCCGGGACTACCAACAGAAGCAGAAACGTTAGACTATCTAGCGTTTGAGGATGACTTGATTAAACCGGTCTTTGACGGTGTTGTCATAGATGATCAGACAATGATGATGCAGATCGTGTTTGATGGTCAAACGACAAACGAAGAAAAAAGTGCCGTCATTGAACGAGTCACAACCTATGTAGATGATCATGAAATGGATCAATTTGATGTGACGGTAACAGGAAAGCCTGTACTTGATTTAAGCATGCGTGAGTCGATGCAAGAAAGTATGCAGCTGATGATTTTAATGGCTGTTGGCCTGATGGTTGTCGTCTTATTGCTTATTTTCAAAGTGAAATGGCGCGTCTTTCCATTACTCGTTGTCTTACTTGCGACAGTTGCGACCATTGGATTTATGGGATGGGTTAATGTGCCGATCACAATGGTATCAATGGCTGTCTTCCCAATCCTTATTGGGTTAGGGATTGATTACGCCATCCAGTTCCAAAACCGTTACCACGAAAGTTTGGAGGAAGAAGTATGAATAAAAAAGCATTAAAAACAACCGTAAAGAAGATGGTACCTGCGGTATCTGTCGCTATGATTGCAACGGCACTTGGTTTCTTTAGTTTATATACATCACCTGTACCAATGATCAAAGATTTTGGGACGATGCTGGCGATTGGTGTCGTGATTAGTTTTGTTGTCGCCGTGCTCATCTTAATTCCTGCTTTATTCATAAGAGACCAAATCGTTCCTTATGAAAAGAAAGTAAAACCAAAACAAAATAAACGTTCACCATTTCGCGTCTTAACAAGGTGGATCATTAAATTACGGTTTATTATTTTAGCTGTCGCTCTAATCTTGAGTGCGCTCGGTCTTTACTATGACTTAGATGCTCCAGCTGAAACAGATATTGAAACATTTATGCCACAAGACTTACCTGCACTAGAAGATTTACGGACCTTAAGAGATGCCGTTGGGACGACCGATCAAATTTCTATTCTTTATGAAACAGAGGATGTATGGTCTGATGACACAATGGCATGGTTAAATGAAACGGAGGAAGTTTTACAAACTGAATTCAGTGAAGATATTGTTAAAGTGAATCACCTCGCCAGTATGCTAGGGATGATGGAAGAGATGAACACTGAGTCAGACGTCACCACAAGCGCCAGTCTCTTACCAGAAAGTCAAATCAATATGTTTATTGATGAAGAGAATAATATCGGTACGATGACGTTAGGCATTCGCTATATGGAAGCAGAGGAAAAAGAAGTTTTTCTAGCTGAATTAACACAGACACTATCAACATTAGATACCGAAGGGATCGATACGACAATCACCGGACGTTCCGTCCTTGATAATGAAATGGTTGACGGTTTAACGAGTGGACGCTTCATGATGACGTTAGTAGGTATGGCGTTAGTATTCTTAGCGTTACTGATCCTGTATCGCCACGTGATTAAAGCCTTAATACCACTGATTCCGATTGTGTTAATTGTCGGTTGGTCTGGGCTTGTGATGTATCTGTTTGATATGAGCTATACGCCGATTACCGCAACACTCGGCGCGCTAGTTATCGGGATCGGTACTGAATTTACGATTTTAATAATGGAACGCTACATGGAAGAACGAGAAAAAGGCCATCTTCCTGAAGCAGCGATCATTATCGCCAATGAAAAGATTGGACAAGCGATTTTTGTTTCTGTGGTCACAACGTTAGCTGGATTTAGTGCGTTACTCTTTTCAGACTTTGTCATTTTAAATAATTTTGGTATGATGACAGTAGTGAATATTAGTTTTGCCTTTTTAAGTACAGTTATTGTGATGCCAGTAATACTGTTGCTGTTTGATCCCTTGTTCATTAAAAAGCAAAGCTAAACAACAATCCACACGAGGAGTTTAGTTATGGCAGACAAAACGAAACAGATCATTAAGGCCGCCGTTGATGTCTTTATTGAAAAAGGGTACAATGCGACCACTCAAGACATTGCGACAAAAGCAGAAGTAGCTGAAGTCACTTTGTTTAGAAAGTTTACTAACAAACAAAACTTATTTTTAACAGCGATTCAATCAACGATTGATGAGCACTTCAGTATGAAAGAACGCCAACAACAAACAGATGAACCACTTGAAAAAACATTAACATTATGGTTTACAGAACGGTCACAAATGTTAATTAAGAAAAGAGCGCTTGTAAAGATGTTGTTAAGCGAGAGTTTAATGGGGAATTTACCGAAACATATTAACTTCCCCGTCATCTTTTATCAACAACTGTTAGAACAATTAAAACCATTTGAACGTCAGGTTGACATTGAAAATATGGCCCGTAGTTGGGTCGGGTATTTTATTTCGACCGTTGTATTAGGCGCACCGAATCAAGATATTGATGTCGCGCGTATCTTTATCACGCCATTTGTAAGGGGTGAGGCTGATGCGTAAGACGGGCGGTATGAAAATCGTTCAGCAGTTAATGTTAGGTTTTTATCTATTAGGTCTGATTGCCTTTTTGATCGTAGGTGATCTCTCAACGACGATGAATAAAGTCATTTTAGGTCTATTTATCTTATTGATTGTTCGCGAATCGATGCGGTATTACATTCATTATGTGAAACCAAATAAAGCTAATAACAATGAATCATCAGCTAATGAAGAGCCTTCATCAGATGATGATTAACAAGAAATGTTGACGTGAACTACTACTGCCAACCAATATATTAGAATGAAGCACTTTAAAAGCCGGTCACTGTCTGTGACCGGCTTTTCTTAGATCAATCACATGTTGATTAATTTGGAGTTGATGACTCGTCACCCACTCTACAATCACATGATCAAAGTTTCGTTCAACATATAAGTGTTGCTTAAACCATAATGGACCTTTTCGCTCGGCAACGAGCGCTTTGGGATTGGACTTCTCATAAACATTAACTGTATAAGACTCATCAGGTGATGAGGTTGTCATAAGCTTTTCTTCTTTCGTTAATAAGACTTGAATCGTTGGAATGATTAAAATAACCGCAAGTAAGACCGGAATCGTCAGTGATAACCAGCGGTAAACCTTCGACTTATCTACCGGTATTTTTAAAGCGCAATAAACGTTAAAAATTATAATTGGCCAAGCAAATAAGACAGAGGGAAGCACGCGCCAATAAGCAAAGAAAGAGGCGAAATAAAATTCTATAATCCAGATTAATACTATAGCGCTTAATGACCAAGAGACAATGCGTGTGCGTTTATTCATTATTAACCCTCACAATCTATGAAATGATTCATTTCCATCATATAGAATTTACATGCCATTTACAAGATGACTTTTGGTATATATTAGTGATAAGTCGTCTAGGTAGGACTGACTGATACAACAGATGAGACGAATTAGGGGCAATGTAAGTTACAAAGTTAAACAGCTGAAGACAAAAAAGTGCTGAAATGAAATTGTTTGATCGATCAAGGTATGCTAAACTAAAAAAAGCATAAGGCGGTGAAGCTCGCCCCTTCGAGACCATTCGAGAAACTGTCTACAAAGACCAATAGCTTCTACAAAAAACAGGCAGGTGACCTGTTCTTTGTAGTGGCTATTTTTATATGATAAAGCATCTAATCAGAGCGAAGCAAGTGGTCACAGCGAGAGGAGAAAACAATGTTAGAAAGTATCGCATTATTATTAGTTAGTGGTTTTATTTTAGGCATGGTGATGAAAGGTTTTCGATTACCGCCGTTACTAGGGATGTTGTTTGTTGGGATTATGTTCGGTCCGTATGTGCTTGACTGGCTACATATTGATTTACTACATATTTCGAGTGAGATCCGGACCTTTAGTTTGTTGATCATTTTAATTCGTGCAGGGCTTGGTATTAAGCGTCATGAAATACAAGCAGTCGGGAGTCTTGCTGTTAAGATGAGTAGTTTACCAGGTTTGTTAGAAGGGCTTAGTATTCAGTTAGTCAGTTACTATGTCTTTGACTTTAGCTTCGCAGAAGCTGGGATGCTTGGGTTTATTATTGCGGCAGTCTCACCAGCGGTCGTTGTCCCGAGTATGCTTGAATTAAAAAAAGAGCGCTACGGAGAAGATAAGCAAATCCCAACCCTGTTACTAGCGGGAACATCGATTGATGATGTGTTTGCGATTACGATTTTTAGCTTTTTCTTAAGTCTCGGGACAACAGGTGACGTATCGATTGTCGAATCCGTTTTAAAGATTCCATTTAGTATTATACTTGGCGTGATAGGTGGACTTGTTATTGGTTACTTGTTTATTAAATTGTTTGACTTTAAGAAGCTATTTCATTCAAACGTTGAACGGTTGTTGCTGCTACTTACAGGTGCGATAGGGTTTTATACTTTTGGTGAAGCCGTTGGGATTGCGAGCTTACTTGGCATTATGGCGATAGGTTTTCTTATTACCGACCAACGTGAACAGATGGGAGTAGAATTATCTTTGACACTCTTATCGATTTGGTTCTTTGCCCAGATTCTATTGTTTAGTTTAGTCGGGGCGGAGGTCAATATTACAGTCGCACTAGAGGCCGGCTTTATGGGACTCATCATTATTATGGTTGGTCTTTTGTTTCGAACAGTCGGTGTGTTTATCTCAACGATGGGGAGTAACCTAAACATGAAAGAACGGTTATTCTGTGTGCTTAGTTATCTACCGAAAGCCACTGTTCAAGCAGCCATCGGGGCGCTCCCACTCGCCAGTGGGGTAGAGAAAGGCCCAGAAATTTTAGCGATTGCGGTATTGTCGATTCTATTAACCGCCCCGCTTGGTGCAATCTTAATTAAGTGGAGTGCACCGAAATTGTTAAAAAAAGGTTAAGTTATCTCGCTTTTTAAAGCAATCAGCGTTATAATAGCGGTAAACATAACGCTGAGGTGTCCTTTATCCAACTTATAAGGGAATAAGGACAGATGATGATTTTATAAATGATGATGTTTTAGGGGGGAACCGCATGTATACCTATGTGATTGATGACAAAATAGAGTTAAGACCGCTCACCGTGTTTCATACTGAACCTTTGTATCGATTGATCCAAGACTCACGGCATCACTTACGTGATTTTTTGATTTTTGTAGAATATACGACAAAAGAGGATCATACCCGAAAGTTTGTCGAAGAAACCGTGGTGACGAATGCTAAGCTTGAATCCTTTGTTTCAGTCATCTATGTGGATGACTGTGTCGCGGGTCTTGTCGGTTTTAATTCGATTGACCACCAAAATAAACGCGCAGAAATGGGTTATTGGCTCGGCGAACCATACACCGGCAAAGGTGTGATGACAAAAGCCGCAAAAGCGATGGTAGCGTACGGATTTAAAACTTTAGGACTTAACCGGATTGATTTAAAAGCAGCCGCAACAAATCATAAGTCGCGCAATATCGCCAAACGGTTAGGATTCACTGAAGAAGGTATCATAAGAGAAGCCGAGTGGATGCATGACCGTTATCTCGACCATGTCCATTGTGGTTTATTGAAGCGTGACTATGAAAAAAGTGAGTGGGGTGCCTTGTGAAAAAAATTGAACAAACCGTTAAATCTGACACGGTATTAATGGATTTTTTACTCGAGGCGTTTGACTATAGCCGCAGTAAAATAAAAGGTTTCTTACAACGAGGTCAAGTCTATGTTGATGGACAGTCAATCTCGCAATTTAATCACCCATTAACGGCCGGTCAAGTTGTCGCCATCTCAAAAGAACAAATTAAGATAGCTAAGTTAAAAGGCTTAACGATTCTCTATGAAGACGATGATTGCCTCGTCGTCAATAAAGCGAGTGGCTTACTGACTATCCAAACGAATAAACAGTTAAAAGAACTCACCGCTCACCGGCAATTAAGTGAGTATCTCCAACAGAAAGACCCAAGGGCGAGAATTTTTATCGTCCACCGGCTTGACCGGGATACATCAGGTGTATTAGTATTTGCGAAAAATGAACGAGCGAAACAAATCTTACAATCAAATTGGAAAGAACGCGTCAAAGAACGTCGTTATGTTGCCCTTGTCGAAGGGGTTGTGAAACAAGATAAGGCTCGGTTAGAAAACTATCTAGGTGAGTCAAAAACACACCGGATGTTTACAACGAAAAATAAAGCTGAAGGTATTTATGCTGCGCTTCATTATCAAGTGAAACAGCGCGGGAAAAATATGAGTGTGCTACATGTACAATTAGAGACTGGTCGAAAAAATCAAATCAGAGTTCAACTAAGTGCAGCAGGTCACCCGATTGTCGGTGATAAAAAATACGGGGCCAAAACAAACCCAATCAAACGGTTAGGCTTACATGCCGAGACGATTACGTTTCAGCATCCAACGACAGAAGAGGTGTTATCTTTCAGTGCACCTGCACCTAAAGCATTTATGGTGACATGATCGAAAAAGGTGTCTTGATAAGAGAGAAAGGGGAGAGGGTATGTTTGTGTCAATCAAAGAAGCTGCCGACTATTTAGAAATCAACGAGACGGATTTACGTAAATTGATTTTTGAAAAAAAGATCAAAGCTTTTCATGACGGAGAACAGTATTTAGTCAATACCGCCCAATTTGATACACACTTAAAAGAGATGGAGCGGATTCGGGCCGAAATTCAAGCCTATTTAGCCGAACCCGTCCCAGAGAGTTTATATGTGAAAGATGAAGACTAATCTTTTCATATTCAATAGCTATTAATTGCTAGACACTAACCAACCGTCTGTAAAAGCGGTCGTTGGTGCAGTGAAAATTACCGTCCAAAGGGTTGCTTCACCTGGTGCTAGCGTCAAATTTGGAATTGTGACAGCGGTAGATTCAGATGTTGGTAATGTCGCGGTAAATGTTGGCATGATAGTTTCTTCCGTCGTATTATGATAGAAACAAATGATGAGCCGGTGACCAGCGTGATTTTTGGCTTGTCTTAACGCCGTCAGTTTACCTGTTGAGGCAAAGAGGCTGATATCTTCTAACTCAGTTAATTGATTGTTAAGATACGCTTGGTAGAGCATTTTATAGTAATGATCATCAACAGGTGCCAGTTGTTTTTGCCATTTGTCTTGTAAGATCAATGTCATTTCAGATGATATCCTTTCTTCATTTTCAGTATTTGTCTACTTATCATAACTTGAACTACTCCACCTTAATTTCTTACGACATTTGAAGATGGAGATTCCTAAGAAGACCAACCTAACGGTCAGTTATGGATTAGG
>ERZ1673961.660-NODE-660-length-12254-cov-6.051562_pt1 | contig 12254 bp, 11 predicted proteins | sample MGYA00580189_ERZ1673961 | MGnify/ENA primary metagenome ERZ1673961 (study PRJEB41334, sample SAMN05608105) | rock metagenome | biome: terrestrial subsurface; feature: shale formation; material: shale | place: USA: Pennsylvania ... | reverse complement strand
GCGTATTGTGAAACAGCACGGCCACGAAGAAATCATTTATGTTTCTGGTGGTATTATTGAAGTTCAGCCAGGCACAGCGACTGTGCTGGCTGACACGGCAATCCGTGGTGAAGATCTAGACGCAGCGAAGGCAGCAGAAGCCAAACGTCGCGCTGAAGAACACATTCAGAATCAGCATGGCGATATGGACTTCGCACAAGCGGCCAGTGAACTGGCTAAAGCCATTGCTCAGCTTCGAGTGATCGAGTTGACGAAGAAACGTCGTTAAGCCAATTAACTACGTTGAGACCAAAAGGCGACCGAAAGGTCGCCTTTTTGCTTAATTTTTAATAGAAATTTACGCCATTCATTTAACACCCCTTCATTAAGCCGCTAAAATGCGGGCAGTATTAGGTTTAACGTCAGGTAAGTTAGGTACCCCATGAAATTTAGCGCAGTAATTCTTGCCGCGGGCAAAGGCACCCGTATGCATTCTAATATGCCAAAAGTGCTTCATACCCTTGCGGGCAAACCAATGGTGAAGCATGTTATCGACACCTGTAACAGTTTAGGGGCACAAAATATCCATTTAGTCTTTGGCCACGGCGGCGATCAAATGCAACACGCATTGGCTGAAGAGAACGTCAATTGGGTATTGCAGGCGGAACAGTTGGGTACTGGACACGCAGTGGATCAAGCGTCTGCTCAGTTTCAGGATGATGAGAAAATTCTGGTGTTGTACGGCGATGTCCCGCTGATTTCAGAAGAAACCATCGATAGCTTGCTGGACGCTCAACCTACGGGCGGTATTGCACTGTTGACCGTGGTGCTCGATAACCCAATGGGTTACGGCCGCATCGTACGTAAAAATGGCCCTGTGGTGGCGATCGTAGAACAAAAAGATGCCACAGAAGAGCAGAAACTGATTAAAGAGATCAATACGGGTGTGATGGTCGCTACCGGTGGCGATTTGAAGCGCTGGTTGGCAGGGCTGAATAACAACAACGCTCAAGGCGAGTACTACCTGACGGACGTGATTGCGGCAGCGCACGATGAAGGTCGCGCTGTAGAAGCCGTGCATCCGGTCAGCTCGATTGAAGTGGAAGGCGTCAACGACCGCATTCAACTGGCGCGTCTTGAGCGTGCTTTCCAAGCGCGTCAGGCGAACAAGCTGCTGGAACAAGGCGTGATGCTGCGCGATCCGGCGCGTTTTGATCTGCGTGGTGAGTTGCAGTGCGGTACGGACGTTGAAATCGACGTGAACGTGATCATCGAAGGTTCCGTTTCGATCGGCAACAATGTAGTGATCGGTGCCGGTTCAATTCTGAAAGATTGTGAAATTGACGACAATACCGTGATCCGCCCGTACAGTGTGATTGAAGGCGCGACCGTCGGTGAGGATTGTACGGTAGGACCGTTTACGCGCCTGCGTCCAGGCGCTGAGCTCCAAAACGATGCACATGTCGGCAACTTTGTTGAAGTGAAAAATGCGCGTTTGGGTCAGGGCTCAAAGGCCAACCATCTGGCCTATCTTGGTGATGCGGAAATTGGCCAACGCGTCAACATCGGTGCAGGTGCGATCACCTGTAACTACGATGGTGCCAACAAACATAAAACCGTGATTGGCGACGACGTTTTTGTCGGCTCTGACAGCCAGCTGGTGGCTCCTGTGACTATTGCAAACGGGGCTACCATCGGTGCGGGTACTACTCTGACGCGCGATGTTGCGGAAGGTGAGTTAGTCATTACTCGCGCTAAAGAGAAGAAAATCTCTGGCTGGCAACGTCCGGTTAAAAAGAAATAGACCTAGAGAGCCTGCTAATAGCAGGCTTTTTTATTGCGGCAGGGCCAGCTTTTTCTCCAGACTGCGCACCCCTTGTGACACCAACAAAATCAACACCAGATACTCCAGTACCAGAAAAGTGTAGATTTCCAGCGGCAAGTACTCTGTGACCACCAGTTCATTGGCGCGACGGGTCAGATCGCTCAGACCAATGACGCTGACCAGCGATGACATTTTCAGAATATAGATAAACTGGTTGCCCAGCGGCGGCAGGATTTGTCTCAGTGCCTGAGGCAGGATCACCAGACGCATTTTTTGCCAATAATTCAGCCCCAAGGCTTCTGCTGCTTCATGTTGGCCGCGGGCGATGGCTTGAATCCCACCTCGAAACACCTCAGCCATGAATGCGCTTTCCGCCAGGCTGAGCGCGATAACCCCGGCGGTAAAATGATTAAGTGACACGTCAAACAGCGCGGGTAATCCGTAGTAGACCCACAACAGCAGTACCAAGACGGGAATGGCGCGCACGAATTCAACGTACACCCGATTGGCACGGCGCAGCGAGCGATAACGCGACAGTGCTGGCAGAGCAATCACCAACCCTATTAACATTGCCAACACCATGCTCAGCAGAGAAATACTCAAGGTGTCACCAAAGCCCGCGACGAGGAATTTGAGGTTACGCATGCCTTGCTCTGTCGATGGATCCAGAACGTACCAGCTCCACTGGTACTGGTTGCACCCGGTTAACAGCAGCGGCAATAGCCAGGCACTGTATCGCAGCATCACACTCCTCCGTAGTCTGACTAAAAAAAGTCCTTTGATACTGCTATGTTAACAATGATGCAGTACATTCAGTGAACAGTTTTTAAGGAAAAAACGATGAAAAAAATAATAGCAGTGCTGGGGTTATGTTTGTTGTCAGTGGGTCAGGTGTATGCGCAGAGCCGTCTTCAGGACGTCTTGAACACTGGAGTGTTACGCGTTGGGACGACGGGTGACTGGAATCCGATGACGATGAAAGATCCGGCGACCAACAGTTACCGTGGTTTTGATATTGATGTGACGGCTGAGTTGGCCAAAGATCTCGGCGTTAAAGTGGAGTACGTCGCGACCGATTGGAAAACCCTTGTCAATGGTATTACCGCCAACAAATATGACATCACCGGCAGTGCGTCACTCAATATGTCGCGGGCAAAAGTAGCGGGTTTTAGTCAGCCCTATTTCTATCTGGCGTTTGTGCCGGTGGTGCAAAAAAGTGAACTCAGCCGCTATCAGGATTGGAGTGATTTTGATAACGCTGAGATAAAAGTGGCCGCGACGCTCGGCACGGTGCAGGAAAAAATGGTTAAAGAGTTTTTCCCCAATGCTCAGCACATCGTGATTGAAGCGCCGGCACGTGATTATCAGGAACTGTTGGCCAAACGTGCCGATGTGTCGGTGACGTCCAATGTAGAGGCGGCAACGCTGGTAGAAAAATTCAATCAGTTGGCGATCGTTCCGGTGAAAGAGGCGCGCCGCCCAACCCCGATTGCGATGCTGTTACCTCAGGACGATCAGGTATGGATTAACTACGTGAATCACTGGGTGGAACTGAAAAAAACGCAAGGTTTTTTCCGTCAAACCGCAGAGAAGTGGGGGCTGAAAAGTCTGTAATAAAAAGCGCCTCAGTTGAGGCGCTAATGGTTTATTTATCCTGAACTACACGAGCATTGTCCGGCGTAGTGAAATGCTGGTTCAGCTGACGATTGGCAATGATGTAGCCCACCCACAAGCCGAGCATACAGACCACAATCGCAATCCCCGTGACCATTTGAGCCTGGCTGGCAAAGGCCGCTACCAGCGCACTGGCTAAACTTGCGGCACAGATTTGCAGACTGTTTTGTAAACCTGCAGCAGTAGCCGGGCTGTCTTTAGCGCTGGACAGCGCGCGGTTGACAACTATTGGGTATAGCGCACCGTTAGCCACAGCAATCAGGCAGAACGGCGCCAGAATCGGCCAGATCGACGTCAGTGTCCATTGCGATGCGATGAAGATCAGTACTGTTGATAGCGTGAACAGAGCGATCAGCTGTTTCAGCACCGCTTCATCGCCGAACTTACGCACACACCATTTGCCCATGTAACCACCGACCATAAACGCGATGGTTTGCGGAATGAAGCTCAGGCCAATGTCTTTTGCTTCATAGCCCAGTTGAGCCATGATTTCTGGCATGCCAGTCAGGTAAGCGAAGAACGCGGCAGATGCGGTTGCAAACATCAGTACGTTGCCAAGGTAAGATTTACTGCTCAGCAGATGTTTGATGTCCTGAGTGATCGACGTCGTTTTCGGTTCACTAACGGCATTTTTCTGTACGCCAGTGCTGATCACCAGTGCAATTCCCATGACCGTCAGTGCCAGAAAGATGCTGTGCCAGCCAAACTGGTCCGCCAGCAACACGCCTAATTGGGGCGCGAGGGCCGGAGAAAGCGCGACCAGTGGCATAATGGTAGCAAAGATCTGTTGGCTGGTCTGGCTTGGGTAACGTTTGATCACCATGGCTTGCCAAATCACTGCGGGTGCACAAACCCCAATCGCTTGCACGAAACGCAAAGAGAGCAATTGCCACACTTGATCGCAGAACGCCAGGCCAGCAGAGGCAAGAGTAAACACCACCAGACCAGTGATCAATGTATTACGATGACCAAATTTATCCGATGCCAGACCCCACAATAACTGACCCGACGCCATTCCAACCAGAAACACGGTCAGTGACAGCGCGATTTGTTCCGGTCCGGTGGCAAAGTCCTGTTCCATGATTTTAAACGCCGGCAGATACATATCGGTGGCGATGAAGCCGAGCATAGAGAGCGCTGCTAAATAAAACAGCTGTAAGGGTGATACGTTCATTGTTGTTCCCATCAAAAAAATTAATTCAATTTGACCCTGTATCTCTTGGCGCCAACCAGGATTTCTGAGCGCCCTCATTCTATTTTTGGTTTAAGATGAATTGAAACGCGAAATTTGTTAGTTATCGTTCAAAAAATTTGATGGGTAAAAATCATGTTTTCCAAATCCTCACTGGAAATGCTCGACACCGTAGCTCGTTTGGGCAGTTTCACCGCCGCTGCGGATGTGCTGCATAAAGTCCCCTCGGCGATCAGCTATGGTGTGCGTCAGGTGGAAGTGGAACTCGGGGTGGTGCTGTTTCGCCGTCTGCCACGAAAAGTGGAGCTGACTCCCGCAGGTGAACTGTTTATGCAAGAGGCAAGGTCGTTATTACGCCAGATGGAAGAGCTGAAAGCGCAAACGCGGCGGGCGGCGCACGGTTGGCAGAAAACCCTCAAAGTCACGTTGGACAATGTGGTCAAATTGGATCGCATGAAGCCGCTGGTGGAAGATTTCTACCGCACGTTTGAATTTGCCGAGTTGCAAATCAACATGGAAGTGTTTAATGGCTCTTGGGAAGCCATCTCTCAGGGGCGGGCGGATATTGTGATTGGGGCGACCTCTGCGGTGCCTGTCGGGGGCGATTTTGAAGTGCGGGATATGGGGATTCTTGATTGGGCGTTTGTGATGTCGCCGGCCCATCCGTGTGTGCGTGAGCAAGTGCTTACTGAAGCGTTTGTCAGTCAGTTTCCGGCGATCTGTCTTGATGACACTTCCAGTGTATTGCCAAAAAGGCATACCGGGCACTATCCGCAGCAGCGACGTCTGCTGCTGCCCAACTGGTATAGCGCTATCGAGTGCCTGAAAAATGGTGTGGGCGTGGGGTATATGCCTCGTCATATGGCGCAGCCGTTATTGGCCAGTGGTCAGTTAGTGGAGAAAATGTTGCCGGACGAAAAGCCGCTCAGCCAGTGCTGTTTGGTGTGGCGTAAAGACGACAATCACAAATTGATTGAGTGGATGGTGAACTATCTCGGCACCAGTGAGCAGTTACATCAAGATTGGTTGCAGGCGTATTGAGCCAGAATCACAGGAAATAAAAAAGCCAGCGGACGCTGGCTTTTCAGTTGCCGCTTATGGGCGTTCAAAGATGGTGGCAATCCCTTGGCCCAAGCCGATACACATGGTAGCTAAGCCGTATTTGGCATTCTTGGCTTCCATCAGGTTGATCAGCGTGGTGGAGATGCGTGTGCCGGAACAGCCTAACGGGTGACCGAGTGCAATCGCGCCGCCGTTGAGATTGACCTTGTCATCCATCTTATCCAGCAGACCCAGATCTTTGGCACATGGCAGCGACTGAGCCGCAAACGCTTCGTTGAGTTCCACCACATCCATATCGTCGATGCTCAGACCCGCGCGTTGCAGCGCCTTTTTCGTCGCTGGAACCGGACCGTAACCCATAATTGAAGGATCGCAGCCCGCGATTGCCATTGATTTCACGCGTGCTCGAATGGTCAGGCCCAGTGAGTTGGCTTTGGCTTCACTCATCACCAGCATCGCAGATGCACCATCCGACAGAGCCGACGAGGTGCCCGCAGTCACGGTGCCATTTGCCGGGTCAAACACCGGGCGTAGTTCAGACAGGCCTTCCACTGTGGTTTCCGGGCGAATCACTTCATCGTAATCGAGCGTGAACAGAGTGCCGTCTGGCGCATGGCCTTCAGTTGGCAGGATTTCGTTTTTAAAACGACCTTCCAGTGTTGCTGCCTGCGCACGTTGATGAGAGCGGGCGGCAAAGGCATCTTGTTGTTCACGGCTGATACCGTGCAGTTTACCCAGCATTTCGGCTGTCAAACCCATCATACCAGCGGCTTTGGCGACGTTTTTCGACATGCCCGGGTGGAAATCCACGCCGTGCGTCATCGGTACGTGACCCATGTGTTCAACACCGCCGACGATACACATTTCCGCATCACCCACCATGATCGCACGCGTAGCGTCATGCAGCGCCTGCATGGATGAACCACACAAACGGTTGACGGTTACGGCACCGATTTCAATTGGCAGACCCGCCAGCAGCGCGGCGTTACGGGCGATATTGAAGCCTTGCTCTAACGTTTGCTGTACACAGCCCCAATAGATGTCTTCGATTTCGTGCGGGTTAACCTGAGGGTTACGCGACAACAGGCCTTTCATCAGATGCGCCGACAAATCTTCCGCACGCTGGTGGCGAAACGCCCCGCCTTTGGAGCGACCCATCGGGGTACGAAGGCAATCAACAATCACTACATTATTCATTTTGTCATTCCTTTTCCAAACGGGGTTATAGCGAACCAGCTTGCTGCGACTGGTAAAAGCTTTCGCCTTTCTCTGCTTTGTCGATCAGCAGTTGTGGTACTTGGTACATGGCGCCCAGATGTTCATACTGTTTCGCCATCGCGACATAATTAGCCAGGCCAATACTGTCGAGGTAACGGAACACGCCGCCGCGGAAAGGAGGGAAACCGAGGCCGTAGACCAGCGCCATATCGGCTTCTTGTGGTGTCGCGATAATGCCTTCTTCCAGACACAGGGCGACTTCGTTGATCATCGGAATCATCATACGAGCGATAATGGTTTGTGCGTCAAACTCCGCTTTCGCACCACACACGGTTTCCAGCACTGGCAGAATATCGCTTGAGAACGCTTTTTTCGGTTTGCCTTTCTTATCAATCGTGTACTGATAGAAGCCTGAACCATTCTTCTGACCATATTTGTTCGCTTCATACAGGGCATCAATCGCGTCACGGCCTTGTTTACCCATACGTTGCGGGAAGCCTTGCGCCATCACTTCCTGCGCGTGATGCGCTGTATCGATACCGACCACATCCAACAGGTACGCCGGGCCCATTGGCCAGCCGAACTGACGTTCCATTACTTTATCAACCTGAGTGAAGTCCGCACCGTCACGCATCAGCAGGCTAAAGCCGCCAAAGTAGGGGAACAGGACGCGGTTGACGAAGAACCCCGGACAGTCATTGACCACAATCGGCGATTTACCCATCTTGGCGGCGTAAGCCACAACGCGGTTGATGGTGTCTTCAGAGGTATGCTCGCCACGAATGATTTCAACCAGTGGCATGCGATGTACCGGGTTGAAGAAGTGCATGCCACAGAAGTTTTCCGGGCGCTGCAGCGATTTGGCCAGCAAGTTAATCGGAATGGTTGAGGTGTTGGACGTAATGATGGTCTCAGCAGAGACGTTTTGTTCCACTTCGCTCAATACCGCAGCTTTAACTTTTGGATTCTCTACCACCGCTTCGACGATAACATCGGCTTGTTCGATACCTGCGTAATGCAGGCTTGGCGTGATGGAAGCCAGAACTCCGGCCATTTTAAAACCATCAATTTTGCCGCGTTCCAACTGTTTATTCAGCAGTTTGGACGCTTCGGTCATGCCTAAATCCAGTGATTTCTGCGCGATATCTTTCATCAGTACCGGCACGCCTTTACTGGCAGACTGGTAAGCAATGCCGCCACCCATGATGCCGGCACCCAGTACCGCTGCACGTTCTGTGGCTTTGCTGGCCGCTTTCGCTGATTTCTTCGCCAGACCTTTGATGTACTGATCGTTGAGGAAAATACCGACCAGCGCTTGTGCTTCCTGAGATTTCGCCAGCTTGATGAAATGTTTGCGTTCAATCGCCAGCGCTTCATCGCGCGCGCAGCGAGCGGCTTCTTCAATCGTCACGACAGACGTCATTGGCGCCGGGTAATGCGGGCCAGCCACTTGCGCGACCATGCCTTTGGCCATGGTAAAGCTCATCATGGCTTCCAGCTTGCTCAGCGTCAGAGGCGATGTTTTTTGCTGACGACGTGTTTGCCAGTCGACCTTTTCATTGATGGCTTGCGTTAATGTCGCCAGAGCAGATTCCAGCAGTTTGTCGCTGTCGACCAGAGCATCCAGCAAACCAATTTTTAATGCTTCTTCTGCGCGGCAGGCTTTACCTTGCGTGATGATTTCCATTGCGCTGTCTGCGCCAATCACACGAGGTAAACGTACCGTGCCGCCAAACCCTGGCATGATACCCAGTTTGGTTTCAGGTAAACCGATGCTGGTGGTTTTATCACCAATGCGGAAGTCGGTAGCGAGTACACACTCACATCCGCCACCCAATGTGAATCCTTTCAGAGCTGACAGCGTCGGAACCGGAAGATCTTCCAGTTTGTTAAAGATGCGGTTGGCAAAGATCAGCCATTCATCGAGCTCTGCTTCCGGCTTAGCAAATAAGCCGAGAAATTCGGTGATGTCTGCACCAACGATGAATGCCTCTTTATCCGATGTCAGGACTAAGCCTTTCAGTCCGGCATGTGCCTTTAGCGCATCCAGCGCTTCGTCCAGGGATGTCAGTGTTGCTAGGTCAAGCTTATTGACGGATTCTGGAGAGCAGAAACTCAGCTCCACAATGCCATCATGTAATTCCTTTACCTGTAGGGTTTTGGCTTGGTAAATCATTGTCTATCTCCGTGACATACAATCCACGATTGTGTGTGAGAGTTTTTATTGTATTTAAAATTCTGGTTAGACCAGTCGATTTAGTGTGAACCTGAGATTGATTAATTTCAATACATTTTTTAAACAACTGTTTAACATTGTGCGCCATGCCAATCCTGAGTCATTTTTCAAATCCTCGTGTTACACTTGGCGACCTTTTCATCATCGGCGAGAAAAATGAACGTTCAGCCTTATCATATTCCTGCAGCTCCGGTTCGCTTTGAAGAAGAGCTCAAAAAGAGCCTCTTTATTACCTATTTAGCTCATACGCCAGGAGTTGACGCAGCGAAAGCGTTTGTCGATGAGATCAAGTCGCGTCATGCCGATGCGCGTCACAACTGCTGGGCGTTTGTCGCTGGCAGGCCACAGGATTCTATGCTGTGGGGGTTCAGTGATGATGGTGAGCCATCCGGTACTGCGGGAAAGCCGATTCTGGCTCAGCTGTCCGGGTCGGGCGTGGGAGAGATGACCGCGGTGGTGACGCGTTACTATGGCGGGATTCGACTCGGAACCGGCGGTTTAGTGAAAGCCTATGGCGGCGGTGTGCAGCAAGCGCTCAAGTTGCTTCAAACTATTGAGAAAAAAATCACCACAAAACTGCACCTGACGCTAGACTACGGATTGGTTGCTCTGGCGCAGTCGATCATGAGCCAGTTTGAAGCCGCGGAAGTGGACGCTGAGTATGGAGAAAGTGTCTGCCTTACCGTGGAATTGGAATGCCTTCATGTTGAGGCGTTTACTCAGAGCATCATTAACAAGAGCGGCGCCAAGATTCTTGTTGCTGGTGTGGAAAACAGTTAGGAACTCAGAAGCGCAGCTTCGTTAAGTCTATTCATGCAATTTCGTTCAATCATTCGAATCGTCGGGCTGCTGCTCGCGTTATTCAGTGTGTCTATGCTGGCGCCCGCGCTGGTGGCTTTGATCTACCGCGACGGTGCTGGTGTTCCGTTCGTTTCGACCTTTTTTGTTCTGCTGATGTGTGGCGGCCTGTTCTGGTTTCCTAACCGTCGCTATCGCCATGAATTGAAAGCGCGCGATGGCTTTCTGATTGTGGTCCTGTTCTGGACCGTTATCGGCAGTGCGGGATCGCTGCCGTTTCTGCTGGCCGACAATCCGAATATTTCCGTCACGGATGCCTTTTTTGAATCTTTTTCTGCGCTGACAACCACGGGAGCCACGGTGATTGTCGGGCTGGATAATCTGCCGAAAGCGGTATTGTTTTATCGTCAGTTTCTGCAATGGTTCGGCGGGATGGGGATCATCGTCTTGGCCGTGGCCATTCTGCCCGTGCTGGGTATCGGTGGCATGCAGCTTTACCGAGCGGAAATTCCGGGGCCGGTGAAAGACAACAAAGTGACGCCACGCATTGCCGAAACGGCTAAAGCGCTGTGGTATATCTATCTGAGCTTAACTATCGCCTGTGCGGGCGCGTTCTGGCTGGCAGGTATGACGTTGTTCGACGCGATTTGTCACAGTTTTTCTACCATTGCGATTGGGGGCTTCTCTACTCACGATGCCAGCATTGGTTATTTCGATAGCTACGCGATTAATATGATTACGGTGGTGTTCCTGCTGATTTCGGCGTGTAACTTCACTCTGCACTATGCCGCGTTCGCGACCGGAGGCGTGCACCCGAAGTACTATTGGAAAGACCCGGAGTTTCGAGCGTTTGTTGTCATTCAGGCGATTTTGTTTAGCGTCTGTTTCCTTATGTTGCTCAAGCACCACTCTTATGACTCGCTTTATGATGCGTTTGACCAGGCGCTATTCCAGACCGTCTCCATTTCGACCACGGCAGGATTTACCACCACGGGCTTTTCCGATTGGCCACTGTTTTTGCCTGTATTGCTATTGTTCTCTTCTTTTATAGGCGGTTGTGCAGGATCGACGGGGGGCGGAATGAAGGTGATTCGCGTGTTCTTGCTCACGCTGCAGGGGGCACGTGAAATGAAGCGCCTGGTGCACCCGCGTGCGATCTACCACATTAAGATTGGAGACAGCGCACTGCCACAACGTGTTGTGGATGCCGTTTGGGGATTCTTCTCCGCGTACGCGCTGGTGTTTGTCGTGTGTATGTTGGCGCTCATTGCTACTGGCATGGATGAACTAAGCGCGTTTTCGGCAGTCGCGGCCACACTTAATAACCTGGGCCCGGGCTTGGGTGAAGTCGCGGTACACTTTGCTGACGTGAACGATACAGCCAAGTGGATTCTGGTGGTATCGATGCTGTTTGGCCGATTAGAGATCTTCACACTATTAATATTGTTGACGCCGACGTTCTGGCGCAGCTGAGGAAGCATTCGTGAAAGCACTATTATTATATTCCAGCCGGGAAGGGCAAACGCAAAAAATCATACGTACCATTGCAGGTCAGCTTGAAGGGTATGAGTGTGATATTCGCAACCTGCACGATTGTGCCTCATTGGATCTGGCCGCTTATGACAAAGTTCTGATTGGGGCTTCCATTCGTTATGGTCACCTGAATAAAAAGCTCTATGAGTTTATCGCGCGTCATCTTACCCAGTTGCAGCAAAGCAAAGCCGCGTTCTTTTGTGTCAATCTGACCGCTCGCAAAGAGGATCAGGGCAAAGACACGCCAGAGGGGAGTGTCTATATACAGACGTTTTTGAAAAAGTCACCGTGGCAGCCGGAACTGATAGGTGTGTTTGCTGGTGCACTCTATTACCCTAGGTACCGCTTTTTCGACAAAATGATGATTCGTTTAATCATGACGCTGACAGGCGGCGAAACGGATACCACAAAAGAAGTGGAGTACACCAACTGGGAAAAAGTGACTCAATTCGCGATAAAATTTAAAAAGATGTAAAGAAAACCAGCAGATTTGTGGCCCTTTGCCTCTTTTTTAGCCGAACGACAAAAAATACGTAAAATTCGCCTCAAAAACTATTGCCAAAATTCTAGGTCTCCCTATAATGCCGCCTCGCTGACACGGGAACAGTTCGAAAGAAAAGTCCTTGATTAGCAGGTCACTTAGCTTCGTCAAATATGATGAAAAAAGTTTTGAAAAAAGTGGTTGACACTCTCAGTTATCTCGCTAGAATGCACCTCCGCTTCGAGAAGAAAGCTTC
>ERZ1673961.659-NODE-659-length-12265-cov-5.961343_pt1 | contig 12265 bp, 9 predicted proteins | sample MGYA00580189_ERZ1673961 | MGnify/ENA primary metagenome ERZ1673961 (study PRJEB41334, sample SAMN05608105) | rock metagenome | biome: terrestrial subsurface; feature: shale formation; material: shale | place: USA: Pennsylvania ... | reverse complement strand
TTGTTGCAGCGCTTGCGCCAACATGAGTTTGGAATCGAGGTCGAGATGGTTATCCGGCTCATCCAGCAACAAAAACGGTTGTGCGTTCTGATGGCTGGCAATGAGCATGGTCAGTTTCATCTTCTCGCCACCGCTCAGCGATTTACCTTGGCGAAACACACTGTCACGGCGAAAACCGATGCCAGCCAACAAGGTTCGCGCATCCCGTTCTTTCATTCCCGCGCACTGTTGAAGTAGGTTTTCAAGCACCGACCAGTCTTCACGAACCGCACCAAAATGTTGGTCGAGATAATACAACGCGCTATTCAGCTGTAACTCGCCGCTGGGTAGCGGCACGTCTCCCAATAGGGTTTTCAGTAACGTCGATTTACCGCAACCATTGCTGCCGGTCAGGTGAATTTTTTCGTGAGCATACACCGTGAACGTTTTAGGTTTTGCATTACCAAACGCCAACACCGCTTCGGTTATCGTGATCGCTTTGCGGGTATTTTGAAGGGAGCCAGCCAAGTACAACTTCTGGCCTTTCAGTTGCTCCTTTCGCGCGCTCAAGGTTTGTGCCTTCGCTTGCAAGTGGCTTTGCCGTAGCTGTTCATTCTTACTGCGGTTTGCCGCTCGAGCCGTAGCTTTATCCTTTTTACCATCGAGCAAAATGGTCGCCTGACTGCCCTCTCTGCGCAGTTTGTTTCCTTGCGACGCTCTTTGTTCCGCTTTTTCACGATTACACTGCGCCTGTTCTTCCAGTTGTTTTTGTTGCTTGGTGATACAAGCTAACTGACGCTCTACCGCCAACAATTCGCTACGCTTTTGCTCGGCGTACACATCATAATTACCGCCAAACACCTGCAAACCGAGGCCAGACAGCTCCCAGATTTCGTCCATTTCGCGCAGCAACTGGCGATCGTGACTGATCAGTAAAATGGCGCCTTGGAAAGATCGCATGGTTTCGATCAGCCACTGCTTGGCATGGGTGTCGAGGTGATTCGACGGCTCATCGAGGATCAACAGTTGGGTACTGCGATGAAATAGCTGCCAAAGTTGCAGCCGGGCAAGTTGTCCTCCGCTTAGCTTGGCGCATAAAAAGGCCGGATCTTGTGGCAAGTGCATGCTGGCCAGCTGTTGGTTGAGCTTCGCGGGCAGATCCCACTCATCCCCCACGATATCAAACCAATGTTGAGAGCAATCACCCGATTCAATCCGTTTGAGCGCATCAAGAATCGTCTGCTTACCCAGAAACTCACCGATTGAGCGTGTTCCTGACAGCAATTCAGACGGTAGCTGGCGATAAATGGCAACGGAATTAGGTAACGCGACGCTGCCTGTTGATGGCTGGCGTTCGCCGCTCAATAGTTCAGCCAGCAGCGATTTTCCCACTCCGTTTCGCCCAACCAATCCCACACGGCGCTGGGTCATGGAACAGGTGATGGAATGAAACAGCGTGTCGCCGTTATCGAACTGGTAACTGATTTGGCTTGCTTGTAAAAATGGCATCGTTTGCCTCCTGTGTGACAGGGGCAATAGCCGTAGCTGAATGAAGCTGAGCGCACGAATCAATGCGTGCGATGACAAACAATGTCGGAAAGTGAGCTACGCCTACTAACCCTGTATATCCAAAAATAAAATCAAACATGGATGACAGGTTTAGTTGTTCATATTGGCGTAAACTCCGAAAGAAATGATGGCGAAACCTTAACCAACTTACCGATACGCGTCAAGCTGCTTACCGAGAATACTGTTCCTGGAATAAGCGCAGCGCAGCATCACTGCTAATCGGCTCGCTCGATAGTGACGCTCATTGAGCCGCTGCTGGTAAAGCGATCCAAACCACCATCAATCTTACCCAAATTGATCAGTCCAGAGGCGTAACCAAAGTCTTTGTAGAAAACGACTAAGTTTCCCCACGGCGCATAATAAGAAATATCACCCGCTTTTGAGCTGGTGCCGGATGGCGCGCCTTGGCTGGTTAGTTTAGCGGGCAAATAGGCAATTTTTTCCGTACGCGCGTAATCTTCCAATTCAAAGCTCAACGGCAGTTGACGAAGGAAATCCTGTGTAGACGGTGAATCACTGAGTGTTGCAGTCACGGTGTGATCGTCAAAGACGAAACGGATCTTCATGGTTTGTTCTCCTTGGACGGGCGCAGTGTTGGCGCTCGCCGTTTTGATTATCAATGTATTGAGTAGAAACAACCCAAATCGCAATGAACGTGAGAGTTTTCTCATTCAATGTCACCTAATTCAATTTGCTTATCACTACGCGAAGTCGGTTTAAACCGTCTATCAATTGCTCGCGTGGGCACGCCATGTTCAGGCGCAAATACCCTTCTCCCGCGCCGCCATACACGGTGCCAGCATTGAGCATGAGTTTGCCTTCACGGCGCAGCATGTCGGTCAGTTGAGTAGAGTTCATTGTCAGGCTTCGGCAGTCAATCCACGCCAGATAGGTCGCCTGCTGTTGAGTCAGTTTGAGCTGTGGTAAATGTGTGGCGATAAAATCACTCACCACTAAGTAGTTCTGATGTAAATACCCGGTCAGAGCATCCAGCCAGGCTTCACTGTCGTTATAGGCCGCAATCAGCGCGGTGACACCAAACGGGTTCACATCGCACACTTCGTGAATATTAAGCGCGCGCTCGATCTTCGCTCTGAGAGTTTCATCCGCCGCGACAATATTAGCGATTTGCAATCCGGCGATATTGAACGATTTACTCGGCGAATGGGTCGTGACGCTGTTACTCAGAAACTCTTCGCCTAACGCCGCAAACGGTTGATGCGTTTGCCCCGGAAACATCAGATCGCAATGAATTTCATCACTGATCACCGTTACGCTATGTTTAAAGCAGATCTCGCCGACACATCGCAGCTCTTGCTCACTCCATGCTCGGCCGACCGGATTATGTGGATTGCACAAAATCATCGCTGTCACATGGGGTTGCGCCGCTACTTGTTCCAGATGTTCAAAATCCATCTCATAAAAGCCATCGCGATTGATGAGCGGATTTTCCACCAACTGACACTGCATATTACGCACGGAGCTGAAAAAGCAGTTGTATGCTGGCGTTTGCACAATGACGCCATCGCCCGGCTCAGCCACACCTTTTAATATGGCCGACAGCGCGGGCACGACACCGGAGGTATACAAAATCCATTCACGCTGCATGGCAAATTGATGACGTCGTTCAAACCAATCCAATACCGCCTGAAAATAGGCATCCGGTACACTGGCATAACCAAAAACACCGTGCTCCACTCTGCGCTTCAGCGCGTCAATAATCGGTTCTGCAGCGCGAAAATCCATGTCGGCGACCCACATCGGTAATACCGATTCATCTTGTGGGCTGTCCCATTTCACACTGCCGGTTTGGTGCCGGTTGATGATTCGGTCGAAATCAAATTGCGTCATTGCGTCCCTGCCTTGGTTTGCGTTTCAATCTTACAGGCATAGGGATCTCGGCTGTTTTCGTCGATGATGATGTCACCAATCGAGCGCGCCTTGATGTAGCCTGACTGTGGGTTCTTGACGCTCATAATGTCAGAAATAATCTCAGCATTCAGTGTTGCATACTCAAAACAGAGATCCGTCTCTTCCATCACGCAATTTTCCATCACCAGGTCATGCGCGTAGCACAGAGGTTGCTCACCACAAATGGTGCAATTAACCAAACGCAGATTTTTTGAGTGCCAGCCAAGGTATTCACCGTCGAGCACACTGTCATATACCGTGACATTCTCCGCTCCCCAGAAGGCATCTTTGGAATCGAGATAGGCATTGCGGATGGTGACGTTTTTCGCGTCCTGAAATGAGTAGTTACCTTGCAGTTTGAAGCCATCAATTTCCACATTTTCGCCATTCATGAACACATAATCAGCACCACGCATTTCCACATTGTTGAGTGTCACATCATGGCAATTCCACAATGTTTCACCTGCGTTCGGGAAACGGGAGTTCTCCATATAGAGGTGCGAGACTCGGCGAAACATCTTCGGCGCCTCCACCACACAGTTTTTCATGATCAGATTATCGGTGTACCAAATCGCAGCACGCGCATAGACAGTAAACAGGCACTGTTCTAATAACACATGATTGCTGTGCCAAAATGGATACTTGCCCATGAATTCACATTGCATGGCTGTCATATTTCTGGTGTGCTTCATCGCCGACTCGCCCGGATAGAAGCGGACTTTGTGTAGATATTTGTTTTTCTCTGCGTACAAAGGACGTTCACCTTCGTAAAAACGGTCGCAGATTTTTTCCTGAGTTTGGATAAAGCTTTTCATAAGTTACCTGAGCTTAGCGATGAAGAGAGAAGAGAGAAGAGAGAAGAGAAGCGCCAGACTGATTCTGGCGCAAAGATGTTGTCGTGCCCGCGTTTAGTGCAATGCGTTGTACTCTTCGTCCGAAACCGGCTCACACCATTCATTGCTTGAACCTTCTGCCGGAATCTCGACCGCCACATGAGCAAACCAACTGTCTTTGGCCGCGCCATGCCAGTGTTTGGTACCCGGCGCAATGTGAACGACATCGCCGGGGTTGAGTTCTCGTGCTGGTTGACCCGCTTCCTGATACCAACCACGACCTCCTGTCACCAGCAGGATCTGGCCACCTTTGTGGTGAATGTGCCAGAAGTTGCGGCAACCGGGTTCAAATGTCACATTCGCAACTATCAGACCTGGCATATTCAGCAGAGCCAAATAACTGGTTCCGGTAAAATAGTCAGCATACGCGACGTTCTCTTCACCAAAATCAAAAATGCCTTTGCCGTTAAAATTGCCCGCTTTCAGCGCTTCCGGGATAAACGTCTTTTGTTCATTACTCATCATAAACTCCAGTGATTTCTTAGTGTCATTCGCAAATGGTGCGGAAAACGATTCAATTCAGCACGGTGTTGAGAACATCCGCGGCGTTTAATGCAATGTGTTCTCCACACTCTTCGCGCATAACGTCGATAAAATTCTTTAGTTGAGTCGGCGTAACACCATTGTTCATTGCAATCAAATAGTGCGCTTGCAGTTGGCTGCTCACCCCGTTCATATTGGCCAGTGCGGCGATGGTGGCGAGCTCCCGCTCTTTCCAACTCAACACTTCACTTTGGAAAATATCGCCAAACAAGTGTGCTTTGAGATACGCATCGATGGCGGGAGCGAACTCAAATAGCGCGCCCGACACCGGTTGGCCAACCAACAGGGTCTGATTTCGAGTACCGACTTCCAGGCTGTCGCCATGAGTGATCGCCCGCCCGGCATCGCCTTCCTCGTCAACAATGCCGCGACGTTTACGCGCTTCCAACACAGCCATGAACGCCCCTAATCCGTTCAGGCTGCGTGGAAACCCTGCGTACGCATACATTTGTACCAACACAGATTTGATGGTGTTTACCGTCAGCCCGGATTCCAGCCCGTGTTCAAGGCTGGTTATCAGTCGTTCGATTTGCCCGCTGGCAGTAAATGCTGCGATAGGCAAAATGGCGATTTCTTTATTATTCAAGGCTTGTTCACTTTGGGTTTGCATAAGCATCTCCGGCAGGACGGGAAAACACGGATCCAGTTTGATCTTGATATCAGCCGCATGAGCTTAATCGCCAAACTGTGAGAACAATTTACGCCTGAGGGGGGAATTTACGTTAGCCTATTCAACGCTAATTCTTGCCCATTCCTCCAATCATCTTTTAGGGAAAGGAAAAACAAGCCATGTTCCCAACTAAGTAGAGAAAGCTGCAAGGTAACTATAACCAATTGTATTTAAATGAATACGTGTTCAACTCGCGTTGATTTTCTTAGCCCAAAACCAGCTAAGTCGTTGCCTCTGAGTAAGACAAGGATTCAAACTACCTTTGCCTGATATTCTTTACATACGCCGATTTGCTGTTATAACTACTGACATTAATCACAGCCAAAATGACCCTTTGCGTCACTCAGGGAGCCGCGATGACACGTTCAAATTCCATAGCAGAAGCCACTGCAACGTTTGCCAGGCAAATCGAAAAATGGACTCACAATACCAATCAATTTGAGACTGCGATTCCAGGAGTTAGGTTGAGTCATTGGACGGCGCCGACCCCACCGACCAGCTACACGCATAAATCCAGTATTTGCTTGATTGCACAGGGTAAAAAACGTGTTCTGCTCGGCGAAGAGAGCTTTACTTATGACGCGAACCACTTCCTGATTTCTTCTGTTGACTTGCCTATCATTGCCAACATCATCGAAGCCAGTGAAGAAACACCGTATCTCGGCTTAGTGATGGAACTCGATCTGCAAGAGATCTCGCAGTTGATCGTCGACAGTGAGCTGTCGTTCAATCCGAGCAAAGAAGCGCAAAAAGGGATAGCGGTTGGCGAACTGTCTGAACCGCTATTGAATGCTTTTGTGCGTCTGATGGAGTTACAGGACGATCCGGCGAGCATCAAGATTCTCGCACCAGTGATTAAACGCGAAATTTTTTACCGCCTGCTTACGTCCGAACAAGGTGGACGTTTGAATCAAATCGTGACCGCTGGCAGCCACAGTCACCAGATTTCCAAAGCGATTGATTGGCTGAAAAATAATTTTGTGAAGCCGCTTAGCGTCAGTGAACTTGCCTCCTACACCGGGATGAGCAAATCGGCGTTTTATACTCATTTTCGAGCCATGACATCGATGACTCCACTGCAATTTCAGAAGAAACTGCGCTTAAGTGAAGCCCGCCGTTTGATGCTGACCGAAAATCTCGACGCAATGGCGACCACTTTTCGGGTTGGCTACGAAAGCCCTTCCCAATTCAGCCGCGAATACAGTCGTCTGTTTGGAGCGCCGCCTTCTAAAGACATCAAAGCGCTGCGCGAAGCCGACATTGTGTGATAGCAAGCCCGCCGATACCAGGCGGGCTTTTTGTTTCCTTTGTCTGCCACTGCAACGAGAAAGAAGATTAAGCAATGATTTTTCATTAATTTGGTTAATTAATTCATCCCGAAAGGCATACATCTAAATTAAAACAAAACCTTACAAGAGTTAATGTTAGTTTTCGCTCTGGGGCGTTCATATACCAACCAAATAACGATTGGACGATAAGGCAAGAGTCAAAGACGATCGGACATTCACCATTACACCCTCTCGCCGTAAACTTTGCTTCATCTCAACGACGTTGCCTGACTTATTAGGTAGCGACGATTTATGAATGTCGCATTGAACACTGAGTCGATAACGCCTCAGTAAGCGGCCGAAAAAAGAAGGATGTGACAATGCAACTCGACTTTTCTTACTACAATCCAACCACTATTCATTTTGGCAAAGAGTCTCTGACCAAACTGGCCGATGAACTGCCACATTACGGTGAAACCGTCCTGTTGGTGTATGGCCGCAATGCGATTAAATCGAACGGTCTTTATGATGACGTGATGGCGATTTTGTCCGCTGCGGGCAAAAACGTAGTGGAACTTTCCGGTGTGATGCCTAACCCGACGTACGACAAGATGATGGAAGGCGTAGCGCTGGTACGCGAACACAATGTCGGCCTGATTCTGGCGGTCGGTGGCGGTTCGGTCATTGACTGCGCCAAAGGTATTTCCGTATCAGCTCACTGCCACGATGCAGATCCATTCCAGAAATACTGGGTGGAATTCAAAGATGTTGACAACGATGTCGTGCCAGTGGCCTCAATACTGACCATGGTCGGCACAGGTTCCGAGATGAACGGTGGTTCAGTGATCACACACGAAGCCACTAAATACAAAGCAGGACGAGTATTTCCGGCGCATGTGTATCCGAAGTTCTCGATCTTGAACCCAGAGTACACCTACAGTGTTTCTCAATATCAAATGGTCAGCGGCGTGTTCGATACCATGTCCCATCTGATGGAGCAGTATTTCTCGGATCAAGGTGCAAATACCACCGACTATGTGATTGAAAGCCTGCTGAAGTCGTCAATTGACAACCTGCGCGTGGCGCTCAGCACGCCAGACGATTACGAAGCCCGCAGTAACCTGATGTGGAACGCCACTCCGGCACTCAATACCATAACTGGTCTGTCTAAAACTCAAGACTGGCAGGTGCATATGATTGAGCACCAACTGGGCGCTTACACAGACTGTGCACACGGTATGGGACTGGCGGCAGTATCTCTGCCTTATTACCGCCTGATTTATAAGTTCGGCATTGAGAAGTTTGTTCGCTTTGCCACTCAGGTTTGGGGAATCTCAACCGCAGGCAAATCTCAGGAACAAATTGCCCAAGAAGGTCTGGACGCGCTGGAAAACTTTACTAAAGAGTGCGGTATCGTTACCTCTCTGGAAGCTCTGGGGGCGACCCAAGAGATGCTGCCAGCGATTGCTGATTCCACCATCATTCTGGGCAACGGCTACAAAACGCTGACTAAGGAAGAGGTGCTGGATATTCTGCAAGCGTGCTTCTGAGCGAATTCAACACAAAAAAGCGAGCGGATATCCGCTCGCTTTTTCATTTAGCGAATTCGTACCGCCAGCGCATCAGCATTTCAGGCGTGTCAATATCGAGAGCAGCATTGGGAAGTGAGATTTCTCGGACTGAGGTAGTGTCTCCACGCAACAGACTGCGGGCACCATGCTCTCCGTTGAGCATGGTTAATTGAGAAAAGCAGCTGGCCGGAAACAGTGCAGGAACGCCACGGCGCTGATTATAGTAGGCGCAAACAATGTGCTGCGAAGAGGCCGCTTCAACAAGTCGTTGAAAATCTTCACTTTGCAGTGCCACTTGGTCGGCCAACGTAATCAAAACAGAATCGAAGTCCTGTGCCAGTTGACGAACGCCATAAGCAATAGAGGCCCCCAAACCTTGTGACCATTGGGGGCAATAGATCAGCGGCACGATGGTTACTTGCCCTTGCTGCTGAGCGAGCTTTATCTCCTGATGCCAGCGCCCGGTAATAACGAAAACCGGGCCGACATCGCTCTGAGACGTTTGTTGAATCGAACGAGAGAGCAGGTTTTCTGTTTGGCTAACCGCAGTTAACAACTTACACTCGCCAAAACGCCGGCTCTCTCCCGCTGCCATGATCATGACTGCGATCTTCATGACATCGTACCCGGCAAAACACCACTCAATGATTGCGCATTGGTGCAAGTCACCGCCGCCTGACATTCTGCCAGCATCGCCAACGCGATGGTTTCTGGCAGGTCTGCACCGATATTCAGGCCAGCGGGTCCGGAAAGCGGCACCGACAGTTGATTCAGTTCGATGCCCGATTGCTCGATCACACGTTCACGCCGATTTACCGGCCCTAAAAGAGCGATGTATTTCATCGGCAAACCCGCGACAGCGGCCAACGCCGCAGCATCAAACGTGACGTTGTGACTCATCAGAATCACGGCCTCCACGCTGTGTTGCTGGCAGTAATGCGTAAGTTCACTGGCATCGCCACTGAGCTTATTCTCCAGATTGGGAAAATACTCCATTCGCCCGTTGGCAGGCCGCGGATCCCACAAGCTCACCTGCCAGCCTAACTGATGTGACAAATGAGCAACGGGTCTTGCATCAATACCACCGCCGACAATCAGCAGATGCAGTGGCGCTTCTATCGGCGTGCACAGCCATAGGCCATCATCCTGTTCCATCAACTGTGCGCGCAAGTTATGCTGCTCATTCATTGGTTCTGGCATAAAACGGGCTGAGATTTCTTTATTGGAAATCTTCTGAAAATAGTGCCCTTTCTGATTCCTCCGTAACGCGTCCAACACTTGGGGAAGCCCAAGGTAATCATTTTCTGCCGTTAACGGTTGTAAAAGAATGTGAACCGTTCCGCCGCAGCCGATCCCAAGCTGAAAAGCCAGGTCATCTTCGTCGCTGCCATCGTAGGTCAGAGTGACAGGCTGACGACTCAACATCACTTTGCGTGCATGTAAGTGAATGTCCGATTCCAGACAGCCACCACTGAGCATACCGAGTTGATGTCCGGCATCGCTAAACAGCATCATCGCACCGGATTTTCGATACGCAGGCCCCTGCGTTTTATAGACAGTGCCCAGAACCCAGTTGGCCTGGTCTTTAAGACCAAGCCACTGAGTCAGCAGATACATCAAATGATTAGACATCATGACCACCTGAAGTCGTTATGCTGAATAAGTCATACATCATCATGAAAACGGCGGCCTACGACGTCGCCAATTTCAATGGTAACGTATGCAGGCGCTGACCCGTTGCTGCGGCCACGGCATTCGCCACGGCAGGTGCAATCGGAGGGACTCCGGGTTCACCAACACCAGAAGGCGCTTCCGCCGAAGGAACAATGTGTACTTCCACGTCCGGCATCTGGTTCATTCGCAGCACCTGATAGTTATGGAAATTCGACTGTTCGACCATGCCGCCTTCGCCGAGCGTGATGGCACTCATTAATGTCGGAGACAGACCAAAGCCAATTCCCCCTTCCATTTGAGCAGCGATCACATCCGGGTTAACCGCGACACCACAGTCGACGGCACACACCACTTTGTCCACCGAAATCTGACCATTCTTGACCGAAACCTGAGCCACCTGCGCCACAAAAGTATTGAACGACTCATGCACTGCAACGCCCATGCCGCTTCCGGCAGGCAGTGTTTTCCCCCATCCGGCTTTTTCGGCGGCCAGTTTCAGCACACCTTGCCAACGTGGATGTTTGGCCAGCAGTTGCATGCGCATTTCCACCGGATCTTTCCCGGCGTTTGCGGCCAGTTCATCGATCATGGTTTCCACTGCAAATGCGGTGTGTGTACTACCCACCGAGCGCCACCACTGAACCGTTGGCCCGTCCTTGACCGTCGTCAGTTGAATTGAAAGATTGGGAATCGCGTAAGGAATATTCGATGCCCCCTCAACGGAAGTGCCGTCAATGCCCTCTTTCACCGCAAAAGCTTCAAAAGCAGTGCCCGTCAGAATCGACTGGCCAACAATGTGCTGCTTCCAACTGGAAATATTGCCGTTCGCATCCAGACCAGCCTGAATACGATGCACATAAGCCGGGCGGTAATAGCCGACTTGAGTATCATCTTCCCGGCTCCACACCATTTTGATTGGCGTGCCTTTTTTCTGTCTGGCGATTTCGACCGTTTCAATCAGGTAGTCCGAATGTGGGTTTGCGCGGCGGCCAAAACTACCACCCGCTAACAGCATGTGCAGCGTGACTTGTTCCGGTTTCAAGCCCAGCAGCTGAGCAATGTTCATCTGATCAACGGTTTGGAATTGCTCGCCATTCCAGATTTCGCATCCTTGATCGCTGACCTGAGCGACACAGTTCATCGGCTCCATCGGAGAGTGAGACAAGAACGGGAACTCGTAAGTGTTGTCGATAACGCTATCGGCTTGCTTGAGCGCAGAGACCGCATCGCCTTCATTGCGGGCAGAAAGGCCCTCTTTCTGGCTGAGCGTTTTGTACTCCGTCATAATTTGCGCGGAGCTCTTGGTGAACGCCTGACTTTCATCCCAGGTGACTGAGAGCAAGTCGCGGCCTTTCTTCGCACTCCAATAGTCTTTCGCCAGCACAGCCACGCCCGTCGGAATGGTGACCACATCCACCACACCCGGTGACGCTTTGGCTTGCGTCGCATCGACGGTTTTCACTTTCGCTCCAAATTTAGGCGCATGCAGTACCATCGCCGTCAGCATACCCGGCAACTTGATATCCTGCGTGAAGATTGCGGTGCCGTTGTTTTTGCCTGTGTCTTTGCGACTGACTTTCTGCTTGCCGATAAACACAAACTGCTCCGGCGTTTTGAGCTTCACACTGGCTTCATCAGGAACAGTTTGCTTCGCCGCGTCCAATGCCAGTTCGCCAAAGGTGGCTTTGTTGTTGCCATGACTCACAATGCCCGCACGAACCTGAATTTGATTCGCATCCACGTTCCAACGCTGCGCAGCAGCGGCAACTAACATCGCTTTGGCAGCCGCCCCTGCGGTACGCATTTGTATGTAAGAGTTGGCAATTGCGGTACTGCCACCTGTACCCTGCATCGGGCCCCAGAATGTGTTGTTGTAACGACTGGCATCTGCCGGTGCGCCTTCGGCAACCATTTGTGCCCAGTCAGCATCCAGCTCTTCAGCCACTAGGGTAGTCAGACCGGTATAGGTGCCCTGGCCCATCTCTATGTGTTTGATCATCACGGTCACCTTATTGTCGGTGCCAATGCGAACAAACGCGTTAGGTTCAAATGGCACAGCACTCGAGGTCATATCCGCAGCCTGCGCCTGATTAGAAACAGGCAGAGAGAACCCCAAAGTTAATCCGGCTCCCACACCACCCATCAATTTGAGAAATTTTCGGCGACCGGGTACCACCTCATCAGCCA
>ERZ1673961.658-NODE-658-length-12334-cov-53.336917_pt1 | contig 12334 bp, 6 predicted proteins | sample MGYA00580189_ERZ1673961 | MGnify/ENA primary metagenome ERZ1673961 (study PRJEB41334, sample SAMN05608105) | rock metagenome | biome: terrestrial subsurface; feature: shale formation; material: shale | place: USA: Pennsylvania ... | reverse complement strand
CTTGTGGTGATTCTATTGTTTTAATGTCTGGTAGGGATAATAAGTCTGACATATTGTTCATCCTTTATTACTCTGCGGTGTTAAGGTATCAATTATAGATTTGATGTCGAAATCATCAGTGTTAAATTATTTTTGTGACCACAAATGCACTTAGAAAATCCCTTAAAGCATTTATATAATGGGTGATCGCAAAATAGTGTATGAAATCTTTTGTAGACTTTGCTAAACTACTGCACACCTTTAGTACAGTATTAGCTGGTTCACTTGAATAGGGAGTTGTAAAAAAAGTTCCCTTAGCCTGCACAACAAGATAATTTCGAAACATCTTTATCGAACGTAAGTGCAGCTAATTTTAGCCCTTCAGCCATTGTTAAATATGGTGCTAGGGTTTCTGTTAAATCTTCTATCGTTAAGCCAAATTTAACAGCTAATGATGCTGCATAGATGACATCTCCTGCATTCTCAGATACAATATGAACCCCTAATACTTTTAGTGTTTCTGCATCTGCTACTAGTTTAAATACACCGGTTGTTTCACGGTTTACAATTGCTCTTGGAACAGCATCTAAAGGTAATACAGATGTCTTCACATCATACCCTTTCTCTTTTGCTTGTTCTTCTGTTAAACCAACCGTTGCAACCGTCGGATTCGTAAACGTAACAGCAGGAACTACCGATAAATCTATTTTTTTGTTTAATCCACCGATAGCATTATCAGTAATAATTCCACCTTCATAGGCTGCTACATATACAAATTGCGGTCCTAACGTCACATCTCCTGCTGCATAAATCTTTTCATTACTTGTTTGACCAAAATCATTGATCAGGATTTCATTATTTTTTCCAGTTTCAACACCTGCTGCACTTAAATTTAAAGAATCCGTATTTGGTTTTCTTCCAGTGGCAACAAGTAACTGATCTGATTCAATGACTTCTTTACTGCCATTTACTGTTATGTAAACCTTTTTTATCTCTCCACTTTGTTCAACACGCTCAAAAGTTGCCCCTTTGACAAGGTTTATACCCTGTTCAATTAACGCTTTTTCAACTGACTCTGAAATCTCAGGATCATACTTCTTTAAAAGTCGCTCACTTCTTTGCATAAGCGTTATTTCTGAACCTAAATGATGAAATAGTTGTCCAAGCTCCATTCCAATGTATCCTGAGCCAATTACAGTTAATCGTTTTGGTATTTTCTTTAACTCAAGAAGTGTTGTACTAGTTAAATAGTCCATTTTTTCAAGTCCTGAAATTTGGGGCAACGAAGGCGATGCACCTGTTGCAATTAAAAAGCGTTTTGCAGATAACTTTGCCCCATTGACCTCAACCGTACTAGCATCAACGAATTTTGCTTCACCTTTAATTAAATCAAAATTATATTCATCAATTAAATCCATATATTTTTGATTTCGAAGTTCGCTCACCAATTTATCCTTTTGCGTGATTAAACTAGCTAAATCCACTTCTCCAGCGGATGTTTGTAAACCTTTAAACGGATTGTCTTTTGATAAATGATTGATTTCCCCTGCCCTAAGAAGAGTTTTTGACGGAACACAGCCAATATTCACACAGGTTCCCCCAACCGTTCCACGCTCAATCATTCCAACTTTTGCACCGTATTCTATAGCTTTAATTGCCGAAGAAAAGGCAGCAGCACCAGAACCAATAATAAGAAGGTCATAATCGTCTTCATTAATTAACGCCACGTTTTCTAGTGATGATACTTCTTCAATTTCTCCGGCTTGGTAATTTGCTTCATCAATCGCCTTTATTGCACTTTCAACCTCAATATCATCGGGCAGTTCAAATACTGCTTCACCACGACGAAAATTAGACTCAATATTTTTAGCACCTATCTTTTCAAGTGCTGATTCTACGTGTTTTTCACAACCCGTACAAGTCATTCCTTGAATATTTACCTTAAATTTATTCATAAAAAAGCCCCTTTCGTTAATGTCTCATGTTAATGTTTCTATTATTGGACACGAATGTAATTGCTTTTCATCTGGACATCGTTGTTTTAAGTCGTCTAACATAGTTTCAATTCGTTTTAAATCCTCTATTTGTTTTTGCACTTCCTTTTGTTTTTTAGAAACAAATTCGAACATGTCTTGACAACGAACTTCATCTTTATCTACAACACCAAGTAATTTATAAATCTCGCTTAAAGAAAAACCAAGTTCCTGTATTCGTTTAATAAACCCAACACGCTTAACGTCATCATATGAATATATCCGATAACCAGCTTCCGTTCGGTGAGGTTCTTGTAATAAATTTTTTCTCTCGTAATATCTAATCGTTTCTTTATTAACTCCACATTTATCTGCAAACTCACTAATGCGATAAATCATCTTATTTCACCCCATGAATATTATAAACCGTGTACCATAGTACGCGGTCAAGTAAATTGGACTATTTTATTTTTCCCCAACGTATCACTCGTATGTGATTGATACTTTTATATAATACTATTGATTGTCCTAACATCCCACCAGAAAATCCGATTTAAACACCAGTTGTTTTTAAACTATTAAGAAAGTAATTCCACTATATATTCCGAAGACCCTAAATATTAAATATTGGAATGTGAGGACCTGGTAAAAAACATCAATTGTCCATTTTCTATTAAATGTATAAAAAGATACGATCGCACATGTGGATCTTCACTTATTTATGGCGGTGTACCCTCCCATGTCTCACGGCATCTATGTGCGCAAATTCCTCTTCTTATGATACTTATATAAACATAAATCACTGTGGTCGTTTTTCATTATACAACATTCAAATTGAGAAGACCCTTTTCTCTAGTGCACTTGCTGTTATGTCGAAAAAAATAATACCCTTCCCTTATAGATATGTGTTGCCATAGGAGAAGGGTAATCCATACTTGTGGATTATGAATATATGGTGGTTATTTTTTTACAACTCAATAAGCAGATCTTTATCAAAGAAATACAGCTGCCGTTTGTGTATTTTAATTGATAAAATCGCCTCGATGGCCTCCATATATAAGTCTAATTGAACGCGATAACGTTCGGCTAACGCTTGTCTTACTTTGTTAGTCCCATTTCCGGTAATGGTATCTGTTTTATAGTCTAAGATTTCCCATCCATCAGTGGTTTTGTATAACACATCAATCACACCTTGGATAAAGACAGCTTCTTTCGCACCTTGCCAAGCCGGGTCGACTTTACTAATATCAACCATGTAACTAAAAGGTGTTTCTCGTTCTAATACTTCAGCACCTTTCATCCGATTCACAACCGGTTGGTCTAAAAAGCGCATAATATTAGTCACATCAATCGCGTCGACTTGTTCATCGGTCATAATTTCTTTTGCTTCTAGTTCAGCTAAATACGCCGTTAAACTTGTTTGATCCCACTGCCGACTAAAGTCTATATGTTGCATCACTGTATGCATCGCCGTTCCGGCTTCTGCTTTTGTGAGTGTTTTCGCTTCTTGCATAAAGACAGGGCGCTCTTTTTTAAACGGACGTAGTTGTCTCACAAAGTCATCGCTCGCATAAGGATCTTTTTCTGTTTGTCGGCGTTTAATTTCTGTCACACTTTGTTTCGCTTGTTGGGTCGTTGCCAGCTGGTGCGGATAACGATAAGTCAGTCGCTCGCTCACTAAGTGATCTAACTGTTCATCTGCCTGGTCTATAATTGTATGTGATGTTAAATGATCAAACAGATCAACCGTTTGTTCGTTATTTTGTCGCTCTTGTAGTTGATAATCTTCACTATTTTTTTGCGTGACAATAAATTGTGACGTATCACCTGCTAGTGAGAATTGGATAGGGGTATCCCCTCTTAATACACCACCACTTTCATGACGAACTAAGCTCATCGCCACCCAGTCTAAGTAAGACTGACTTTCTAATCTTAGCGCTTGTGGCAATACATCTTGGTCGTGTGTAATCACCTCTTGATATTTTTTGAGTTTTTTACTAAAGTCACGAACAGCTCCAATCATGACAAGTTTTTCTTTCGCCCGAGTTAAAGCTACGTAGAGAACGCGCATTTCTTCAGCCCATTGTTCTTTTTTCATTTGTTCCCGGATCGCTCGGTACATGAGCGTTGGATACATTAACCGCTTATCTGGATCAATGTATTTACTGCTAAAACCAAAATCTTTATGCAGTAAGTATTTAGCATTTAAATCTTGTTTATTGAACTGTTTATCCATTGCCCCTAATATGACCATTGGATATTCTAATCCCTTACTCTTATGAATCGTCATTAACCTGACAACATCTTCTTTCTCACCAAGCGCACGTGCCGCTCCTAAGTCTTCTCCGCGTTCTTCCATCCGCTCAATCATACGTAAAAATCGGTAAAGCCCTCGGAATGACGTATCTTCATACCCTCTTGCCCGGTCATAAAGTGCGCGTAAGTTCGCTTGTCGTTGCCGGCCACCTGGCATCCCACTTACAAAATCATAATAACCTGTATCGCGGAATATATACCAAATTAAAGCCGATAAATCAAGGGTCCGATTTTGTATTCGCCAATTAGCGAATTGGTCTAAAAAGCGTTGTAGTTTCTGTTTTAAATCATCGTTGTGCTCGAGCGTATACTGTTTAGTCGCCTCATAAAAGCTTACCTTTTGATTTGTCAAACGAATTTGGGTAAGCTCCTCCTCGTTAAGACCCACAATCGGTGACTTTAACACACTGGCGAATGGAATATCTTGTTTCGCGTTATCAATGATTTTTAGTACATTTAGCATTACTTGTATTTCAATAGCTTCTAAGTAGCCCGTATCAAGCTCAGCGTATACGGGAATACCTTGTTTCTTTAGTTCTTCCATAATGACCGGTGCATCGGTTAAAGACCGGAGTAAGATAACGATATCTCGGTAATGACAAGGGCGTGATTCAAGCGTATCCTTATCGAATACTAATGCCGGTTCTGTTTTGTCATGACCAATCCATTGTTTAATCTTCTCAGCATAAGCTCGCGCTTCAAGTTCAGCTTTTTGCAAGTCCGCTTGATCATCATCCTCACTCGATTGGGAGGCACGATCGATAATGATGAGTTCCGCTTCAGGATCAACTTTTGCTTGTAAGTCATAGTTCGTATTTCCATAAATCAACCATGAATCCTCATCATAGTCCATTTCTCCAACAGTTTCGTCTAACAGTTGACGAAAGATGAAGTTTGTCGCATCTAAGACTTGTTTACGACTACGAAAATTTTTCGCTAAATCAATCCGATGACCTGATGATTGTGATGTTTTAAATGTTTTAAACTTAGTGAGAAACAGACTGGGCTCAGCGTGGCGGAAACGATAGATCGACTGTTTCACATCCCCTACCATAAATAAATTACCGGGATTATCTTTCGTAATCGCCCGCAGAATCGTCTCTTGAACCATATTCGTATCTTGATATTCATCAATGAGTACTTCGGTGAATTTTTGTTCTAGCTGACGCGCAACCTCTGTTTTTTCAATCCCCGTCGGTGTTTTATCGATTAATACGGCTAGTGCAAAATGTTCTAAGTCATTAAAATCAACAAGACCGCGTTCTTTCTTTTTCTCTTGATAGCCAGACTGGAAGACTTTCACAAGATTAACGAGTGTTTTTACTGTCTCCGTCATTGATCGGATATCTTGTTCCTGATCAGCTAAGCAACGAGTGAAGTAATCGTTTTTTAAGTCCGTGAGTAATTTCTTTAAACGATCACGATGGTCTTTAAATTGTGCCTTTAAGTCTGGGTCACACTCTACTTTTTTCCTTGAGAGAGCTTTAAATTTCACCTCTGGCATCACGTCAGCTAAAGTATCCCAGCCTTTATTATTTGCTTCGATTAATTTATTGATGAGCGCTATATCACTGTCATAAGCTTCTCCGTAATGATAGGGCCCATCTGGTAAGAGGGTGATTGCGTGACATTTCTCCGCTTCTTTTTTTGCTTGTTCAAGTGTATCTGTCACTTTATCTACGATAATTTTAAACCATGGACTGTTCGTTATACCATCACCCAGTTCATAATTTGAGGCAATCTCATCAAGCCAGTCCTTAGGCCATGGGTTTTTCATCGCAAAATCATTTAACTTTAAGATAATTGATTCAACATCTTGGTCGTGGCGATCACTGCTGAAGCGGTCGACCACATTAAAGAAGGCTGCTTGCTCATCATTTTCTTCACTATACCAATACTCAAATAAGTCTTCTAACACTTCTTGACGCAATAAATCAGCTTCTAAATCATTCGCAATCCGAAAGCCTGGATCAATATCTAGCTTATAACTATAGCGTTTAACTAAATCAAGACAAAACGAGTGCAATGTTGAAATCGATGCTTGTTGTAAGAGGGTGGCTTGCTTTTTTAAATGATCCGACGTTGGATTTTCTTCAAGTGCCACGTCAAGCGCTAGTTGCACCCGGGTTCGCATTTCTTGGGCTGCGGCATTTGTAAATGTGGCAACCATTAATTCATCAATATTAACAGGATCTTCTGTATCAAGTACTTTTTGAATAATACGCTCAACTAATACGGCTGTTTTACCAGAACCTGCCGCAGCGGCAACTAAAATATCTTGTCCTTTTGTATATATAGCTTTTTCTTGTTGTTCTGTCCACTTGGGCATTAGCGGTTCCCCTGTTCTCTTAGATTTTGAAATAGTGTATCTTCATCAACATCAGGTAAAATCCGGTAATGATGTTCATCCAATGATGGATCAAACTGACATACGGATTTAAACGGACAATACGTACAAGCGGTTTGATTTTGTTTTTGGTACGGATTTAACGAAACATCACCTGAAGAAATACTTAAGCCTGCATCGGTAATTTTTTCTCGCACATATGTTTGAAGTTGGTCAAAATCTTCAAGGCTGCGCGTTTTTGACCGACTGCCGAGTGTGCCGTCTTTTTTTATTTCAAACGGGACGACAGGGCTACTACCTGATTCAAGTGCTGTGTCCATTAGTTCAACAATGCGGGCATCATCAATAAGTAAGCCTTGCATTTTATATAGTTTAAATAATTCTTGTTCTAATTTATCTGACGGAATGATATCTGGTTGACTAAGCAGTTGGTCGTGAACATGGAAATAAAGCACACCAGCTGGCGTTGCTTTTAATCCAAGCCAGTGCTCAGAATTTTGCAGGAGAACATCTAAATAAGCAAGCATTTGTAGCGATAAGCCGTAATAGACGTCTACGAGATCTAAGCTTTTCTTACTTGATTTATAATCAATGATACGTAAATAGAGTTGATCGTCAACTTTCGCTTGGTCAACTCGGTCAATCCGCCCTCTTAATATTAATTCATACCCATTCGACAGTGTCGTTCGAACAGGCGCTAATGGACTATCCGCTAGGCCAAAGCCAACTTCTAATCCAATCGGACTAAAGCGCGTCCGACGTGCTTGTTCACTTAAAATAAAAGTTGCTCGAGAGATAACGGTTTCTAATTTTTGTTTCATATATTGATAACGGTTTGAACTGTGCAGAATTTGATGTTGTAAAACTGGTGATAATCTCTCCATCACACGCTTAGCGTAATTCCCAGCTTCTTGTTCACTTAAGTCTGCAAATTGTTTATCTTCCACTTGGACCCATTCAGTAATTTGTTTCAACGCCTCATGAAATAATTGGCCAATATCCGGGGCATCAAGTTTATAGGTTTTTCTTTCTTCGAGCTTAAGACTGTGCTGGGCAAAGTGTTTATATGAACATTGGTAATACTGTTCCATCCGTGAAACACTGGTTTTAATTTTCTTTTGATAAATCTCATCCACCGTTGTTTGCTTTAAATTCGTTGGAATATTTTTACAATACAAACTGTTTTTCATCGCATCCAGTACATTGACTTGGTTTGTTTTTACAAACCAATTAAACACACTCCACCACACATCATCAATCGGGTATGAACGATTAAACTTAGCGAGTTGAGCCGTAAGCGCTTGACGCGCTTTTGTTTCTGTCGAAATAAATCTAAGTGGATCTAGCATTTCTTCTGGGTCTTGTAAAATCATTTGTTCTGGTGTTTCAGGGAAAATCTGATACATGCGCTTAATTAAGCTTGCGGGCATCTTCGCTTTGCCTTCCGTATCACTTAATGTATAACTGAGCCATAGCTTTTGTTTAGGCGATGTGACTGCTAAATAAATATAGAACCAATCATCAATTAATTGTTCTGTTTCACTATCGGCGAGTTTTAACCCTTGCGCTTCGAGCGTGTGTCTTTCTTCTTCGGTTAACACCGTATCTTGATTTGGGCGCTTAGGCCATGCCCCTTCATTGACACCAATTAAAAAACTAACCGCAACATCAGACATCCGTGAATGATCAATCGAACCGACAATCACATGATCCAAGGTAGGCGGGACGTGTTGAAAGGTGAGGCTATCTAATCCTGTTTCTATCACTTCTTTTAGTGTTCCTGTTTTAATCGTTTCTTCGCCAATAATCTCAACAACTTCATCAAATAAATGCATAACTTCTTGCCAGACTTGTTCTTGATCACGTGCTTTTTTAACTTCACCTTGTTGTTCCAGCATTTCTTGCCATTGTTCGAGCGTGATATCCACCCCGATGGTTTCAAGGAATTCGTATAAGGCGATGATTTTCTCTTTAACAGATGATGTTTGTCTTAACTTTTTATCAATCGGTTGAAGAAAGCGAACGACATGTTCACGATAGCGATTAATTTTTTCTTCTATCTCAATTTCTTCATCTGTTTTAACTCGCTTATCAAAGCCTCTAAACCGTTGATAATAAAAAGCTTCTTCACTTAACCAGCGTTTACGTCCTTTAATGCCATATTCTAATACGTAATTTTCTAACGTATCAATCGCATCGTCATCAAACGGATCGGTCTCATCACCAACTGGAAAAAAGCCTGTTTTAAGCAGTCTGAAAATACTATCGTAACGCCACTCTGTTTGTACAACGTCAAAGAGCGAGCGAATGAGTTCAATGAGTGGATGATTGATCATCGACTCTTTTTCATCAATAAACACTGGTATGTCATAATCTTCAAAAATGGTACGAATTAAATCATGGTATAATCCTTCATCTCTTACCATTAAAGCGACATCTCGATAGCGATAGTTTTCTTCTCGAATGAGCGCTAAAATTTCTTGAGCCACTCCTTCTACTTCTGCTCGTGGATGCACACCATAAGCAACTTTCAAATCAACAGGCCCTTGAAATGAAGCAATTGGGCGCGTATCAAAAGCACTGTCTAAATGTTTAATAAAAGGAGCAACCTCTTTTGCCTGTGATACATGCGTCAGCGCCACTTGTTGTCCGCTTTCTTTCGCAAGTGCCATTACATCATCAAGTGTTTCTTTTGTTTGTGTAAAGATATCAAACGGTTCGATTTGATCCGTTTTCGTCTCTGGTAACGTCAATGTCAGTGTGATATCTTTCGTGTGCTGCATTAATTTAGTTAAAACAGCTTGTTCGAGCGGTGTAAAGCGATGGAAACCGTCAATATAAATGGTCGCATCTTTTAAATATTGAGATTCTAACACTTTTTCCTCTAACAAACGTAGACGGTCTTCCCCGTCAATAAAGCGCTTAGCCAAAGCTTCCGTTAAATGACTATATATGTAATGAAGATCAGCTAATTTATCGTGCAATCCACTCTGAGATTGTGCTTGGTTATGAGCTTGATATAAATCTTCAGGCGTGATTTTATACCGCTTAAATTCTGTGATTAATACTTCTAGTTGTTCAATAAACCCTTTTTTGTCAACTGACTGTTGAAACATATGCCAATCTGTTTTTCGTTCTTCAATAATTTTACGAAGCATCATCTGAATACCGGTTGATGTAATCATTGATTTTGTTGCACCACCAGTCTCTTCCATCACTCTAAAAGCAAGACGGGAGAAACTAAGCACTTGTGCTCTAATACTACCTTTTATCTCATCTTCTAATAAAGCATATTCTTGTTGGAACGTCATCTGTTCTGGCACGATAAATATAATTGGTTTACCGTAAGGTTCCTGTTTTAACATTGTTTTTATTTCTTCTCTTACAACATCACTCTTTGATGTTGTATTTGAACCTAAAATAAATCGAACGGTCATATTATCACCTCATTTTTTATTACGAGCGTTTGTTCCTATTTTAACATAAGTCATCCAGATATCGACAGATCAACAACAGGAAATTAAACTTATTTAATCGCCTCATTATTCAGCTACGGTATATGGGTGATTCTACTTATAATTAATCACAAAAAACTCCACCACATAAGTTTAGATGAAGTTTCATTGAATCCATTTCATTGTTGGATAATAGCTTGCCATAACCTTGCCGGTCAGCTGTTTTTTATGAACAAGTCCGAAATTCCGACTATCTAAGCTACGCGAACGGTGATCTCCTAGTAAAAAATAATGATCTTCTGGAATAACTTGCCCTTTTTGAATCATTCTTAGGTCAAAATCAACCATCATGCTAAACTCTTCCTTGGTTAAATAACCTTCACTTATAGGCTTGTTGTTAATGTACAATGTGTGCTGATGATACTGAATCGTTTCACCTGGTAGACCAATGACACGTTTAACAAAGTAAGAGCCATCACGTCGTTTGAAGACAACCACATCGAAGCGTTCAACGGGTTGATATTTATACCCCCACGTATCAATCATAATAAAATCTTGATTATGAAGGGTCGGTTCCATTGAGTGACCATCCACTACAAAGACAGTAAAAACAAACGTTTTAAAAAACATTAAGAGAATGAGGAAAAACATCAGTACTTTTACCATATGAAAATCTTGACTTTTATATAACTGACGCATTTCCCCTCACCTCTCATTCATACTCATCCGGGTGGATTTCCCCCTTTTTAAATAAGAATTTTTCAATGTACTTACCTAAGATCCAAAATAACGAAATACCTATCCCTACTAAAATTGTTTTCACTGGATTTTCCGCAAAAGAAGTCAAACTATCACCTACATAAGCAAGTGAAAAAATCATCACCATCTTTCCTAGGACGACCGCCAGGAAGAACTGAACAAAGCTCACGCGTGATATCGCAGAGACAAGATTAATAATTGCTGAGGGCGAGAACGGGAAACACAGCATAATAAAGAGTGGACCAAATCCATGTCGCTCAACCCAATTTGTTACACGCTTAACTTGGCGATTCGTATAAATCCATTTTATAACGGTCACATGTCGAAAATGACGTATAACTAAGAAAACAGCGATAGAGCCTGCAACCCCGCCTATCCACGAATAAATAAATCCCCGCAATAAGCCATAGGCTGCTGCGTTAGCCATAACAAATACGAAGATCGGAAGAAACGGGAACAACGCTTCTAAAAATGGTAATAAAATTCCCGGTAGTGGACCAAATCCTTCATAAATAAATAATAAACGTTCTAGCAATTCTTCGTATTCACTCGCTCTGAGGAGCTCTGTAACTTGATCCCATGTAATGGTATCTGGTAATGGTTGTGACAAATTGAACTCCCCCTTTTGATTTATTAGACGATACAGCGTGTCCTATGGTTACTTATTCCCGAATTTTGATAAAATATAACGCTTTTCTTTTAACTGACAACATGATAGAATAAGAACAAATATTCTTATTATTAGGAGGGATAACATATGAATCATTTAAACGAAAATCAATCTCCTATATTTTCACACTACATTTTTTTATCTTTTACCATTGATGCACTGGAGATTGAGAGAAAAAAATTAAGTCAAACTTCTGACATTATATTATCCGAAACTTTCATGGTGCTCATCGAGCACATGTTAGCACAGGCTAAAGACCAAAGACGCTTATTAAAAGAAACGATGCAGAAAGAACAGTTAGTTATTCAACCATTAGGTTCCAACGATGTATTCACATCATTTTTATTTATTTTAGACAAGAAGGAAGAACGACGCGACTTTTTCAATCCAGCTATAAGAAAAAAAGTTGAAGCTATACTTATTGAACTCAAGTGCCAAACACAAATAAGCAATCATTCTCTTTACCAAAAGCCAACGGTTACTTTCAATCAGACAGCTTTGTCCAATACCTCTTAAAATGAGCATAAAGCTAAAATTGGCTCTGTGCTCATGGCTTCTTCAATAATTTTTTAGCGAGAGGTGCAACGGTAAGGCTCTGGATAATCAATGACAACAATACAACTATAAAACTGACACCAACAATATTGTTAATCACCGTGCCTGTATTAGCTCTTGCATGAAGCGTGAGAATTAAGAAAACAGACATCGATCCTTTAAGTCCTGACCAGGTAATCAGTAAGTTGTACCGGAGATTATGCGAATCAAACAGACTAGTCATCAAGTATATGACGACAAATCGAGTGATAATAGGTCAATTACCCACCACTTAAACGCT
>ERZ1673961.654-NODE-654-length-12429-cov-6.316066_pt1 | contig 12429 bp, 10 predicted proteins | sample MGYA00580189_ERZ1673961 | MGnify/ENA primary metagenome ERZ1673961 (study PRJEB41334, sample SAMN05608105) | rock metagenome | biome: terrestrial subsurface; feature: shale formation; material: shale | place: USA: Pennsylvania ... | reverse complement strand
AACGTACGCCGGTTTTCAAGACCGGTGCTTTCAACCACTCAGCCATCTCTCCGTAGTGCGACGAACTATACTCGTCGATGATAGTGATGTAAATACGTCATGATGCTAACTGCGCAATATACAACCATTTTTTACAAATTTAGCTAATCGGTGACGTCATGCTCGTTCGATGATTTTGGATATAAAAAAGGCCGACAGGAATTGTCGGCCTCAGTTTCACTAGTTTTTGATTAGCGTAGGATCATTTGTGCGCGTTCTGGGCCCACAGAGATCATTTTCACCGGCACACCCATCAGTTCTTCAACACGTTGAACGTAATGTTGAGCGGCTAGAGGCAGGCTTTCAAACGTGCGGCAGCCTGTGATGTCTTCGTTCCAGCCTTCCATCTGTTCGTAAACCGGTGCCAGAGCAGAAGTTTGTGGCCAAATTGGGTTTTCACTGTGTTCACCTGCGTAGCTGACGCAGATTTTCAGATCTTGCATGCCGCTCAGACAGTCTAGTTTAGTCAGCGCAACTTCAGTTGCTGCTTGCAGTTCAACACCGTTGCGGGTCGCTACAGCATCGAAGTAGCCCATATCGCGTGGACGACCTGTTACTGCACCGTATTCGTTTGCCGCTTCACGGAAGCTGTCTTGCTCTTCCATCGCCGTGATCAGGGTACCGGTACCCACTGATGAGCTGAATGATTTTGCTACTGCAATCACGCGCTCTGGACGCAGTGCTGGCAAGCCACTACCCAAACCAGCATAGGCCGCCGTTACGTTGGAAGAAGTTGTCCATGGGTATTCGCCGTAAACTAAGTCACGACCCGCGCCCAGCTGCGCTTCAAACAGCAGGTTTTCGTCCTTCGCTTGCAGCGCTTTGAGCGGTTGACTCACGTTACAAATCGCGTCGCGCCATGGCGCAGAAACTTCCAACAGCCATTCGGTCATTTCTTCTGCGGTTTGAGAAAATTCAAATGACGGGTAAAGCGCTTTCAATTGAGGCAATTTCCAGTCCAGCATGAATTGGATACGCTCACGCAATACTTCTGGTTGCTTCAGCCAACCGACCAGAATACCTTTCTTCATGACGCGGTCGCCGTATGCTGGCGCGATACCCTGACGTGTTGAACCGTAAGCGCCATCACCGAGGCGTTCTTCTTCCAGTGTATCTTCCAGTGCGTGCAATGGCAGACATAGCGTCGCACGATCTGAAATGCATAGGTTAACGTCAACACCTGCCGCTTTTACTTCCGCAATCTCCTGAGAAAGTGGAGCAGGGCTGATAACCATACCTGGGCCGAGAACGGCAAGACAACCTGGGTTAAACACGCCGCTTGGCAGCTGATGCAGTTTGAATGTACCAAAGTCATTTACAACGGTGTGGCCGGCGTTATTACCGCCTTGAAAACGAATGCTCGCTGCGGCGCTATCTGCCAAATAGTCCACAATACGGCCTTTACCTTCATCACCCCAGTTTGCACCCACAACAACGATAGACGACATGTTTTAATCTCCTCAAAAGTTACCAATCTATCCTAGGGGGTGGACTGAAATAAGAAAAATTAATAATCATTATTGGCTTGATAAGAAATTCATATCGGGATAATTTTAACGACTGAATGTAAGCGCTTATCGTACTGAAGGTCGCGCCTTCACCGTCCTTTCTATCGTTCAGGAGCTGATATGCTTGATCTCCACTGGCTCAACACATTTGTGACGTTGGCTCGTCTTGAGCACTTTGGGAAAGCCGCCAGCGAGTTGCACATGACCCAGCCAAACGTCAGTTTGCACATCAAACAGCTTGAACAGAGCACACGGGTAAAGCTCATTGAACGTAATCCCTTTCGTCTGACTCAGGCGGGTGAACGTTTGTTGCAGAGCGCGCAAAATACGTTGATGGAGCTACAAAGTTGCCAAGCCGATCTCAATGCGATTAACGACCTTTGCCAAGGCACACTCACCATTGCTGCCAGTGACATTATTTCCCGCTGGTTGCTGATTGGACCGTTCCAATCGTTTAAGTCGGAATTTCCCGGAATAGATCTGACGCTGCTGAATACGACGTCGTCGCAGGCTGCGGATCTGGTCAAGAGTGCCAAAGCAGATCTTGGCTTTGTGATGGCGCAAAAAGAGAGTCAACCACTGCATTTTACTGAGCTTAAGCAGGTGAAGTGGTGCGCGTTGGGAAATGGCTTGGAAGCGTGGCAGAACGGGGAGGTGGTCGATAATCTTGAAGCGCCAACCTTAATTTTGCTGGGACACGATACCCGCACGCGAGATTTAATGGATCCGGCATTGCCGGATTTAAAATTGCCTAAATATCGCATTATGGAAGTCGGCAGTGTCGATGCACAGATTGACTGGGCAGAAGCCGGATTCGGTATCGCGATTGTTCCGGATTTCGCATTGCATCCCAAGCTCAATCTTCAATCCACCATCACACCCTTACCGACTTTTCCTTCGGCCAGTTTAGGCTATATTGTGCGTCAGAATCAGGTACTGTCGAAAGCAATCAAAAAGCTGCTGCATTGGGTGGACGAAGAAATTATCCGCTCGCCTCATGTCAATTGAGAACGTTTGCCGTATTTGGTGGTCGAATGCATATTGCTTTAAAAATCAACAAATTTGCTTATTGGACGCGTCATTGTCTACAGTTAACGACAAGCCCGAATAGAAAAGTCAGTACAAAGTTTGCCCAAAATACTCGTGTATTTACTCTAATTTTTGAAATGCTAATAAAATAATGTTTTATTGATAACCTTTTGAAAATAAACAAAAAATAAAGGTTGAGTATACGCATGTACGCCCGAAAGTGTTTGCAGGTTACTGTGAAGTACTTCAAAATTAGGACGTTAGCATTTCTTCTTAGTTAAGAATGAGGTTTTGATGAAAGTCGCGGATCTATTTAAACATCGTGCAGAAAATCTTGTTAAGCACGCTGAATTTAAGCAGTGGGTGTCTCCTGCTATGCGCGAATACTGGGACGAATTCTTAGGCAAAGCCAACAATCGTCAGCTGTTCTCTTGGGTAAAAGAGTTTCATCAGTCAGCGAATGAAGATGTACAGATGCCGGAGCCTATCGTGCTTAAGCCCGAAGCTCAGGCTGTGTATGACGAACTGATGCCAAACATTGGTGAAGTTATCCATACGGGTGACTGGATTCTGGTGGATCAGGATCGCATTAACCAATTTGGTGCTGTCACGGAAGATATGCAATGGATTCATACTAACCCTGAAAGGGCAGAAGCTGAGTCGCCTTTTAAAACAACGATCGCTCATGGTTTTCTGACGTTAGCTCTGCTGCCAAAACTGACAGACAGTGTGGATGCGGATAACTCACTTTTCCCGACCGCGAAGCTGGTCGTGAATATTGGTCTGAATTCGGTACGTTTTCCTTATCCGGTGAAATCGGGTAGTCGGGTGCGCGCAGTGAGTACGTTGTCTAAAGTGACGCCAATCAAGAAAGGCCTGGAAATCGAGCGTGAAATCAAGGTTGAGATTGAAGGCGTTCGCCGCCCCGGTTGCGTGGTGGTCTCGGTGATTCAACTGCACTTTTAAGCGTATTAAAAATGAAAAAGGAGAGCTGAGGCTCTCCTTTTTTGTGGGCGTTATTTATATTCGCCGACCGGAATGTATCCGTACTCGACAATCAGCGCTTTGGCTCTCTCTGAGCGCAGGAAATCGAGAAACGCTTTTGCTTCTTTGCTGTCCTTGTCGGTGTAGTGCAGGATAAGGAAAGGACGTGACAACGCGTATTTGTGGTCGGCAATGGTTTTAGACGTTGCATCGATGCCTTCAAACTTAATCGCCTTAACCGACTTATCTACTGAGCCTGTTGAGATGAAACCAATCGCCTGCGAGTTGTGGTTAACCAGAGTTTTCACCATGCTGTTGCTGTTGACCACCAGGTTATTCGGGTTAATGTCCGACACCAAACGATCGTTGATGATTTTGGTTAGCCCGAGCAGACTTTCAAAACTGTAACGGGTACCCGAAGAGGCTTCGCGTGTTACTACTGCGATTTTCTGATCGTTACCGCCGACTTGCTTCCAGTTATTAATTTTGCCTTTGTAAATGTCATACAGCTGTTCACGCGACAGATCGCTGACAGGATTCGCGCGGTTTACCACGACCGCCAAACCATCATAAGCAAGTAAAAAGGTATTGAGAGAATCCTCTTCTTCGCTTTCGGTCAGATAACGAGAACTCATGGCAATGTGCGCCACGCCTTTTTTCAGCAGAGTGATCCCCGCGGTAGAACCGACACCCTGAACCGCGATGTAACTATCCGGGTGTGTTGCATTGTATTCTTCTGCGAGCACATCCATGATGCGGGCAACCGATGTGGAACCAGAGACATTAATCTCGCTCGCTTGCGCAAAAGAGGTCAAAAGAGAAAGTGAGCAAAGAGCAGCAAGCGCGACCCGTAGCATAAGTGAACTCCAAAAATAGGTAATAGAACAGGGCATTATGTTATGTCGCTTAGATGACACTTTTGTGAATCATCGGCCTGTTCACATGGGATTGTGTGAAATGTCTCCGGTTTAAGGGGGATGGGTTATACTCAAAACACATTGAGATCATAGAAAATTCAGTTCTTTCAGGAGATACTGAGTCGGTCGGCGGGTTGAGTAAGGCGTTGAGGGAGTCATGGCGGTTATTAGTTTACTGCAGCGTCAGATAGAACGAAGAGCGGAGCTGGTTTGTCACAATCGAAATCAGAGTTTACCCGCGGAATTGGGCAAATCCGGATTTGAATCCATTGAAAATGGGGTGCAGTTTATTCAGAGCCACTTCAAGTTGGACTCGGCCCATTGTGATTACACCAGCCCGGTGGCCAAAGTGATCTGGGAAGAAGAGTCCCGGCTGTGGGCGTTGTATGTACCTTCTGGTCTGGGTGAATCTCCGGAATGGATGCCATACCCTTATTTATCCAAAAGTGGTGATCTGACCGCGTTGATTCGGGAAGTAGAAAAAGACCCTAAATCTTATTTCTGGTCCTGATGGACAAAACGGGAACAATAAAAAAGGCATTCATTTGAATGCCTTTTTTGAGCGTGGGTAATTAAGCCTCGGTTGGCTCCTCGGTGGCTTCTGGAGCGGCTGGCGCATCTGCAAAAACCTGAGTTGGCTTAGCCACTACGCTGCGGTTTTCTTGATTTACTTCAGTCAGAACCACTTCCAGCGTATCGCCCAGTTTGTACACGACTTCTTTATCGATGGATACTGTACCTTCTTCGCCGTTACACTCGATACGCTCTTTATTATCAACAATCAGCGCGCCAGGGATGAAAGCCATTGCGCCGTTTTCTAGTAAGCGAACACGCATGCCAGGACGGTTGATATCGAAGATTTCAGCGGTGAAGCGAGTCTCTTTTGCTGGCTCTTCTGCCAGAGTGCGGGCATACAACCAGTCAGCCACGTTGCGTTCTGCAATCTTATGGTGTTTGCGGTGCAGAGCCAGTTCTTCGCCAACTGTTTCATCCGGCTTTTGCACAGATTCTTTACCCAGAATATGTGCTTTCAGCATGCGATGGTTGATCATGTCGCCGTACTTACGAATCGGTGATGTCCAGGTCGCATAAACGTCCAGGCCCATTGCAAAATGAGGCAGTGGTTGGTTACCAATTTCACTGTAGCTCTGGCTCTTACGGATACGGTTATCCAGATAAGAAGTCTCTTGGGTAGACAGCCAGCGACGCAAAGCGGCAAAACCTTCAACCGTGTTTACGCTCTCTTCGCTGCATTGTGCACCGTGCGAGTTCATCAGCTCAACGATATCCGCGACTTTCTCCGGCTTAAAGCCAGCGTGTGTGTTGAACACACCAGTACCAAATGCGGCCTGTAGTGTTTTACCTGCACAGATATTCGCGGTAATCATCGATTCTTCAACCAGACGGTTTGCTGTGCGACGAGAATCGGCGTGAATGGCGACGACATCGTTGTCTTCACTCAGTTCGAAACGATAGTCAGGGCGATCAGGGAAAACAACCGCGTGTGTCTCACGCCAGTTTGCACGTGCCTGAGAAAACTCGTAAAGGTCACGGACAACCTGAGCAATCTCTTCACTTGGTTGCCAGGCGTCGCTTGAGCCTGTTTCGAGCCAGTCTGAAACGTGATCGTAGACCAGACGGGCATGCGACTTAATGTTGGCTGCAAAGAAGCGAATGTCATCACCAATCACACCATCTTTATCGACGGTTACCGTGCAGCACAGGGCAGGGCGCACTTCATTTTCGATCAATGAACACAATTCATCTGCCAGATCGCGTGGCAACATTGGAATGTTGCGGCCAGGTAGATAGATAGTGAAACCACGTTCGCGCGCCACTTTATCCATATCATCTTCAGGTGTGATGTAGGCGGTCGGATCGGCGATAGCAATAGTAAGAGCGAAACTACCGTTTTCCAGTTTCTTCGCATACAGCGCATCGTCCATATCTTTGGTTGACTCTCCATCAATGGTGACGAATGGAAGAGTTGTCAGATCCGTACGCTCAAGATCGGCGTCGTCCTTAAGTTCCCAGTTTTCGATTCCTGCAGGTTCGCAGTTTGGCAGATCGTTTTCGGCCAACGTCACCCACCAAGGTGCAATCTTGTCATCGGCGTCAGTGATTTTTTCTGAAATCTCGGCAAAGAAACCATTGTCGTCTTTCAGCGGATGACGAGTCAGATGGGCGACAACCCAATCGCCCTCTTTAAAATCTTCAGGGTTCAGACCTTTCTTGGTCTTTGCCTTGAGCGGCATTTTTTTCAGTTGTGGGTGATCCGGAGCAACGTTCAGTTTGCCTTTGTGGAGTTTAACCCGGCCGATAAAGCGGTTCAGCGATTGTTCGATCAGTTCTTGCGGCTCAGCGACTTCGCGCTCTTTCTCCGTACGGATGATGGCCACCACTTTGTCGCCATGCATACATTTCTTCATGTATGGTGGGGGAATAAAGAAGCTGGTTTTACTGTCGACTTCGAGAAAACCAAAACCTTTGTCGGTCGCTTTAATTTGACCTTCTTTTTTTGGCAGGTTTTCTTGAATCTGTTGCTTTAATTGGGCAAGTAGCGGGTTATCTTGAAACATCTTTTTTATTTCTGACTCGGTTAATTGGGCACACTATAATCATTGACTATGATTATTACTACCGAAAACGTGATTTTCAGCGCTGGTTGAACCTAGTTTAATTGCTGAAATTATCAGCTAATTTCTTGGAATTAAGGCTGTTAGCACGTTACTGAGGCGGCATTTTATCACTACTGAGAAAAAATTGTGATGAATTTCAATTTTTTCTAGCTTTTTTTATGCGTTTAGGGAATAATCCGCCTCCCTTAGATGTCCCTAGTGGCTTGATGCTTTTTGATACTCGTCCGCATCTGAACGGATTCAGCAACTTTCTTGGATTAGTTGGAATGGTAAAGCACGTGGGACCTTGGTTATTCATTATTTTAGTGGGATCCCCATGCAAGAATCTGTCATTCAATTCAGTGACTTAGCACTAAACAGTGCAATCCTTTCTGCCCTTAACGAAATGGGCTTCGTTTCTCCAACTCCAATTCAGGCTGCTGCAATTCCTCTTCTTCTGGAAGGCCGCGACGCACTAGGTAAAGCACAAACAGGTACAGGCAAAACCGCAGCATTCTCGCTGCCACTACTGAACAAATTGGATTTGTCTCAGTACAAGCCACAAGCAATCGTAATGGCTCCAACCCGCGAACTGGCTATCCAGGTAGCGGCAGAAATTAAAAATCTGGGCCAGAACATCAAGGGTTTGAAAGTTCTAGAAATCTACGGTGGTGCTTCTATCGTAGATCAAATGCGCGCTCTTAAATCTGGCGCACATATCGTTGTCGGTACTCCAGGCCGCGTTAAAGACCTGATCAGCCGTGAACGTCTGCACCTGGACGAATGTCATACATTCGTTCTGGATGAAGCGGATGAAATGCTGAAAATGGGCTTCGTTGACGACGTAACTTGGATCATGGAACAAGCACCAGAAACAGCACAGCGTGTTCTGTTCTCTGCAACCATGCCTCCAATGGTAAAAGACATCGTTGATCGCTTCCTACGTGAACCTGCTCGTGTTGACGTTGCCGGTTCTAACCAAACTGTTGCTAAAGTAGAGCAGCAATTCTGGGTTGTAAAAGGCGTAGAGAAAGATGAAGCGATGTCTCGTCTTCTTGAAACTGAAGAAACTGACGCGTCTATCGTATTCGTACGTACTCGCCAAGACACTGAGCGTCTGGCTGATTGGCTATGTGCACGTGGCTTCAAAGCTGCGGCACTGCACGGTGACATTCCGCAGTCTCTGCGTGAGCGTACTGTTGATCATATCAAACAAGGCGTGATCGATATTCTGGTAGCAACTGACGTTGTTGCTCGTGGTCTTGATGTGCCACGTATCACTCACGTATTTAACTACGACATTCCGTTCGATGTGGAATCATACATCCACCGTATCGGCCGTACTGGTCGTGCTGGACGTAAAGGTAAAGCGATCCTGCTGGTTCGTACTAACCAAATCCGCATGCTACGTACTATCGAACGTGTTACTCGTTCTTCTATGGAAGAGATCCAACTTCCACACCGCGATAAAGTGGCTGAAGCACGTCTGAGCCAACTGGCTGTTGAGCTGGAAGCAGAGAAAGAGCACACTTCTCTGGAGAAATTCTCTGAGCTGGTTGAGAAACTGCAAGCTTCTCTGGAACTGGATGCAACGACTCTGGCTGCAATCCTGCTGAAACGTCAGCAAGGTAAACGTCCTCTGTTCTACGTTGGTGAAGACCCAATGCTAGAAGCAATGGAACGTGACAAAGCGCGTCGTCGCGAGCGTCGTGAAGGTGGTGACCGTCGTGAAGGTCGTCGTGAGTTTGGTGGTCGTGGTGAGTTCGCTGCAAACACTGATTGGGAAACATACCAGCTGCAAGTGGGCCGCGATCAAGGCGTTCAAGTAAAAGACATCGTTGGTGCACTGGCTAACGAACTGGGTCTGACTAAAGGCTCTATCGGTGCCATCAAACTGGCTCAAGGCCACACATTTGTTCAGCTGCCGAAAGAAATGTCTGCTGATGTAACGGGTAAACTGCGTAAGCTGCGTATTCGTCAGAAAGAAGTTGGCGCTGTTGTATGTGATTTCGATGACTTCCGTGAGTCTCGTGGTCGTCGCGAAGGCGGTAACAGCCGTCGTGAAGGTGGTTTCCGTGGTAACCGTGAAGGTGGCAGCCGCGAAGGTGGTCGTCGTGAAGGTGGCTTCCGTGGTAACCGCGAAGGCGGCAGCCGTGAAGGTGGTGAGCGTCGTTTCGATCGCAACCGTGGTGGCGATCACCGTGGCAACCACCGTGGTGAACGAGGTCACAGCCGTCGTCGCACTGAAGCGTAATAGTTCACGCTGCTATATATAAAGAGAGCCCGCGGATAATCTGCGGGCTTTTTCTTTTCCCTGAAATATTCTTACTTTACATTCGTTATGTGAGCTAGGTACAATTCGGTTTCCGTTGATAATCCGGTATTCGTGTTACCGAGTGATCATCGATGGCTCACTTAATCAAACTGAACATGTGTTGCTTAGTGTGCAACACCACTGTAAGGATATCTCATGCCTATTATTACTCTTCCTGACGGCAGTCAGCGTCAATTTGACAACCCGGTTTCTACTCTAGAAGTTGCACAATCTATCGGTCCTGGTCTGGCGAAAGCGACCATTGCAGGCCGTGTTGATGGTGTTCGTGTTGATGCGTGCGATTTGATCGAAAACGACGCAAGCCTTGAAATCATCACCACGAAAGATGAAGTCGATGGTCTGGAAATTGTTCGTCACTCTTGTGCCCACTTGCTTGGTCATGCGCTGAAGCAACTTTACCCACAAGCAAAAATGGCGATCGGTCCAACTATCGATAGCGGCTTCTACTACGATATCGATCTAGAAGAATCTCTGTCGCAAGACGACATCGAGAAGATCGAAGCTCGCATGAAAGAGCTGGCGAAAACCAAATATCAGGTTGTTAAAAAGAAAGTCAGCTGGCAGGAAGCGCGTGACACATTTGAAGCGCGCCAAGAACCATACAAGATGGAAATCTTGGACCAAAACGTTGCTCGCGATGATCGTCCTGGTCTTTACCACCATGAAGAATACATCGACATGTGTCGCGGTCCGCATGTGCCAAACATGGGCTTCTGCCAACACTTCAAACTGTTGAACGTGGCAGGTGCCTACTGGCGCGGCGACAGCAATAACAAAATGCTACAACGTATCTACGGTACTGCGTTCCACGATAAAAAAGCGCTGCAAGCTCACCTGACTCGTCTGGAAGAAGCGGCGAAACGTGACCACCGTAAGATCGGTAAGCAGCTTGACCTGTTCCATATGCAGCAAGAAGCACCAGGTATGGTGTTCTGGCATCACAATGGCTGGTCTATTTTCCGTGATCTGGAAGTCTTTATTCGTCACAAGCTGACAGAATACGGTTACCAGGAAGTAAAAGGTCCTCTGATGATGGACCGCGTTCTTTGGGAACGTTCAGGTCACTGGGACAAATACGCAGATGCGATGTTTACAACGTCATCTGAGAACCGTGATTACGCAATCAAGCCAATGAACTGTCCGGGTCACGTGCAGATCTTTAACCAAGGTCTGAAATCGTACCGTGATCTGCCACTGCGTATGGCAGAATTTGGTTCATGTCACCGTAACGAGCCATCGGGTTCGCTGCACGGTATCATGCGCGTTCGTGGCTTTACTCAGGACGATGCTCATATCTTCTGTACTGAAGACCAAATTCAGGAAGAAGTGACATCGTGCATTAAGATGGTGTACGACACATACACCACTTTCGGTTTCGAAAACATTGCCGTGAAACTGTCTACTCGCCCAGAAAAACGCGTAGGTAGTGATGAGATTTGGGACAAATCAGAAGAAGCACTGAAATACTCTCTGGAAGCGATGGGTATCGCTTACGAAATTCAAGAGGGTGAGGGTGCATTCTACGGTCCTAAGATCGAATTCACGCTATACGACTGTCTGGACCGTGCGTGGCAGTGTGGTACTGTGCAGCTCGACTTCAACCTACCTTCGCGTCTAGGCGCAACATACGTAGGTGAGAACAACGAGCGTTTGGTACCTGTAATGATTCACCGCGCGATTTTAGGCTCATTAGAGCGTTTTATCGGTATTCTTATTGAAGAATACGCAGGTTTCTTCCCAACTTGGTTGGCGCCAGAGCAAGCAGTTGTCGTAAATATTACAGACAAACAAGCTGATTACGCTCAGGAAGTGGCTCAAAAGCTACAAAAATGTGGTATTCGAGCAAAAGCGGACTTGAGAAATGAGAAGATAGGCTTTAAAATCCGCGAACACACTTTAAAGCGTGTCCCGTACATGTTGGTTTGTGGCGACCAAGAAATGGAAGCCGGAGAAATTGCAGTACGTACACGTAAAGGTAAAGATCTTGGTAAGTTTAAACTGGATGACTTTATTTCACATATCCAGACCGAGATTGCTGCCCGTAAGTTAAATCTGGAGGAATAAACTATTAAAGGCGGAAGACGTGGCCAAGTACCGGCCAAACAAAACCAGCACCGTTTAAACGGTGAAATTCGTGGCGTTCGTGAAGTTCGTTTAACAGGCGCTGACGGTGAGTCTGTTGGTATCGTTTCGATCCAAGAAGCACTAGCAGCAGCCGAAGAAGCTGGTATGGATCTTGTAGAGATCAGCCCTAACGCCGAGCCACCAGTCTGTCGTGTAATGGACTATGGCAAATTCCTCTTCGAAAAGAGCAAAGCTGCTAAAGAGCAGAAGAAGAAGCAAAAACAGATCCAGATTAAGGAAGTTAAATTCCGTCCTGGGACTGATATTGGAGACTATCAGGTAAAACTACGCAACCTGACCGGTTTCCTTGAAGAAGGCAACAAAGTGAAAGTAACAATTCGCTTCCGTGGCCGAGAGATGGCTCACCAAGACATCGGTGTTGACGTTCTGAATCGTTTGAAAGAGGACACTGCAGAATTTGCTGTTGTGGAATCTTTCCCAACGAAGATTGAAGGTCGTCAGATGATCATGGTTCTAGCCCCTAAGAAGAAGTAATTAACGGCTTGCAAGTAATAAACCTGGCCGAGTTGCTTAAGGTAACGAGGTTGGGTTTTATTCGCCCTAATTACGTTGTTTATTAAACTACTACAATGCGGAGTTATTCATCATGCCTAAGATGAAAAACAACAAAGGTGCTGCTAAGCGTTTCAAGAAAACTGCTGGTGGTTTTAAGTTCAAACACGCTACCAAACGTCACATCCTGACTAAGCGTACAACTAAGAACAAACGTCAACTACGTCCAAACTCAATTCTTCCTAAATGTGAAGTTGCGGGTATCGTTCGTTGTCTGCCATACGCTTAATTTGTTTTTAGTTTTTAATTCGTTTAGTTTAGGAGAAGCATAATGCCTCGCGTAAAACGTGGTGTACAAGCTC
>ERZ1673961.651-NODE-651-length-12467-cov-54.100951_pt1 | contig 12467 bp, 12 predicted proteins | sample MGYA00580189_ERZ1673961 | MGnify/ENA primary metagenome ERZ1673961 (study PRJEB41334, sample SAMN05608105) | rock metagenome | biome: terrestrial subsurface; feature: shale formation; material: shale | place: USA: Pennsylvania ... | reverse complement strand
TTTATTAACTATGTTTATCATATCACGGTGGTTGGGGAAATGCAACGAGGAGAATTATTTTTTTGTTTAAAAAAGCCTAAACGGAAGTGGGGGATTTTTGACTGGTCCTTACATACTGCCTCATATGTGGTAGTGAACAGGTGGGAATAATCGTGCGCATACCAAGCAAGTTAACTGATTTTTCAAACAGTCTTTGCTATAATGACGGTGATAGAATAAAGAAAGTGGGGATCAAGATGGATATTGAAACACTCATTAAAGAGAGACGATCGGTCTCATTATTTGAAGATAAACCTGTTAGTACAGAGCTTGTAAAAGAGATGTTAAAAACAGCTGCTTGGGTACCAAACCATAAAATGACGCAGCCGTGGCGCTTTACCATTATTACCGGCGAGACGAAAGATCAACTGGCGAACTTAGCGGGTGACTTTATGGCACGCGGGAAAACCGGAGAAGACAAAGACCGCGCATTTAATAAAGCCTACGGCACGTTTAGTCAAGTACCGGTCTATGTGATGGTGTATATGGATGAAAGTCATGAATTAAAACGTCGTCAAGAAGACTATGCGTCAACGAGCTTAATTATTCATAACTTAAGTTTAATAGGCTGGGAGAAAGGACTCGGAATGATTTGGAAAACCGGTCCACTGACTGATACAGAAGCGTTCCGAGAACTGATTAAAGTCAAACCAGGTGAGAAGTTTGTCGGGATGATTCAACTCGGTTACCCTAAAAAAGTACCAAGACCGATGCCACGGATTGATCTTGATACGCGGATCACCGAATTAAATTAACGTCAACAACTGACTAGAAGATATGAAAAGCGGCCGGTCACAAGTGATCGGCCGCTTTTCTATACATATGGTGAGACGATTATGTTTTCAGCTGAGACAATGATGGATTGATCATCGTGTGATTCTTGGTGTTGTTCTAATTGAAAACCGATCACAAAAAATGCAAGTATTAACATTAAAAACAATACGAATAAACCTTGACGCACCGCTTTTTCCCCCTAAATTAAATTCCTTCCTTATTGTATATGATAAGATAGAGATTGAAAAGTAAAAATTATTTCCATTATGATGATACACGATACAGAAAGGGTGTCTTACTATGAGTGACGCAGTGACGACAGGAAAGGTTACAAAAATAACATCGATTGGTGAAGGGTTACGGGTCTGTCTTGACTTCATTGATGAACTCGACCCACTTGAAGGTGTGTGGATTGGTAATACCGGAAGTGGCTATTGCTTAGCACTAGCGGAAAATCGCGAAACAGACACGTATCCGAAACGTCCATTTAGAGTGAATGCTGGGGCGTATCACCATTATCTAGTAAAAGAAAAAGACACAACGACGTATTTGGCTGAAGTGGCGCCGGGGGACGTGCTGACGGTGAAAGGTCCAGATACTGAACGGCTTGTCACCGTCGGTCGGGTGAAAAAAGAATACCGACCGTTTTTAAGAATTGAACTGGAAACAGAGGAACAGACCATATCGGTCACCGTTCAAGATGCGGATAGTGTCTACTTACTATCAGCGGATAAAACCGCTATTCAGGCCCAACAGTTAACCGCCGGCGATACGTTAACGGTGAGACGAGACCAACCCGGACGGCATTTAGGTGAGCGGATTGAGGAAGACATTACTGAAATATAAGTATGGGACAGAAGGTAAGAATAGAGGGATGGATTAATTTTTAGAAAATTCGCTATTCTTTGTTGACAAACCGTTCGGTTCATACTAAGATAGTTGTAACTTAAAAAATGATGCGCAAGGAAGAAAAGAAGAGTAGTTTTATCAAGCTGATCTAAAGAGAGCTGGTGGGTGCTGCGAACCAGTGATGAGCGATAAAATGAATGGGCTTTTCAAAGCATTAAACCGAAATATACGTTGTATAGAGTAGGCTTTAACGGGCGTTGTTTTGCCGTTACCACAAAACACAGACTGATGGGTCTGACTTTTTATTAAGGTGGCATAACGAGGGAACTCGTCCTTTTAGGACGGGGCCCTCTTTTTAATTTTATAGTTAAATCGAAGACAAAGATAAGTAGTCACGGCTGTTATTTTAAGCGAGCTGATGGTGGGTGTGAATCAGTAATAATCCCGTGATGAATGGCCTTTCGAGTGCAGGGGTGAAAGTTGAGTAGCTCACTTGCCGGAGTCATGCTCCGTTATCAAGGAAGTGTAGAGATTATATTCTCTAAACAGGCGGTGGTACCGCGGTTTGTTATAAATCGTCCCCTTATCTATTCTTTGTGATGGATAAGGGGATCTTTTTATCCCGGTAACAGCATGATTGAATCAATCGAACGGGGCTGTAAGGTTGAGAACGTAAGTAACATGAGTTGAGTCAGTAGAGCTTAAGGCGAGAAGATAAAAGGAGGAGAAACGGATGCGATTTAAAACACGGACATTTTCAGGAGACGTGCTGACACCGATTACGGTGTATCAACAGATGAAAGGCACGAAGAAATTTATTTTAGAAAGTTCACTCGGTCATGGTGAAAAGGGGCGGTATTCCTTTATTGGACAAAACCCATTTAAAGAAGTGATTGGCGCAGATAAAGAGGTAACGATTATTCATCACCATACAGAGAAGACAACGAAGGTATCAGATACTCTACCAATAGAAGTAGTCAAACAAGAAATCCCGCGTATCGACTTAGGGTTGCCGTATTTATTTTACGGCGGAGCAATCGGCTATATCGGTTATGACGTGATTAGAGGCTATGAAGATATTGGTGAAGTACTTGAAGATGAACTCGAGATGCCTGACGTTCATTTAATGTTCTATCAGGAAGTGATTGTATTTGATCATAAAAATCAAACCGTCACACTCATTGCGGTTGACTTAACTGAAGACCGTGATGAGGCAATGTTAGTCGAAGCATTGGACCAACTTGAAACAGAAATTAGACAAGCGCATGATGTCAAGAAAGAACCGGTGCTACAAATCAGCTTTAAACCAACGTTAGCTAAACAAGCATTTATGGATAAAGTGACCCAAGCAAAACAACATATTATTGACGGCGATATCTTTCAAATTGTCTTATCTCAACGTCTTGTCGCTGAGTACAGCGACGACCCCTTTGAATTGTACCGGAAATTACGCATCAGTAATCCGTCACCTTATATGTATTACATTCAATTTGGTCCCTATGTCGTCCTTGGTACCTCACCAGAGAGCTTGATCCAAGTTCGAGGCCATGAGGTCGTTACCAATCCGATTGCGGGAACAAGAAAGCGCGGAGCGACAGAGAAAGAAGATGAAGCACTCGCCCAGGAGTTATTAGCCGATGAAAAAGAACGAGCGGAACATAAAATGTTGGTAGATTTAAGTCGCAATGATTTAGGTCGGATTGCGAAAGTCCATTCGATAACGTTACCGAAGTTTATGACGATTGAGCGTTATGAACATGTAATGCATATCGTCTCAGAAGTACGGGCGACGCTTGATGGGTCAATGGATAGTCTCGACTGTCTAACGGCAACGTTACCTGCCGGTACCGTCTCAGGTGCACCGAAAATTAAAGCGATGCAGCTGATCAATCAATTTGAGACGAAAAAACGCGGGGTCTATAGCGGAGCCTGTGGTTATATTAATATGAACGGGGACTTAGACCTTGCCCTCTCGATTCGGACCATGGTCGTTAAGGATAACCACGCCTACGTCCAAGCCGGTGCTGGGATTGTTTATGACTCTGATCCGTTAAGTGAATATGAAGAAACATTAAATAAAGCCAAATCGTTAGTGGAGGTGTTTAAGCGATGATTTTACTGATTGATAATTATGATTCGTTTACGTATAACTTGTTTCAATATATGAGTGAATTAGGTGAAGACGTCAAAGTTGTGCGTAATGACGCGATTACTTTAGCGGAAATCAAGCAATTAAACCCAGAAGCCATTATTCTCTCACCTGGTCCTGGGACACCGAAAGATTCGGGTATTTGTTTAGATGTGATTGCAGAGCTAGGCACGACCTATCCGATCCTTGGCATTTGTCTCGGTCATCAAGCAATCACGGAAGTGTTTGGCGGTGTCGTCAGTCATGCGAAATATGTGAAGCACGGCAAACAATCAATGATTACTCATCACGGGGACGATCTCTTTACCGGTCTACCAGCTGAGATTAACGTCATGCGCTATCACTCCCTGGTCGCGATTGAAAAAGATTTTCCTGACTGCTTGACGATCACGGCCCGTTCAAATGACGATGATGAAATTATGGCCCTTAAACATAATACGTTACCGATTTACGGGATGCAGTTCCACCCAGAATCGATTGGCACAACCGATGGCCATACGCTACTAAACAATTTCTTTCAGACGATTAGAAAGGAGCCGGATCAATGAAACCTTACCTAGAGAAGATTACCCGAGGTGAAGATTTAACGATCACGGAAATGGAACAAGCGACAAGATTAATGTTTGATGCATCAACCGACCCTGCCGCTGTTGGTGGCTTCTTAATTGGACTGAAGCAGAAAAAAGAGGCCGTCTCAGAACTGACGGGCCTAGTGAATGTGATTAGAGAACAAGCCGTCTTACTACCAGAAGCACTACCAAAAGCGATGGATAACTGTGGCACTGGTGGCGACGGGTCGATGAGCTTTAATATTTCTACGACGAGTGCCTTTGTCGCAGCGGGTGCTGGCATTACCGTCTCAAAGCATGGTAACCGGAGTATTTCAAGTAAGACAGGAAGCGCGGACGTGTTAGAAGCGCTCGGTGTGAATATTAACTTAAGTCCAGAAGAAACGTATGAGTTACTTAAACTGAACGATATCGCCTTTTTATTCGCCCAAAATGTTCATCCGAAGATGAAGCAAGTGACGGGTATCAGACGAGCGCTCGGTATTCCTACTATCTTCAATCTGATTGGTCCGCTCACAAATCCTGTCGAGTTAACGACACAACTGGTCGGCATTTATCGGCGTGATTTATTAATGGAAATGGCCGCAACGCTTCATCAACTCGGCAGAAAACGAGCGGTTGTCATCAATGGGCCAGACTATATGGATGAAGCAGCCTTACATGGTGACACCCACGGGGTGTTGGTTGAAGGCGGAGAGTTGTTGCCATTTACGCTCTCACCAACAGACGTTGGCTTAAATTACGTTGACGCAAGTGAAATTAAAGGTGGCGATGCCTTAGAGAATGCTGAAATTTTAAAGCGTGTGTTAGAAGGCGAACCGGGTCCGCACCGGGATACCGTGTTACTTAATGCGGCTCTAGCAATATTTGCTGATGGTACGGCCCAAACAGTGAAAGAAGGCGTGGCTCTTGCGAAAGAAAGTATTGACCAAGGCCATGCGCTTAAGAAGTTAGAGACAATGATTGCTTATAGTAAGGAACAAGAGGTGGCAAAATGAGCATTTTAACTGAGATTATCGAAACGAAAAAACAAGAAGTGAATAGATTGAAACAAACACTGGATCCAAAGAAACAACGGACAGTCCCACTCGTCTCTTTTCTTGACCAGTTTCAGACACAACCTTTTCAAGTGATTGCTGAGTTTAAACGCGCATCACCATCAAAAGGCATCATCAATGATACGCTCGACCCTGTTACCCAAGCGAAAACATATGAACAATACGGGGCAGGGATGATTTCAGTTTTAACCGATCAGCCATATTTTAAAGGGTCCATCGATGATTTAATCGCCGTCAAACAAGCGGTCAATATTCCGGTCTTAAATAAAGAATTTATTATTGATCCTGTTCAACTTGACCTCGCCTATCAAGCTGGGGCTGATGTGGTCTTACTTATTGTGAGTGCCCTGACAGACGAGGCGCTTAAAGCCTTGTATCACTATGCAACAAAACTTGGTCTAGAAGTATTAGTGGAAGTCCATGACCAAGAAGAATTGAACACAGCTCTAGCACTTGGGTGTCCACTTATCGGCATTAACAACCGGAACTTGAAAACATTTACGACATCGATTAATCAAACCCTCGACTTAATGCAGACGATTGATCTAAACGGGGTCCACATCATTAGTGAAAGCGGGATGAAAGAAGCGGAGGATGTTTTAACCGTTAAACGTGCTGGTGCTTCAGGTGTGTTAGTCGGTGAAACGTTAATGACACATGATCCCAAACAGATGATTGGGGCGTTTTTAAATGAATAACCTACCGCTTGTAAAAATTTGCGGGGTGACAGATATCATGGCAGCGCGCGTCGTTGAACAAGCAGGCGCTGACTTTATTGGCTTTGTCTTCGCAAAAAGTAAACGCCAGGTCACACCAAAAGCCGCAAAAACGATTATTCAATCACTGGAAACGTCAATTAAAACTGTCGGTGTATTCGTGGATCACCCGAAAGACACCGTTGAACAAATTGCACGTGACGTTGGGCTTGACTACGTTCAGCTTCATGGCAGTGAAACACGAGCGGAAATCTTAGACTACACGGTACCAGTCATCAAGGCGTTAACGTTAACAACAAAAAAAGACCTCACCCAACTAACAGCGTATGACGAGATCTGTGCCTATCTCCTCGTGGATGGTCCGGTACCGGGTTCGGGTGAGGCATTTGATTGGGCGTGGCTATCAGAGACGAAGCTAACGACCCCACTCCTACTTGCGGGAGGACTTAACGTAGACAATCTTGACGCGGCCAAACAAGTAACCGCGATCAGTGGTTTTGACGTCTCTAGTGGCGTTGAAACAGAGGGAATAAAAGATCATCAAAAAATAACAGACTTTATCGACAAAGCGAAGGGTAGGGAAAAATATGTATCAACAACCAAATGAATCAGGGCACTTCGGTCAGTTCGGCGGAAGATTTGTCCCAGAAACTCTGATGCCAGCGGTCCTTGAATTAGAAGCGGCTTATAATGAGATTAAGGATGACCCAGACTTTTTAGAGACGTTTCACTATTATTTAAAAGATTATGTTGGAAGAGAAACACCGCTTTATTATGCAGAGCGGTTAACGGAAAAATTGGGCGGGGCAAAAATTTATTTAAAGCGAGAAGATTTGAATCATACCGGTGCTCATAAAATTAATAATGCCCTTGGTCAAGCGTTACTCACCAAGCATATGGGAAAAAAGAAAGTTGTCGCTGAAACTGGCGCCGGTCAACACGGGGTCGCCACTGCCACCGCCTGTGCCTTACTCGGGCTTGAATGCATCGTCTTTATGGGCGCGGAGGATATTAAACGCCAGAAACTCAATGTGTTTAGGATGGAACTGCTTGGGGCAAAAGTAGAAGCGGTTCATCACGGTAGTGCGACCTTAAAAGATGCGGTCAATGAGGCTTTGCGTTACTGGGTTAGCCATGTCGAGGATACCCACTACATTATCGGGTCTGTTGTTGGGCCGCATCCATTCCCACAAATCGTTAGAGATTTTCAAAGCATGATTGGTCGGGAGACAAAACAACAATTTAAAGACAAAACCGGCACCTTACCCGATGCACTGATTGCTTGTATCGGTGGCGGGAGTAATGCGATGGGGATGTTTTATCCATTTGTCGATGATACGCCTGTTAAGATGTACGGGGTTGAAGCAGGTGGCCACGGGGTTCAGACAGGCAAACATGCGGCGACGCTCACTGGTGGCAGTGTTGGGGTCTTACACGGGACGATGACGTACTTACTCCAAGATGGTGACGGACAAATCACAGAAGCAGACTCGATTTCGGCAGGACTCGATTACCCCGGCATTGGACCAGAGCACGCCCACTTAAAAGACATTAACCGCGTTGAGTATGTTTCCGCCACAGATGAAGATGCTTTATTTGGTCTTAAGCTCTTATCTGAAACAGAAGGTATTATTCCAGCACTTGAAAGTGCGCATGCGATTGGATATTTACCTGAGCTCGTCAAGTCGATGGGAAAAGACCAATCGATTGTCGTCTGTTTATCAGGACGCGGTGATAAGGATGTAGAGACGGTGAAAGCCGTATTAGGAGGTCAAAACCATGAGTAAACAACAATTAGACACGCGTTTTAAACAGATTCTGGACCAAGGCGACAAATTGTTTGTGCCTTATATTATGGCAGGTGACGGCGGGCTTGACGTCTTAAACGAACGGATTCAGTTTTTAGAAGACTGTGGGGCCAGTGCGATTGAACTCGGTCTCCCGTTCTCTGACCCGGTCGCAGACGGTGAAACGATTCAACAAGCAGGCATCCGCGCTCTTAAGAGTGGCACAACGGTTCAAGGGGTATTTGACACGTTAAAACAGTCAAAAGATAGACAGATTCCGATCATTTTAATGACGTATATGAACCCGGTCTATCACTACGGTATTGAAGCTTTTGCCAAGGCATGTGTCGAATCAGGGGTGAGTGGTCTGATCGTACCAGACTTACCGATGGAAGAAGAACAGATGGTGACAGATGTGTTCGGTCAACATGACTTAGCGCTGATTCGTCTCGTGGCTCTTACGAGCTCAGCTGAACGTCAACAAGAGTTGAAAAAGCGGACAGAAGGCTTTTTATATGCGGTAACCGTAACGGGGACAACCGGTGAACGTCAAACCTTTACTGGCCGCGTGCATCAGTATTTAGCTAACTTAAAGGAGGGAGCTACAACCCCTGTATTAGCTGGGTTTGGTGTCTCATCTGAAGAACAGGTGAAAAGTCTCTCCCAACATTGTGATGGGGTTGTCGTTGGAAGCCGGATCGTCAAAGCTTTCCATGATGGTGAAAAAGATGTCATTAAGGCGTTGATTGAGGCAAGTAAGCAGTCACAATAACCGTTAAATATTGAAACGAAAAAACAAGCGCCCATAAGCGGACGCTTGTTTTTCGTTTATATTAAAGAGTAGGGTAACTTTAGTTAGCTTCGTTTGCCATGGCGTTAAGTGCGACTTGGTTTAAGTAGTTTACCGGCTTATTGAAGTGTGGTTGGAAGAAGAAGTCGGTTAGCGCTAATTCTTCAATCGTCATGTCACGAGAGATCGCAACAGAAACGGTATTAACAACTTGCGTAAGGTCAGTGTCTGAAATAACCTGGGTACCAAGCACGCGGTGTGTATGTTTGTCATAAACAAGTTTTAATTTAATGATACTGTTTTCTGGCATGAAGTCTGGACGATACGTATCTTCATAGTAAGCCACGCCAACTTCCATGTCATTCATTTTTGCGGCACCTTCCGTAAGACCTGATGAGCCTAGGTGGTGGTTGTATAACTTAAGACCTGACGTTCCTTGTGTACCTGGGTGCTTCAAGGTTGGTTTGACTAAGTTTTGTGCCACAAGTGTCCCCATTCTCACCGCGTTAGTTGCGAGTGGAATGTACTGCGCTTTTTTCGTTGGGTTATAAGGCACCGCACAACAGTCACCTGCGGCGTAAACATCTTTCACGCTTGTTTGCATATATTCATCAATCACAATCGCACCATTGGGTAACATCTCTAATTGATCTTTAAAAAGGTCGGTATTTGGACGGAAGCCGATACATAATACAACGAGTTCAGCTTCTACTTCACCTTTATCCGTTACAACGCGTTCCACTTTATCTGTACCTTCAAAGCTTTTTACGAGTTCTTGTAGACGGAGTTCGACCCCTTTTTCACGTAGTGTTGCTTCAACAGGATCCGTGAAAGCTTGGTCAAGGTAACGATTTAAAATGCGGGTTTCCGCATCGATTAACGTCACATCTTTCCCGTTTTCTTCAAACGCTTCAACAAGTTCAACACCGATATAGCCACCGCCAACAACGGTTACTTTTTGAACGTTTTCTGAACGACGGATAATTTCTTTTGCGTGATCATAGTTTTTACATAGCACAACATTGTCTAAATCAAGCCCAGGGAATGGAGGGGTAATTGGCCAAGAGCCGGTTGTCACAATCAGTTTGTCATAGCTATGAATCGTAAAGTCATCGGTCTTTAAATCTTTTGCTTCGAGTTGTTTTTGTTCAACATCGACTGTAACAACTTCGTGTTCCATATGCATGTGAACACCTTTGTCTTCAAACCCTTCTACTGATGCGTAGAACAGTGATTGCGCATCATCAACGACGCCACCGACATAAAGGGCAATCCCACATGATAAGAAAGAGACATTGTCATTACGTTCGAATACGTGGATCTCAGCATCCGGGTATAACTCTAACGTATTTTTAATTGCGGCCGTTCCTGCGTGTGTACATCCAATTACTGCTACTTTCATTTTTCATTCCTCCAATAATTTTTTATTATTTTCATGTTGTTTAGTACAAATGGTTTATGTTTGTATTTTTAATCACAAGTGGTTGGAAAACGAAACCCTCTAAATAATGTGAGGGAAAGTGTTTGTGATTTCTTTTACAAACTTATTATACTACTTTGTTTAAAATGTGACAAGAGTTTGAGTATTTTTTCACAAACTTTTTTTAAGAATGTTGATAGAATAGGGTTTTTCTCGTCACCTATAATTAAATTCACAAAAAGTTCACACATTCTCGCGTTGATTTGTTCACAATATAAGTAAAAAAAGGAAGGTGATTGATACTTATAAGATGACGTCATCAACGTTATTCTTATACCCGTACGAGAAAAAAATATACGTCTATAAAGGTAAATAGTAAAATTGTTACAGCGTAGGCGTTGAGATGATGCTGATTCTAAAACGTCCGTCATGCGATAAAAGGCTTGGTATGACAGTAAGGGATTATTGTGTGAGGTTGTGAGGAGTGGTTTAAAATGAAAAAAAGAGCCCGAAGGCTCTTTTAGTGATTTATGCATACATAGCGGCAATCTGTTTTTGTAGTTTTTGATCGGTTACATACTCATCATAGCTCATCTCTTTATCGATCACACCTTGTGGCGTGATTTCAATTAGACGATTGGCGATACTGTTAATAAACTGATGGTCATGTGAAGTGAATAATAGCGCACCTTTAAAATTGATTAAACCATTATTGACACTGGTGATTGATTCTAAGTCCAAGTGGTTCGTTGGCTCATCAAGCACAAGAACATTGGCGCTTGATAACATCATTTTTGCTAACATACAACGCACTTTCTCTCCACCGGATAAGACTTTTGCTTTCTTTAAGGCTTCTTCGCCGCTAAATAACATCCGGCCAAGGAAACCACGTAAGAATGTTTCGGTCTGGTCTTCTGGTGAATATTGACGTAACCATTCAACAAGTGTGAGCTCGTTATTTTCAAAGAACTCACTGTTGTCTTTCGGGAAGTAAGCTTGTGAAGTTGTAACACCCCAAGTGAACGAGCCACTATCAGCTTCTTGTTTCCCCATTAAAATATCAAATAAGGTTGTTTTGGCGAGTTCATTTTTACCGATAAAGGCAACTTTATCATCACGGTTAAGGGTAAAGCTTACGTTATCCAATACTTTAACACCATCAACGGTTTTCGAAAGGTTTTCTACTTTGAGTAAATCATTCCCGATTTCGCGTTCTGGTTTAAAAGCGACATAAGGGTAACGACGTGACGATGGTTTAATATCTTCAAGCGAAATGTTATCCAACATCTTCTTACGAGATGTTGCTTGTTTTGACTTTGATGCGTTCGCACTAAAGCGGGCAATAAAGTTTTGCAGCTCTTTAATTTTTTCTTCTTTTTTCTTGTTTTGATCTTGTGCCATTTGTAGGGCAAGTTGGCTTGATTCGTACCAGAAATCATAGTTACCGACATACAGTTCGATTTTACCAAAATCAACATCAGCAATATGGGTACAGATTTTGTTTAAGAAGTGACGGTCGTGTGAGACAACGATGACCGTGTTCTCAAAATTAATTAAGAATTCTTCTAACCACTGAATCGCTTGGATGTCTAAGTGGTTGGTCGGCTCATCAAGTAGTAAAATATCAGGTGTACCAAAGAGAGCCTGGGCAAGTAATACTTTCACTTTTTCTGAACCGGATAAATCACTCATTAATTTATCGTGTAAGTCTTCATGAATACCAAGACCTTTAAGTAAAATTTGCGCATCTGATTCGGCTTCCCAGCCGTTCATTTCCGCAAACTCACCTTCAAGTTCAGCTGCTTTCATACCATCCTCTTCAGTGAAGGGGTCTTTGGCATAAATCGCATCTTTTTCTTTCATCACTTCATGTAGACGTTTATGTCCCATAATCACTGTTTCAGTCACTGGGTAACTTTCATAGGCGAAGTGATCCTGTTTTAGGACGGCTAATCGCTCATCTTTTCCGAGTGAAACGTGACCACTTTGAGGTTCAACTTCACCCGAAAGGACTCTTAGAAACGTTGATTTACCGGCACCATTCGCGCCGATTAACCCGTAACAATTGCCTGGTGTGAATTTAATATTCACATCTTCAAATAATTTTTTATCATCAAATTGCAAACTTACATTTGTTGCTTGTAACATCCGTGCATTCCTCCATCATTAAGCTCATAGAGCCTACTTTAGATGATTCCTGTCTGTTAGTCAATATTAATAGCTTAAATATAAGAAACGATTGTTTACTTGATGCGAAAATGAGTAACTCAACTTTCGCACCCCAAAATCGGCAGATAAGCCTTGATATAACTAGGT
>ERZ1673961.650-NODE-650-length-12482-cov-262.815804_pt1 | contig 12482 bp, 21 predicted proteins | sample MGYA00580189_ERZ1673961 | MGnify/ENA primary metagenome ERZ1673961 (study PRJEB41334, sample SAMN05608105) | rock metagenome | biome: terrestrial subsurface; feature: shale formation; material: shale | place: USA: Pennsylvania ... | reverse complement strand
AGTGGTGCATTTTTACTTTGCACTACTGGTGTATTTTACCTTTGCATTTGACAATTAATAATGCTATTGATAAAAATATGCTAAATTGAAATATATGATATGAATAAAAATCTGTATATAGTAATTTTATTTCAATACCTATTTTACTCCTATCTTTTTCTTCTGCTAAATTACGATAATAATTGCCATTTAAATCATTTATTTTAGAATTTATTTGATTTACTGTTTCTTGGTCTATTTTGAATTTAGATAATAATTTCTGAAAAAAAGTAAATCTAATTAATATTAACATTAAGAATATAGAACCAGCAAAATATAATATATATGATAATCCAATATTAAATAATAAATTCTGGCTGATAGTTGTAACTAGTTCTGTATAATCTGTAGATACACCTTTTGGTATTACAGAGCCAATCGATTGATAAAATTCATTTGCAATATTTTCTAATGGTTTTTGAAATGTGTTTTCAATGTTTTTATTAAAAATCAAATGAAAGTGTTCATTTGATTTTAAGAAGTTATAATTTATAAATCTAAATAATAACTCAACAATAGTAACTAATATTATATATGGGATAATTAATAGTAATGGTAATCTAATATATTTAAATAAAAATGCTAATATGTTAACTCCTTAAATTCAACTATTTATTAATAATACATTATGTATTAATTATCCATAAAATTACTTAATAGTAATACATTTTTAATGTATGATATTGAGTTAGACTTATGGACTTATGGGGTCAGTTGCCACCTTAAGTTCAAAACAAAAAATAAGTGTCAAGTGATAACAATAACTAAAAGATTACACTCTTTGTGATACCAAGAACTTTATTTAAAGTCTCTTCATCTACTTTTTCTACAAACTTTACTTTTCTAGCGTTGAAATCTATTGATTTAATTTGTTCAGTCATTATAAAGCCTGTTAGATTTTTACTTTTAACTTTTACATGAAAAGGGAAGTCTTTATTTGTATTTGTGATGGGACAAGCTATTGCTAATCCTAAAGCTTTATTAAAAGCTTCATTACTAATAATTAGTGCTGGTCTTCTTCCTCTTTGTTCATGCCCAGCTTGTGGGTCAAAAGTGAGTATTACTAAATCTCCCTTTTTAGGAATATAGTTTTTTACCATTCCTCTTTTCCTAATGTTGTGTCAAACTCTTCATTTACTTTGTAGTCTTGTGGCACTTTAGATATTAGCTCATTTAAATCATACTCTGGAATATTTTGTTTGATAGGTTCAATAATTGCTTTGCCATCTACAATTGTAATATTTACATTATCTCCAATATGAAGTTGTAAACTTTCCATTATATCTTTTGGTACTCTAAGTCCTTGAGAGTTTCCCCATTTTGAAATTTTAGCAGTCATTTTAACTCCTTAATGTATATCCTAAGTATATCATTTAATATTTTTAATGTCAAACTAAAAAACAAACAAGAGGTTTTCTATTTTTTTATTAATTTTTCACTACAATACGAAACTCAAAAATTCAAGGCTAAAAAATGGCAAAAAGTCAAAACAATAACAGTGTAAAAAGTTCAAAAGTTGATTTAGTTAAGCTAAGTAGTAACTCTACTCCAAAAGCATTTTCTAAAGACACAGCAGTAAAAGAGCAAGTTGTAAATGCAAGAAAAGCTTTAAGTCAAAACAAAGAAAAAGCAAAGAAAAAAGCTAAAATGGCAAAAAAATCTAGAAAAAAAGCAAGATAGTAGATTGCTATAGTAATATAAGTGAATTTTTCAATAAAATTTATAAAGCTTTTATTAAATTTAAAAATTCGCTATAATGCCTAAAATATAAGGATATATATGCCAAAAGGTAAAAAAACAGTTATTAAAGAAATAAAACTATTAGAAAATGATGAAATTCTAATAAATGGAAGAGAATATGTTATTCTTGAAACAACAAAAGATATTCAAACAGCAAAGACTATGAAGGTATCTTCAAATGGAAATAGAATATTAAGATTTGATGATGAAAATAAAAAAGCTAGAATTGATTTAAAAAGATCAATAGATATTTATAAAATAACTTTTAAAGATGAACAAAGAGCAAAACAGTTTGCTAAAAGCAAAGACAAAAAACTAATTTTAGCAGATGATACTAAAGAGATTATTTCAACTGCAAACTCATCTATACAAGCTCGTTCTATCATCTCTAAATTTCAAGATAAAAAAAGTAAAGATTATGACAAGCAATTAGGTGTAAATACTTTTTATTTATTTGAAGAGTAAACTCTATAACAAATCAAATTACAATATGTAATATTTTTGATACTTTAGTTTTAATTGTTGTATACTTTTATAAATAAAACAGAGGTTACTACAATTAGAAAGAAGGATATGAAAGTGCAAGGTAATATAGAAGTAACATACAAAATAGTAAATAAAAACGATTTAAATTTAACTATTAGTTTAGAAGAACTCTTGAAAAATGAAAAAATAGTAAAAGCTATAAAAAGTGAGTTTGCAAAAGGATATCGAAATATTGATATTAAAACTGATTCAGATTTAAGCGATAAAATTAAAGTTGAAACTATAAAGAAGCATTACTCTTTTAGTGCTTTAAAAGATGATTTTGCAGATATTATTGCTCTTGCTGAAGATCATGCTACAAATAATAAGCTACTAAAAAAAGACTCTTTTGTTGAACTTGTAGATATAAAAACAGTTGAATAGTTTTTTGATTTTAAAAAAATAATCTTTATTGTTCTTTTGGGTTTTATAATGGTCTAACTTTTATAATAGTAAGATTTAGTATATAAATAAGAATTGGAATAATTATGTTAAAAAATAATAAATATATCAATAAAATTAAGTATTACTATAAGTTGGCAAAAGAAAAAAAGATTGATAGCTATATGATACTTGCTGGTGCAGCTGGTGTATTACTTGGATTAGTTTGTTCATTACCTATTATAAACAAAATATTTGCTTGGTTTATACTGTTTGGAGTTGTAATAAAACTATATGATTTTTCAGAAGAGATAGAGAGAAATATAGTTCCATACGATTTTAATCGTTTATTGCCACCACCAAAAAAATAATATACTTATGAGTATATAATCTAGTTAATTTTAGTTGACTAATCTCTTTATGGCTGTAAAATCTATATTTTACAGCTATTTCCTATCTTAATTTTCAAGTCTTGTATTAAAATTATAAATATATTTATTAACAAAGATTAAATATTTAATTGTTATCATATTCAAAATATTGTGGAGAGATTATGAAGAATATTTTAGTTATTGGTATGATTATTATTGCTATTGGTTATATGATTGTTATGATGAAAAATAATTATGACAATGTAAAACAAACAAATGAAAAAATCAATCAGCAAAAGAAAATAAAATAAAAAACTTGAAGTAAAGGAGTTTTATATGGAACGTTGGTTTATTTTAGCGGGTTTAGCTCTTGTTTTGGTAGGTTTGATTTTGCGTTTTATTCCAAATGTTTTTAGTTGGTTTGGAAAACTTCCAGGAGATATACATATAGAAACTGAAAGCACAAAAGTAATGTTTCCTTTAACATCAATGATATTAATAAGTATTGCATTATCTTTAGTAATAAGCCTTATTAATAAATACTAAAATGAAAGATATAAAACTTTACTATGATAAAGATTGCCCTTTTTGTTCAAAGTATGCTACTTTTTTAAAACTAAAAGAAAATCATAAACTAACTATTTATAATGCAAGAGATAATAAAGAGTTGATGAATGATTTTTATAAAAAAGGTTTTGATATCAATAGGGGCTTTATTATTTTGATTGATGATTTAGTTTTGATTCAAGGAAGTGATGCTTTAGCTTATCTTGATAATATTGCAAAAAATAGATTATTTATTTTTAGAAGTTCAAAACTAATGTTTTTTATATATCATATTTTCAAGTTTTTGAGAAAAATAATACTCTTTTTACTAAGAAAAAATACAAATATTAGAAGTTGATTTATAGTTAAGTTAATTTGACTATAATTTATGCCTATTTATAAAATAAAGGAAAATTATCATGAGAATAGCTGTTTTTTGTGGCTCAAGTGCTGGAAATAATGAAATATATATAGAAGAGATAAAAGCACTTGGAGAGTTTTTTGCAAAAAATGACATAGAGTTAGTTTATGGTGGTGGAAAAGTAGGACTTATGGGTGCAGTTGCAAATAGTGTTATGCAAAATGGTGGCAAAGTTTATGGTGTTATTCCTGAAAAACTACAAGAAAAAGAGCTTGCACACACAGGTATTACAAAACTAAAAGTAGTAAAAGATATGCATGAAAGAAAAGCAGAAATGGCAGCAAATGCAGATGCCTTTATTGCTTTTGCAGGTGGAGCTGGAACTTTAGAAGAGATTTTTGAAGTTTGGACTTGGGCTCAACTTGGATTTCATTCAAAGCCTTGTGTATTTTTTAATATAAATGGATTTTATGATAGTTTATTTGATATGATAAATAACATGGTAAAAGAAGGATTTTTAAAAGAAGAGTATGTAAATATGTTAATTAAAACAGATGATAAAAAACAGATGTTAAAAGCTATCAAAAACTATAAATCACCAAATCAAAAATGGTAAAAAAAGAGTGAAAAACACTCTTTTTAAATAATAGCTTCACCTTGTGGTGTTGTTCTTACAAGTTCAATTTGAAATGTATCATTTGCTATATTTCTTGGGCTTGTATCTTTATATTTTTTAACTATTTTTCTAATAGTATCTAGCTCTTCTTTTTCAAAAAGTGAACTGTCAAACTCTTCTTCAACTTTGATAAATCTTAATTCTGTATGAGTCTTTTTACTAATTGTTTCAATATCTATATACTCAAGAAGTTCTCTAATTAAAAATAGCATTTCATCTTCTTCATCTAAATCTTCATTGTTTTCAATAATTGTAAAGATTTCTTGCATGATTTTAGGAGTTGGTGCTCTTTTTTCTTTGATATAATCATCTGCAAATATTTTTTCACCATTTTTTTGTAAGTTCTCATAATCAACCAAAAATAAAAGTGTTGAAACTTTCTTTTGATTTATAAATTGTGCATCTTTTTCTAACATATATAGTATAAAGTTTGCAATTTTTGTAATATCAAAACCCATAAATTAGATGTCCTCTTCATGTAGTTGCATCTCTTCTAAAACAGCAAGAATTTCAACTGCTTGTTCTTGTGTTAATTCATCTTTTGCAATTGCTCGTAATGTCTCTTCGAAATATTTTTTTAAATCTTTTAAGTATTGAAGTTCTTCTTTGTCTTCATCATTTTTGATGTTTTTTGATACTTCAATAATAGTTTCATCTAACTCTAAAAGTGCATCATCTTCTAATAAATCTTTTAACTCTTTGATTTTTGCTGTCAAGTTTATTCCTTTGTCTTTTTTTGAAAGTATAACTAAATAAAAATGATAAAACTAGTAAACATTAAACCCAAAACATAACTTTTGCTAAAATTACAATTATAATAGCTAAAATAAGTGCAATAAGATGAAAGTGTTTCATAAAAGCCATTGGTTTTTTTTGTCTAAATTTACAAGATAGTGAATATAAAACCCCAATAGCAATACCCAAAACTAAAAATAGTTTTATCCAAAGTAAAATTTGCATATTTGTTTGAAAATATCCCAATGTAGAGTTTACATATTTTGAAAACATATAACCACCACTTAGTACAAGTAAAAGTACACAAACTGGATAGATTTTTACACCCTTTGTATAAATAGTCTGTTTTATCTCTTCTGCTTTTTGTGTATTGTATTTTTTATCTAAGATATTCAATACAAAAACATCTGCAAAAATAAAACCTACAAAAAAGATAGCACAAAAAACATGAATAATAAGCGCGATGTTATAAGCCATAATAGCTCCTTTATTGATTTTGATAATTATACTTAAAAAGAAAAAAATAAAAATTGATTTTTGTCAACTTCTTTAGATATAATGAATCATCTAACAAAAGGAAGCAACATGGATACTATTTTAAATTACATTAAGATAAATGAAAATATCTCTACATCAGGTCAGCCAACAGAAGATGAGCTTAAAATGATTGCAAATAATGATTTTAAAGTAGTTATTAACCTTGCATTGTGCGACTCATCTTTAGCTTTAGAAAATGAAGATAAGATAGTAAGTGATTTAGGTCTTACTTATATTCATATACCAGTTGATTTCCAAAATCCAGAACTAGAAAACTTGAAGATTTTTCTAAATATACTAAATGGTTTTGTAAATGAAAAGGTTTGGATACATTGTTCAAAGAACTACCGTGTTACATCATTTATGTATGTTTTTCATAAATACTTTTTAAAAACACCTTTTGAACAAATCGATTTGTCAATGTTTGATTTTTGGACTCCAAATACACAATGGCAAGAGCTAATGAAAATCTCTTTTGAAGAGTTACAAGCATAAAATAAAAGTCTCTTTTATGATAGAATTTGGTACAATTTCCACGTTTATAATAAAATAATAATTAAATATACAAAAAATATGGGATATATTTTGAGAATAGAGACAAAAATAGCAAAATTTACTAGCCCTTTGTATCTTGAAAGTGGTAGGATTTTACAATCATATGATATTGCTTATGAAACATATGGAGAGCTAAACGAAGATAAATCAAATGTAATAGTAATATGCCATGCATTAGCAGGGAGTCATCACGCAGCAGGAAGATATGCAGATGAAGCTAAGCCTGGTTGGTGGGATAAGTTTATTGGTGATGGAAAGGCTGTTGATACAAGAAAATATTTTGTAATTTGTACAAATAATATTGGTTCATGTTTTGGTTCAACAAGCCCTATGAGTCCAAACTATCCAAGTAAAGAGCCTTATAGATTTAAGTTTCCAGTACTTGCAATCTCAGATATTGTAAAAGCACAAAGAAACCTTTTTGATTCATTGGGGATTTATCATGCAAAAGCAGTAATTGGAGGTTCAATGGGTGGAATGCAAGCACTATGCTATGCGATTGAACATCCTGAGTTTTCAAAAACAATCATACCCTTGGCAACAACTGCATATACAAGACCTTGGGCAATTGCAATAAATAAAATAGCAATGGAAGCTGTAAGACATGACCCTGCATTTAACAACGGTCATTATGATAAAAAAGATTTGATAGCAAATGGACTTCCAGGATTAGCAATAGGAAGAATGGCGGGACTTATAGCATATCTTAGTCCAAATGTATTTAATAAAAAATTTGCAAGAAATTATGCACATACAGATGGTTTGTATGAACTTTTTGGACGCTTTGAAGTTGAAAGATATTTAGAATATAACTCTTATAGCTTTCCAAAAATATTTGACCCTTTATCGTATTTGTATATTTGTAAAACAATGAATATATTTGATGTGGGAAGAAACAAAGATAAAATAGAAGACTCTTTTTCTAAAATCAAAGGAAAATTACATCTTATATCATTTTCAGATGATATGCTATTTTTTCCAGAAGAGATGGAAGAGATATATGATATTATGTGCAAAATTGGTAAAAAAGATCAAGTAACATATAAGATGATAGAGAGTCAATCAGGACATGATTCCTTTTTAGTAGAAGTTGATAAATTTGAAGATTATGTAAAAGATATATTAGAGGATAAAATATGAATGAAGAAAAACAAGAAGAAAAGTTAGCATTTGAAGAAAAAATCTTAAAAGCAAAAGAACTTTTAGAAAAATTAAATAGCCAAGATATAACACTGCAAAACTCTATTGAAGTATATAAATCAGGAGTAAAAGAGCTAGAAGAAGCTCAAAAACTACTTGATGAAGCAAAACTAATATTTACTACAAAAGAGAAAGATAATAACTAAAATTATTATTTAATAAAAACTTAGCTAAACTTTTCCAAGTAAATTTTGGAGAAGTTTATGAAAACTACAATAAAAAACTTAGAAAATATCGATAAACCAAGGGAAAAACTCAAAAAATTAGGTGTTGATGCACTAAAAGATTATGAACTTATGGCTATACTTTTAGGAAGTGGAGTAAAAGGTAAAGATGTCATAACTTTATCAAAAGAGATAATCAAACTATTTAAATCAGACTTTGAAAATATAAGCTTAGAAACCTTACTTCAAATACATGGCTTAGGAACAGCAAAAGCATGTCAAATAGTAAGTGCAATAAGCTTAAGTAAAAGATACTTAATAAAAAATCAAAATATAAAAATAACAAACTCAAATGATGTATTTGAAGAACTAAAACCATACAAAAACAAACAACAAGAACATTTTTTTACACTATATCTTGATGGAGCAAATCATCTAATAGAAACAAAAGTTATAACAATAGGCACACTAAACCAAAGCTTGGTTCATCCAAGAGAAGTCTTTTCATATGCAATAGAAAAAAGATGTGCAAGTATCATAGTAGCTCACAATCACCCAAGTGCAATTCTAAAGCCAAGCAGTGAAGATATAAATGTAACCAAAAGATTAAAAGAATCAGGAAAAATACTAGGAATAGAACTACTTGATCATGTAATATTTACAAAAGATGGATTTTATAGTTTTCAAGAAGAGGGTGTTTTATGAATATGTTTAATAAAAGAATAAAGTTGTATGATATAGAAATAGGTTCCTTAGTTTGGGTTGAATTTGGAGAGACTAAACATATATTTTTAAAGCAGATGGAAAGAGAATTAAAAGAAGAGTGTTTTTCTTTAGATGATTGTCCTCATGGATTAAATCTTTTGCATGAATTCTCGTATTATCATATGGCATTCTTATTGACAAACAAAGTTAATAAAGTAGTTGCCGTTGTGCCTGTTACTCAATATAAAGACAGAGATAATAATTACTCTGATCTAAATATTATTTTAGAAAAAAATGATTTTGGTTTAAATCTAGTGAAAAAGAGTACTATTAAACTTGATCAATTAAGATTTATTGATAAATCAAGAATTGTAAAGGTTGAGAAGAAATATATTAATAAAACATTGAAACATTTGATTTTAAAAAAAGTACAAGACATGTTTAAGCATGCTTGATTTTTTCAATTTTTTAATGTATAATGCACTCATAAAGAATTTGGGCGGTCATAATTTGTGGCGGGCTCGCCGATGGCAGGGGTACTGAAAAGGTGCCCTTTTTTTATGCTCTAAATCAGTAATCAAAACAACTATCCTTTAAGTATCTTTTATTTTATCCAGTACACTACAAACTTTTAGTAAAATATTTACTTTAAAATAATACAATAGGTTTTTTATGGGCGAAGAGAATAAACGAAGATTAGAACAACAGTTATGGAATATAGCAAATACCCTAAGAGGTAAGATGGATGCTGATGAGTTTAGGGATTATATCCTTGGATTTATCTTTTTTAAATACTTATCTGAAAAGATGGAAACATATGCAAATGAGCTTTTAGAAGAAGACAAACTTATATATACAAACCTTGATGAGAAAAAAGATATAGAGTTCTTAGAAGCTATTAAAGAAGACGCACTAGAACAGCTTGGATACTTTTTAAAACCAAGTGAGCTTTTCTCTGCTATTGCAAAAAAAGGAAATAGTGACGAAGACAATTTTATCTTAGATGATTTGACAAAGATTTTACGAAATATTGAAGCTTCAACTATGGGGCATGAGAGTGAAGATGATTTTGAAGATTTGTTTTCAGATATTGACCTTACTTCTAAAAAACTAGGAAGAACAGAAGAGCAAAAAAATACTCTTATCTCAAAAGTATTAGCTCATCTTGATGAGATAAACTTTGAACTAAAAAACCACGATAGAGATGTACTTGGTGATGCTTATGAGTATCTTATATCACAGTTTGCAGCAGGAGCTGGTAAAAAAGCAGGTGAGTTTTATACTCCTCAAAGTGTCTCAAAAATCTTAGCTAAAATAGTTACAACAAACAAAGAGAAACTAAAATCAGTATATGACCCAACTTGCGGTTCTGGTTCGCTTCTTTTAAGGGTTGCAAAAGAGGTAAAAGATGTATCAAACTTCTATGGACAAGAGTTAAACAGAACCACATACAACCTTGCTCGTATGAATATGATAATGCACGATGTTCACTATAGAAAGTTTGACTTAAAACAAGAAGACACTCTAGAGCTACCACAACACGAAAATATGAAGTTTGAAGCAATAGTTGCAAACCCACCATTTTCTGCTCACTGGTCAGCAAATTCACTACACTTAAGTAATGATAGGTTTTCTCAATACGGAAAATTAGCCCCTAAAACAAAAGCTGATTTTGCTTTTGTACAGCATATGATACATCATCTTGATGACAATGGAACTATGGCAGTTGTACTACCTCATGGAGTTTTATTTAGAGGAAGTGCAGAGGGACATATAAGACAATACTTGATTGAAGATAGAAACTACCTTGACGCAGTTATAGGCTTACCTGCAAATATCTTTTATGGAACTTCAATACCTACTTGTATTTTGGTATTTAAAAAATGCCGTGAAGATAGTGATGATGTACTTTTTATAGACTCTTCAAAACACTTTGAAAAGATGAAAAATCAAAACTATCTAAGAGCTAAAGATATAGAAAAAATAGTAACAACTTATAGAGAAAGAATCCAAGAAGACAAATACTCATACAAAACAAGCCTAGAAGAGATAAAAGAGAACGACTACAATCTAAATATTCCAAGATATGTAGATACTTTTGAAGAAGAAGAGGAAATAGACTTAGATGAGGTTTCAAGTGAACTAAAAGAACTTGATAAGCAAATAGTTGAAAATGACCTAGTGATAAAAAGCTTTTGTGATGAGCTTGGTATTAAAACTCCCTTTTAAAATGAAGAGTGAAAAATGAAAAATGAAAAATTAAGAGTGCCGAAGCTTAGATTTAAAGAGTTTTCTGGGGATTGGGAAAATAAATGTTTTGGAGATATTTATAGTTTTTTACAAACTAATTCTTTTTCTAGAGCTTTATTAAATTATGAAAATGGAGATATTAAAAATATTCATTATGGTGATATTCATACTAAGTTTAAATCAAAATTTTATATTCAAGATGAAACAGTTCCATATATAAATCAAAATATAGATTTATCTAAAATAAAAGAAGAAAATTATTGTAAAGAAAAAGATTTAGTAATTGCTGATGCTTCAGAAGATTATAAAGATATTGGAAAAGCAATTGAGTTAATTGATTTGAATAATGAGAAATTATTAGCTGGTCTACATACTTATATAGCTAGAGATTATAAAAATAAAATGGCTTTGGGATTTAGTGGTTATTTTATGCAGACTTATAAGATAAGAGTTCAAATGATGAAAATGGCTACAGGAATTTCTGTACTTGGAATATCAAAAGGAAATTTAAATAAATTAGAACTTACAATACCACAAAAACAAGAGCAAGAAAAGATTGCCTCTTTTTTATCCTCTATTGATAAAAAGATAAATCAACTATCAAAAAAAGATGAGTTACTACAAAACTATAAAAAAGCAATGATGCAAAAGATATTTTCACAAAAGCTTAGATTTAAAAAAGAGAATAGAAGTGATTATCCTAAGTGGGAAGAAAAAAGTTTAAATGAACTTGTTGAATTTAATAATGGAAAAGCACATGAGAATAATATTGATGAAAGTGGAAAATATATTGTAGTAAATTCAAAATTTATATCTTCAAATGGTACAGTTAAAAAATATTCTAACTCTCAAATTTTTCCATTACATAAAAATGATATTGTAATGGTTATGAGTGATGTACCAAATGGAAAAGCTTTGTCAAAGTGTTATTTAATAGATAAAGATAATAAATATACTTTAAATCAAAGAATTTGTTCTTTGAGACAAACAGTAAATAATAATAGATTTTTGATATATTTAATTAATAGAAATAAATACTATCTAGCTTTTGATTCTGGGGTTGGTCAAACAAATCTTAGAAGAGATGAAGTGTTAAATTTAAAATTGAAAGTTCCTTCTATAGAAGAACAAACAAAAATAGCAAACTTTTTATCCTCTCTTGATACAAAAATATCACAAAATAAAAAAAACCTAGAAGAGACTCAAAAGTTTAAAAAAGCACTTTTACAAAAGATGTTTGTGTAAAAAGTATGAAAAATCACTCATAATATAATTATATGTGTAAAATATTAGAAAAATTACCCATATCAAAAATAGATATAATATATTTTGAGACTAATTTCATAGAAAGGTATGTGTAATCTAATGGTATGTATTCTTAGTAAAATATTGATATAATAATTTTTATTAATATTAAAAAAATATTATGATAAATGACCTATTCTACCTATCTTGAGAAGCCTCCCTTGGAGCCTTGTCAGTAGATGGGAACTTTTGTAAAATTATTATATCTGGTTATTGGATAAATTTCAAAAAAATAGATAAACAAAGAGTAAATAAATGACAAAAACAAAGTATTTATTATATGAATTTAAACAGTATAAAAATAGTAAATATCTCTATTGGTACAAAACTGATAATAAATACTTCACTCAAACAAAACCACCCCAAAATATACTTGATAAAATAACAGCTTC
>ERZ1673961.649-NODE-649-length-12500-cov-5.401045_pt1 | contig 12500 bp, 10 predicted proteins | sample MGYA00580189_ERZ1673961 | MGnify/ENA primary metagenome ERZ1673961 (study PRJEB41334, sample SAMN05608105) | rock metagenome | biome: terrestrial subsurface; feature: shale formation; material: shale | place: USA: Pennsylvania ... | reverse complement strand
TCAACTTCAACGCAGGTACAACAGGCGTGAGCATGGTTGAAGGCCGTATTTCTGCGGGTGTACTGGTGGGCAACGGTTCTGATATCGGCGGCGGCGCATCGATCATGGGTACTCTGTCTGGCGGCGGTAAAGTCGTGGTGTCTATCGGTGAAAACTCACTGCTGGGTGCCAACTCAGGTCTCGGCTTCCCGCTGGGCGACCGCTGCACTGTGGAATCGGGTCTGTACGTGACTGCCGGTACTAAAGTACGCATGCTGGACAAAGATGGCAACGAAGTGGAAATCATCAAAGCGCGCGAGCTGGCTGGCGTGTCTGACCTGCTGTTCCGTCGTAACTCTCAGACCGGTCAGGTTGAGTGTCTGGCGAACAAATCTGCGGTTGAACTGAACAGCGAGCTGCACAGCAACAACTAAGTCAGCGAAAAGCCATGAACTTGCCACGAATGCGTCGGCAAAATTCAAAAGGATAACGACAAAAGGTCAGCTATTGGGCTGGCCTTTTTTGTTGTCACAATTCAGCAGCTTGAAAAAGGTTTCTGCTCAATAGTGGCGTTTTGGCTCGATTCGGTTATCATTTAATGAATTTCCGCACATGATTCAATGCCTATCCGGCAGCGATAACAACTCAGCAATGAGACGCGGAAATCAGCATTGTTGCTTCGTATAACCCCACTGATAGGGTGTGGGGGTCTCTACCAGAATCCGTAAAATTCTGATTACGAAGAGTTAAGCGCACGATCGCTTTTCTCTTTGTATGGCCCAACAAAACCACCCAAGGTGAAAAGCGATTAATCTCAACTTTTTGATTAAGAGCCGATATATGAAAGAATTTATTCAGCAACTACCGAAAGTAGAACTTCACCTGCACATTGAAGGGTCGCTGGAACCTGAACTGATGTTCGACCTCGCCCAGCGTAACCAGATTGCGATTCCCTTTTCTTCCCCGGATGAAGTGCGTGCGGCCTACCAGTTTTCTAATCTGCAATCTTTCCTCGATATTTACTACCAAGGCGCCAACGTTCTGATCCACGAGCAAGACTTTTTCGATCTCACTTGGGCTTACCTGCTGCGTTGCCAACAAGACAACGTAATGCACACCGAAATCTTCTTCGATCCGCAAACGCACACCGCGCGCGGCATCGCGTTTGAAACGGTAATTAATGGCATTACGCAGGCGCTGGAGAAAGGACAACAAGAACTGGGCATCTCCAGTCAGCTCATCATGTGTTTCCTGCGCCATCTGAGCGAAGCCGACGCCATGCTCACTCTGCAACAGGCATTGCCGTACAAAGACAAGATTGTCGGTGTCGGCCTCGATTCTTCGGAACAGGGTCATCCGCCGGAAAAATTTCAGCAGGTATTCCGTCAGGCGCGCGAAGCAGGCTTTATTACCGTGGCGCATGCTGGCGAAGAAGGGCCGGCACTGAACATTCGCAACGCGATTGATCTGCTTGGTGTACAACGCGTCGATCACGGCGTGCGTTGTGTGGAAGACGCCGCTCTGGTACAGGAGCTGAAACAGACCCGAATGCCGCTGACGGTCTGCCCGCTCTCCAATCTGAAACTCAAAGTATTTACTGAAATGGAGCAGCACAACATTGTCGATCTGCTGCGCCAAGGGCTATGCGTGACCATCAACTCTGATGATCCGGCCTACTTCGGCGGTTACATGACCGATAACTTTATGGCGGTGGCCAACGCTCACCCGATGTCGCACCAAGAGCTGGCGCAATTTACCCTCAATGCGATTGAAGCGAGCTTCATTTCCGCTGAAGACAAGGCGCGTATGAGCGCGAAAGTGCATGAAGTGCTGGCACGCTTTGCGTAAGCGCTGACTACCCCAGAAACACAAAAGCTGCGCCCTGCGCAGCTTTTTCTTTTCATCTTATGCTTAACCGGGATGACCATCCGCCCTTGGTGTCAGCAACATAACACCAAACCGTGCCACAAACAGGCCAAATGCCAGCGCCCACAAACTGGCGCTGAGGTTCAGCCACAACATCATATGCACTGGCCAGAAGGCAACGCCAATGCTGCGCACTAACGCCGCCAAGAGCAGCGCAGAAAATGCCAGCGCCATATTCGGTCCCTGATAAATGGCACGACCAGTATGGCCCATGGTTACGCGCGCGATCATCGCCAGAATCAGCCCTGCCAGCGCGCCAATCGCAAACAGATGCAGCATATTGTGCGAGACGAAATGATTGCTGGCCAAACCGCGCACCAACAAACTGAGCGGTATACAGGCGTAAGCAGTGTGCAGTGACCACACTAAGGGCTCACTGAACGTGCGCCACGGCTGCCAACGCAGCCAGCGAACCAGTTGCGCCGCTCCTGCCAGCAGCATCAGCGGCTGCCCCAATTGCGCTTCAGCAAGCGGGAAAAAACTGATAATAAACAGCGCGACCAACGGGCCATTGGCCAACACATCCAACCACAATTTAGGGTCTGCTTTGTCAAACTGAAAACGGCGCGCAGTGAAAAACGGAATCACACGCCCGCCCATCACCGACAGCAGCAACATGAACCACCACAACATCGCCTGCCACACCGCAGAGGAAGGAAACGGCGGCATGCCTTTGATGGTGGCATAACTGGCAAAGTTGGCCGCAATTGCAAGAACAAACAGCGGGACAAAAAACAGATTACGCCAGCCTTTGGCTTTCACCACGCGAATGCCAATTTCGTACGCCGTCAGCACCAGAAACAGCGCTTCAATACTCGACGTCAGCCACAATGGAACTGGCGTCCAAAACAGCACGCGTACCAGCAACCACAGCGCTACCAACAGTGCTAACCGTGTACTTTTGGTACCGGGAATGCCGGTCCAGTTTTGTACGGCCGTGAGCAGAAATCCGGCCACGATCGCCATCGCAAAACCAAACAGCATCTCATGTACGTGCCACCACAACGCGGGCACACGCAGCGCGTCCGGTTGACCATGTTGAAACATCCACACCCAGGCCACCACGGCAATCACGGCGTACACGCTGCCCAATAAAAAGAATGGCCGGAAACCCAAGCGCAACCAAGCTGGAATACGTTCTTCAACCCGCTTATCGACGATATTTAACACTCTGACTCCTTCTCCCCAGTTCAGGTTGTTTTACTTACCTAGGCACAAACCGAGCCAGAAAATTATTCATTAAATATCAATAAATTAAAAACCACCTTTTCGTTGTCGAGTCAAATAAACACAACAAAAAAGGAGTCATTAAGACTCCTTTGGTTATTTATGACTCATAAAAATTATTGTGAATCACGACGGCTGATCACCACACAGGCAATTTGCTTTTGTTTGCCAAAACCGAGGATCTGCGACAGCGCTTTTTTGCCGACAGGCACATAGGCTGACGCCACCGCGTGATCTTCCGATTCGGCGTGCGGATCATGGAAAAAGAAGAACTTGTCGCTCATACCGCTGAGTACGATCCAGTGCGGCTCTTTCTTGCCGTCAAAGCGGTAGGTACTGATCAGCAGCAGCACGCACGAGCCCTGAGCGACCCACTCTTCGAGCTGAGCCTGACTTGGCGGCGCATCGATCATTTCTACATCTTCGTCAGTCAGTTGACGGCAAAAATCCTGATGCACCAGCTCAATGACCGCCTTTTTATTCGGATCGCGCACACTGTCGATAAACGGCGTACTGCGCGACTGGTTCCACAACTCAACATGAAAACCCCGGCGTGCCGCAGCAAGCGCCAAACCTTGACCACTGCAACCTCCATGGCCGGCCGCCATGAAAATGGTGGTCGCTTCACGCCACAGTTGCAGCTCCTGCGTCCGGCTCGGTTCATAGCTTTCATCCAGATATGAAAAGCTCATCATCAGACACGCGGCACCACAGGTAAATGGTGTGGTTTGCACGTACAGCGGCATCGGTAGCTGAACTTTTTGACCATGGGGTGTTAAACGTTTCTGCATGCGACGGCCATCACATAAATCATCATAGTAATGGATGAGCAGCTTCAAAGTTTTATAGCCCATTTTTTCATATAAATTTATGGCTGCTATATTGTCTTCACGTACTTCTAGCCGTAATGTAGTAGAGCCTTGATCAAGAGCTGCACGCTCGCATTGCTCGACTAATGTCTGAGCAATCCTCCGTCCTCTGAAATCGGGTTTAACGGCAATCGAATACAACCTTGATAGCTGTGTACCTTGATGAAATAGTAGCAATGCATATCCAGCCAGTTCCTCACCGGCGTCTGCCACGAAAACAATCGCCTGGTTGGAGTGTAAAAAACGCTTCATTTGACGCGGGGAAATTTTATCCCCATCAAAAAGCTGTTGTTCTAACGCATTAAGCGCAGTGAGATCAGCACCTTTCGCAAGACGAAAGTCCATACGATGTCCTTACTGGGTTTACAGGATAGTGGTTGGCAAGATTGCGACTCAATTTACCCAAAGTACTTGGCGTTGCAGCCAGATGAACAGCGAGTGAGTTCCCATGAGCATAGCTCACTATGTGATGGGGCAGACAAGCGCAGTCGACAATGCGGCTTCAAGTCAGAGGGTTATAATACACCTATTGTGATAGGAAAAAATTAACTATGGCAAACCTTTTAATCGTGACAGACCAGGCCAGTGACTGGCAGCAATATTTCCCATCAGAACAAGTCATCAGTGTCGATCAGTACCTGGATGCCGATTGGAAAAACAATCACCGCAGTCTGCAAGTGGTGAACCTGTGTCGCGATTACGACTACATGAGTACCGGCTATTACTGTTCTTTAATGGCGGAAGCTCGTGGTCACCGTGTTATTCCTCGTGTGATGGCGATTAATGACATCAACCAGCCGTTTTTACTGTCCAGCGGTCTGGTTAAACTCAACAAACTGTGCAAACACACCGAGTCGATTCACTGCAAAATTTACTTTGGCCGCACTCCGGAGCCAGGGCTGGAAAAACTCGCTCGTCGTCTGTTTGAACAGTTCATGGTGCCCGTGATTGAACTGGCGATGACCAAGTTCCAAGGTCACTGGCAGATCAGCAAAATTGCACCTTTCCCATTTCAGGATTTGGCCGATCAAGAGCAGGATTTCTTCATCGAATCGCTGGAACAGTTCTCGAACAAAATCTGGCGTAAACCGAAGCAAGAGAAGAAATACCGTTACGACATCGCCATGCTGGTGGATGAAGAAGAGAAAATGCCGCCGTCAGATGCTTCTGCCCTGAAGCGTTTTCGCCGTGCAGCCAACCGCTTGGGTATGAACCTGGAAACCATCTCACCAGACGATTTGTCACGTTTGGGCGAATTCGATGGCCTGTTCATTCGTGCCACCACCAACATCAGTAACTTCACCTACCGTTTTGCCAAAACGGCCGAGAAGATGGGCCTGGTGGTGATGGATGATTCCGAGTCAATCATGAAGTGCACCAACAAAGTCTTTCTGACCGAGTTGTTGCAACGCAACAATGTTCCAGCGCCTAACAGCGTCATCGTGCAGGGTTATGATCCCAACTGGAAATCCTACCTGATGGAACATCTGGAGTTTCCAATGGTGTTGAAGATTCCGGATGGCGCCTTCTCGCGCGGAGTGGTGAAAGTGCGCAACGAACAGGAGTTGGAAAAAGAAGCCACCGCGCTGTTTGAAAAAAGCGTGCTGATCTTGGCGCAAGCCTTTATGCCGACCGATTTCGACTGGCGTATTGGTGTACTCAACCACCAGCCGATTTTCGCCTGCAAGTACATGATGAGCCGTGGTCACTGGCAGATCTATCAGCACCACAGCAGTGGCCGGGTTTCCTCCGGTGGTTTCGAAACGCTAGATTTGAAACAGGTGCCGAAGCAAGTTGTCGATGTGGCGGTCAAAGCGGCCAACCTCATCGGAGGTGGTCTGTATGGTGTTGACTTAAAAGAAATTGACGGTCAAGTTTATGTTATCGAAGTCAATGATAACCCGAGCATTGACCACAATGTCGAAGACGCCTTCCTTGGCGATCTGCTTTACGACCGGGTGATGACCGAGTTTTTACGCCGCATTCAGATGCGTGGATTCTAAAATTAAAAGCCAGGGTAACCCCTGGCTTTTTCGCATAAGAGGATAGTTATGGATTTTCTCATCGATCACTGGCGTTTTAGTGAAGATCAAGCCGTTCAGCCTGAGGATAAACCACAAAACATTGAGCCCGGCCACTGGTATCATTGCCAACGTGACGCCGCCGGTGTGCGCGAATGGCTGGTCAGTAACGCCATTCCGGCTTCGATTGTCGATAGCTTGCTGGCCGAAGATACCCGCCCGTTGTTTGAACAGTACGATGATCAGAACTTCTTGCTGATCCTGCGTGGCGTCAACCTGAACGAAAATGCCGACCCGGCCGACATGCTCAGTGTGCGCATTCTGTATTACAACGGCGCACTGATTTCGAGCCGCAAAATTCCATCGAAAACCATTAATACGCTGCGCAATGCGCTACTCGAAGGCAACGGCCCTAAGAGTCTGGCGGAACTGGTACTGGGTATCGTCGATGGCCTCAACCGCAATATCGACAGCTATCTGGATCTGGTGGAAGACAAGATCACGGCGTTCGATGACGAAACTGAGCTCAGCGAAGAGCTGATGAATACGCACAAAGCGCTGCTCAAAATCAAACGCTTCATTAAGCCGCAGCAATACGCCATCGACGATTACCAGAATTCCAGTGTGCCGCTGGCCAGCAACAAACATTTGCGCCTGCGTCACAGCGTCAACACCATTACGCGCATTAACGAAACTCTGGACTTTTACCTGAGTGAACTGGAGATCATCAAAGGCGAGCTGCGTCAGTATCATGCTGAGAAAATGAACCAGAACACCTATCTGTTCTCGGTCATTGCGGCGATTTTCCTGCCCACCAGCTTTTTAACTGGCCTGCTTGGTGTTAACGTGGGAGGCATTCCCGGCACAGAATCACCGGTCGCATTTGGCGTATTCTGTTTAGGCCTGGTGGCAATTTTTGGATTGGAATTCTGGATTCTGCGCCGTTTGCAGTTTTTCAGCAAACAACCATAGCGAGAGAAGTGCGGCAAGCCTTGTATTTCGCGAACAAAGACACAAACAACCGCGCCATTTGCAGACTCAAACTGCAACTGGCGCACAAGAGGTAATGGAGTCAGCATGTACATTTTTGGCTATGGAAGCCTGATGAATTCCGCATCCCGTCAGCTTACTGGTAACACGGGAAAAGCTCTGCCCGCCACCGTACACGGTTTGGTACGCTACTGGGGCAAAATCGATGACAGCTATGTCATTTCACCGCTCGTGGTGAATCCGGGTGAGGGCCAGGTCAATGGTGTATTACTGGAAATTGATGAGGCCGCATTGGCAGAGTTTGACCGCCGCGAGCGCGGCTATCAACGCATCGCTCTGACAGCGGAACAAATCGAAACGGAAGCGGAATTTGACCGCGAGCGGGAGATCTGGGTTTACGTGACCGAGCAGCACCAACCGCCGTGCGAGCGTAGCCCGATAGTGCAAACATATGTCGATACGGTTCTGGCTGGCTGCCTGGAAGTGTCCGAAGCATTTGCTCGTCACTTTGTCGAACATACCGTCGGCTGGCATCATCCACTGGAAAACGATCGCCATGCGCCGAAATATGGCAATCTGGCTGGGGTTTCACCCGCGCACCATTCAGTCATTGATGACCTGATTGCCAACGTACGTTAAACAATACGAACCCCTGAGGCAATCGGACGCTCAGGGGTTAACAGCACACTCTCTTCACCATCAACAGTTTCAGCGCACAGCAGCATACACTCAGAAATCTCCCCGCGCATGGTCACAGGCTCCAAGTTACACAACACAACAACCTGGCGATCCATCAGCTCTTCCGCACGATAATACGGCACCAGACTGGTCACGGTTTGCAATGTCTGCTCACCGACTTCAATCTGCACAATATAAAGTTTGTCTGCGTTGTCGTGCCTTTTAACGTCCCGAATTATACCCACTCGCAAATCGAGCTTGGCAAATGCGTCGTAACCGACGGTGTGAAAGGTTGAGTCCATAGCTGAGTTCCGGAAAGCAAATAATCGCTCACACTAGCAAGCCCGCACAAAAGCACAAGCGCCTTTGAACGGAACTATGAAGACTCGCACGTCGTTGACGTGGTAAGACCTCCCCCATGACAGAGGCCAATCACGCTTTACCGTGTGGTCTTAGTGGCTCTCATCCGTCAGCAGAAACTGATACACCGTGGTATAGGAGTATTCTTGTTCAGGAAGCAGCATACAACTCTCCTGCTGCCATTCTGGATGGTTAGGTGAGTCGGGCAAGAACTGGGTTTCCAGCGCGAGTCCTTGGTAATCGCTATACTCTGTCCCGTTGCGTCCCGGCGTGCCCTGCAACCAGTTCCCGCTATACAGCTGCATCGCTGGTTTATCGGTAAAGACCTTGAGCGTGACCTTTTCGTCATCGGATACCAGTGTCGCTGCACAAGCCCCCAGCCGGCACTCTTCATTCAACCAGTAGCTGTGATCATAACCCTTGGCGAGAGCCTGCTGCTCGTCGCTCATCAGATCCTGGCCAACGGTTTTCATGTAGCGAAAATCAAATCCCGTATTCCTCACACTCTGCAACCCGCCAAGCGGAATCGCCGTTTCATCTGTCGGCAGGTAACACTCCGCATTGATGGACAGCTTATGCTCAAGCACATTCGCCCCTGACTCCGCCCCCATCAAGTTGAAATACGCATGATTGGTCAGGTTAATCGGGGTCGCTTTGTCGCTGTTCGCCAGATAGCGAATGCAGACTTCGTTAGCGTCAGTCAATTCATACGTCACTGACGCGGTCACATTGCCGGGGAAACCTTGTTCGCCATCTGCAGAATAAAGAGAAAACACCGCTGTCCGCTCTGACTTGCTGACCAGAGTCCAGCGGCGATGGCTCCAGCCCAATTGACCTCCGTGCAAGCAGTTGGCTCCTTGGCTGGCGACCAGTTGCACAGTTTGCCCGTCATACTCATATTGAGCCTGAGCGATTCGATTGGCATAGCGTCCGACCGTCGCCCCCAGAAACGCTCCTTGAGATTCAAACGCAGTCATGCTGTCCACGCCCAGCACGACTTCACGCTCTTGTTCGCCAAGCGGTAACCGACAACTTAACCACGTGGCACCGATATCCATCAAGACAATACGCATTCCATGCCCATTGCTTAACTCAACGAGCTGAGCAACACGCCCATCTTGAAAACTCTCGCGAGTCATCGACTCAAACAACGGGTTAGCCACAATAAACCTCCGAATATTTGATCATCGATTTCACACCCCTAACACAGACTTCCAACCGCCATTTCATGCGCCAACATCCAGAACCAACAAAGATTAATGAACGAAGTTTAGCAACTTGCTATATCAATATGCTGTGATTAACACCTCACAAATGGAAACGTTTACACTTAGAATTATGAACAGAATTAGCGTACAAAAAACTATGTTTCACGGCTGATTAAAACGGAATCGTATAGATACATCACATATTTAACACCCGCTGATGTATGCCACCACGCAACTTAACAATATGTTCTACAATGAAAAAAAGAGATTTTTAGGCGGCGTATGTTTTTTTTGAGATGGTTAAAAGATCTTGCCTCTAATCCAGAAAAGTCCGGGATAGCTCTCGCCGTTGTGATTTCGTTGTTTATGTTGATTTATCACTGGCCAAGTATTAATTCTTGGCAACTAGGTGACAATGATAATTATATGCGACTTCACCAGATCCAAACTTTTATTGCATCACCGTCTTGGTATGTCACACCACTAAAAGATTTTAACTATAATGATGGACAAATCATTCATTGGTCTAGAATAGTAGATCTGCCAATACTAGCAATTTATTATACTTTAACAATATTTGTCAGTAGTACATTAGCTCTGAAACTATCCATCTCCATCATTCCATTAATTTATTTAATATTACTAACATTCACCTTAAATAAGTTAATCAAGTATTCCCTTGGTAAAGAATACCTATTTTTAGGAACAATATATATTTTATTCTCCTTAGTTATATCTAAGTTCACCCCGGGAAACATTGATCATCACAATATTCAAATATTGCTTTTCACTACGTTTTTATTGTCAACAGAAAACTACACATCTAAGAATAGCTATATATATTCATCGCTGTGTATCAGTACTTCGCTTACAATTGGTTTAGAAACACTACCACTTTTTGTCTTATATCTATCAGTAAAATCGATGATAGAAGTCAATAAAAAACCTAGTTATATAAGGTTCATAAAAAACACATCACTATGGACTTCTTTTTTAGGTACATTATTTTTATTTTCATTTTACCCAATACACGAAATAGTAAATCCGAGATATGACACGATATCTATTGGTATCTTATTTTATTTTCTATTGATAGGAATGGCATTAGAGTTATCATTATTCAACATCAACAGAACAAAAGTTTTCATTTACACACTTGTCGCTATAATTATTTCCTACCTACTCTTCCCTAAGGCTATTTCATCTCCATACAGTAACTATCCCGAGTTACTAAAAGTTTATTGGTTGGACCATGTTTCGGAAGCTAAACCTTTGTGGGAATTACTAAAAACCAAGTCACTATTTTCCAACCAAGTTTACATAACAACGGTAGTCCTTGGGGTTGTAGCAACTATTGCATCTATAAAAAACAAGAAATTAAATTCATTTCATATTTGCTTCTTGATCAGCCTTATACCTGTATTTTTTTGGCAAATAAGAATGATTACATTTACTTCTTTGTTAGAAATCCCTTTGCTATCTTTCATAGGAGTTAAGTTATTTTTAGAAATAAAAACCCCAGTAATAAGAATAATAATACCTTTGTTATTGGCACCAGTTATATTAAGCACTTTAGTGGTGACTTCAGATTATCTAATAAATGGTATTAAAGAAAAAAATAAAACAAGGACAACATTTAATGGCATACAGATCATAGAGAATCTAGGAATTGATAACAAAAGCATCCTCGCCTCCATTGATTACGGAGCTCCGCTATTAGCTCTTACTCACAATAAAGTATTTTCTGCACCTTATCATAGAAATATCAATGGAAACCTATTATTTATTAACATCATGCTAAATACATCGTCAAATGATGCATTTGACACACTAAGTAATAACCTAGTTGATATCATTGTTTTAGATTTAAACTCTCCTCAAGTAAAACTATTAATGGATAAAAAGTCAGATTCCTGTTTACTAAGCAGCTTGATTGGATCTACACCTCCAAAATGGGCAGATAAAATATATAGTGACAACGGACTATTAATATATAAGGTCAATAAGGATTATAGACATGGATAATCTAAATATAGCAATTCTATTACCCTGTTTTAATGAAGCGGGAGCTATTGGAACAACAGTGAAGCAATTTAAAGAATATCTACCTGATGCAAAAATTTATGTGTATGACAATAACTCATCAGATAACACGATAGAAGAAGCCAGCAAAGCAGGGGCTATTGTCAGAACAGAGAAACGCCAAGGCAAAGGTGAAGTTGTCAGACGAATGTTTTCTGATATAGATGCAGATATTTACATTATGTGTGATGGCGATTCAACGTATGACCCGAGCATTTCACCATACCTTCTGAACCGATTAGTTGATGAAGACTTAGATATGGTAGTAGGATGCCGATCCACTAATAACGAAGCGTATCCAATCGGACACATTTTAGGAAATAAGATCTTTTCAAACCTGATCAATTTTTTCTTTAATGCGTCATTATCGGATATTTTCTCAGGCTACAGAGTCATGAGAAAAAGATTTGTAAAATCAATTCCTGTGTTGAGTGATGGGTTTCAAATTGAAACCGAGTTAACAGTTCATGCGCTTAATCATAAGTTCCCCATATTGGAAGTTCCAACAACCTACAAACAAAGACCTCAGGGAACGACGAGTAAACTCAGAACATTTCACGATGGTTTTAAAATTCTAAGTTTCATTATCTTTCTTATTAGAGACATTAAACCACTATTATTTTTCTCTGCTTCATCATTAATCCTATCGATGATTTCATTGTTTTTTGGAATCCCTGTAATAATAGATTTCATCAATACAGGTCTGGTTGAAAGAATGCCGACTGCCATACTCTCCAGCAGTATAGGCGTGATCTCTATAACATGCTTATTTACCGGGTTGATTTTGGATAATGTCAGTAGAGGAAGAATGGAAAAGATTATTCTTTCTTATAAATCTTTCCCATCTCCCATAGTAAAATCTAGTACTGAACATCATTAGATTCCCCCTGATGATGCGTCATCATTTTGAAATAATTAGATCGTACTTAGTTATTGAAAAGATAATAAAATTACTTACATTTTAAAAATTGATATTATCAATAGACTCATATTACTCTAGTACTGCTCATTTCATTTGATTGAACAGTGTCATGTTAACTATTTTTAAAATATTCTTTTCTCTTGGCTGGGTCAGCTTTGGCGGGCCAGCCGCGCATATCGGCTACTTTCGCCAAGCATTTGTTCAAAAGCGAGGCTGGCTCACTGATGACGAATACGCT
>ERZ1673961.647-NODE-647-length-12529-cov-7.619929_pt1 | contig 12529 bp, 9 predicted proteins | sample MGYA00580189_ERZ1673961 | MGnify/ENA primary metagenome ERZ1673961 (study PRJEB41334, sample SAMN05608105) | rock metagenome | biome: terrestrial subsurface; feature: shale formation; material: shale | place: USA: Pennsylvania ... | reverse complement strand
TGATATCACAATCGCATCACGTACCGTAGGTAAGTGTGAGAAAATCATCGAATCTATTCAGAAGAAAAACAACCTGAAAGATTCAACTAAGAAATTAGAAGCTAGAGCAGTTAATGCTGACGACGTAGATTCTCTTGTTGCTCTTATTAAAGAAGTTAAGCCTGATCTTGTGATTAACGCTGGTCCTCCATGGGTAAACATGCCAATCATGGAAGCATGTTACCAAGCGAAAGTGTCATACCTGGATACATCAGTAGCAGTTGACCTGTGTTCTGAAGGTCAGCAAGTACCTCAGGCTTATGATTGGCAGTGGGGTTACCGTGAGAAGTTCGAAGAAGCGGGCATCACAGGTATCCTAGGTGCTGGTTTCGATCCAGGCGTAGTATCGGTATTTGCAGCGTACGCAGTTAAGCATCTGTTCGATGAAATCGATACTATCGACGTAATGGACGTAAACGCTGGTGACCACGGTAAGAAGTTTGCGACAAACTTCGACCCAGAAACCAACATGCTAGAGATCCAAGGTGACTCTTTCTACTGGGAAAATGGCGAGTGGAAACAAGTACCTTGTCACTCTCGTATGCTTGAGTTTGAATTCCCTAACTGTGGTTCACACAAAGTGTACTCAATGGCGCACGATGAAGTTCGTTCAATGAAGGAATTCATTCCTGCAAAACGCATTGAATTCTGGATGGGTTTCGGTGACCGTTACCTAAACTACTTCAATGTAATGCGTGATATCGGCCTATTGAGCCCAGATCCACTAACGCTGCACGATGGTACAGTAGTACAGCCTCTGCACGTATTGAAAGCGCTACTACCAGATCCAACTTCTCTTGCACCAGGCTACACCGGTCTAACGTGTATCGGTACTTGGGTTCAAGGTAAGAAAGACGGTAAAGAGCGCAGTGTCTTCATCTACAACAATGCTGACCACGAAGTGGCATACGAAGACGTAGAGCACCAGGCGATCTCTTACACCACAGGTGTACCAGCGATCACAGCGGCACTGCAATTCTTCCGTGGCGAGTGGGCGGATAAAGGTGTGTTCAATATGGAACAGCTAAACCCAGACCCGTTCCTGGAAACCATGCCTTCTATCGGTCTGGATTGGCATGTTCAAGAGCTTGAAGCAGGTCAGGGGCTTCCAGTTATCCACGAACTTAAAAAGTAATTATTTAAGCTCGTAGCAAACCTGGAATTAACTTAAATCTAAGCCGATGCGAATGCGTCGGCTTTGTTCGATTTTATAGTGCCTTCGTTTAGGCGAGGGGACTCAAGGTATTACAATGCAACACAACGAACTAAAAACCCCGTACTTCATGATCAATGAAGACAAGCTGGTAGAAAACCTAGAGAAAGCGAAACAGCTGAAAGAAATCTCAGGTGTGAAGCTGGTTCTTGCACTGAAGTGTTTCTCAACTTGGGGTGTTTTCGACATCATCAAGCCTTACCTAGACGGAACAACAAGTTCTGGCCCGTTTGAAGTGAAGCTTGGTCATGAAACGTTTGGCGGTGAAACGCACGCTTACAGTGTGGGTTACAGTGAAGACGACGTACGTGAGGTTGCTGACATCTGTGACAAGATGATCTTTAACTCGCAATCTCAGCTTGCTGCTTACCGTCATATCGTTGAAGGCAAAGCGTCAATTGGTCTGCGCTTGAATCCAGGCGTGAGCTATGCAGGTCAAGACTTAGCGAACCCTGCACGTCAATTCTCTCGCCTTGGTGTACAAGCGGATCACATCAATTCAGAAGTATTTGACGGTATTGATGGCGTGATGTTCCACATGAATTGTGAGAACAAAGACGTAGATGCGTTTATTGGGTTACTGGATGCGATTTCAGAACAGTTTGGTGAGTACCTAAACAAGCTTGATTGGGTAAGCATGGGCGGTGGTGTATTCTTCACGTGGCCTGGTTACGATATTGAAAAGCTTGGTCTCGCGCTGAAAGCCTTCTCTGAGAAACACGGCGTACAAATGTACTTAGAGCCTGGTGAAGCGATCATTACTAAGACAACGGATCTGGTTGTGACTGTGGTTGATATCGTAGAGAACGTTAAGAAAACTGCGATTGTTGACTCTGCAACTGAGGCACACCGTTTAGATACGCTGATTTACAACGAGCCAGCATCAATTCTAGAAGCGTCTGAGAATGGCGAGCACGAATACGTGATCGGTTCATGCTCATGCCTTGCGGGTGACCAATTCTGTGTGGCGAACTTTGAACAGCCGCTAGAAATTGGCCAACGTCTACACATTTTAGATAGTGCAGGCTACACCATGGTGAAACTAAACTGGTTTAACGGTTTGCGTATGCCTTCTGTTTACTGTGAGCGTTCAAACGGCGAGATTCAAAAGCTGAACGAGTTTGATTATTCAGATTTTAAACGTTCACTATCTCAATGGTCAGTGAAATAAGCGTTCTGGCTTTCTGTACTATATCAATGCAAAAGAGCAGCTGAGGCTGCTCTTTTTTATAGGAGGCGGGGCAGGTCAACAGACCCTAGTCTTCTATGATAACCCGAGTATCCTCACTCAGCGCTTCTAGCTCATTCGCGACATCTTCAATTTCCATTTCGCTTGGCAGTTTAATCGCGATTTTTGCACTGAACAGGCTTGAGCTGACGCCGCCACCTCCAGCAATAAAGACACGTTGACAGTCCATATCTAAAATCGAGATGCCTTGATCATCAAGAATATGGGTTATCTCATTTACGATGCCAGCTCTGTCGTTGGCGTCGAGTCTGAGCTGGAAGATCGTGTCGGCACTATGCGAGTAAGGTTCGGAATCGACGAATTTAACCACTAATGTCTGACATGCGGAAAATGCGTCTTTAACGATATCGGCTTTTTCTTTTGGTAATTCAATTTTAATCACCCCCGCCACTTGGTCTTCAATAAAGTTAACTTTACTGATTAACCATTTACCTCCATTTTCATGGGTGATGGCAGCAAGTTCCTTGATGGTCGCAGGTGATGCCTGACCAGCAAAATTAACGATAAACACAGTGTTCATATGGTCCCCTCCTGGAAAAAGGTTTGGACGCGGCACGGGATTACGTAGCGCTTAAGTTATTGGAATAAATCCTTTTATTCAGTGTAGGTGTTAGGTGGGGGATATGTTTGATGAAGGTCAATTTTTTGGGCTAATTCTTGACGCGAATATTTAAAACTGTGTTTGAACCACAAAAAAGCAGCCAGTCGGCTGCTTTATCGGTTTACGTCAGATTAGAACGTGACTTTTAATTCCATGCCATAGAACTGGCTGTCGTAACTGGCACCTGCGTTCATCGCAAACTTGGCTACATCCTGATTACCAAACCAAGGGGATGAACTAAATTGAAGTTCGGCACTGCCACCCCATGCGTCGGTGACCCAGTAGTGGACATGACCAACTGGGTTTAGGAAGAAAAGTGATATATCACCCACCGTTTCTGAACCCAATACTTCACCACCATTTGCCAGGATATCTTGCTCAGCGGTTACCATCATCTCACCAACGACAGCACCAAAAAACGGCGTAATGAAAAGGTCTTGCCAAGAAGGCACTTCAGCAAAAGCTTCCACACCATACTCCCAGAAGAACGCTGACATCGTAGCGGAATACAAGAACGATTCAAATTCGTTATAACCAGAGTGGCGGGCCGCGGTATAGTAAACACCACCAAAATAAGGGTGGATAATATAGTTGAGAACATGCTCATCTCGGTCCCAAACCGGACCATCAGAGACATTATCTTTCCATTTCTGCCCCAGCTTACTCATATCACGGTCTTCTTCATCCCACTTGGTGATACTTTCTGGAAGGAAGGTCATCAAACCGACAGTCGCAACACTCAAGCCAAGAATGGTGTACGTTTGGCCCATGAGGTAATCCCAGTCTTTATCTTGAGGAACGATAAGATGTTTGGGTTGAAGACCGGCGTCAAGATTTAAAGAATCATCATTATCCTGTTCAAAAGCCAGACTGCGGTTTTGAGCTTCAAAGGTGTATAGATTGGTCGTTGCACAGTAGCCGGACAGGCAATCAGGGGCGTACGAAAACTCCGAATGTCTGGCCATATCGTATTGGCTTGCGTTTGCAACGGTTGTTGTTACAAAGCCGAGTCCTGCTAGAGTCTTCTTGAATATGGATGATTTTGACACAAAGGTCTCCGAGTAATTGATTTGATGATCTAACTCAAATTATCCCTTAAATAAAAAACCATTTAAATACTTGATGTTAATTTATATCAAAATGATTTCATTACACTAGCTTGCACCTAGAGGTGTTCGGCTTACATTATCAACGTGATTAGAGCGTCGGCATGTGTCCTTTTTCATCACCCTCAAGCGCTGTCGTGGTGGCTTCTTTTGTTCCGGTTACCCTGTTTGAACCATGCAATTCAAGCGGATTTGTGTATAGTTAACACCAGTGCAGGTAAAACTAATTCAATAAATAGAACATGATATGAGTACAGCATACAAAATTAGAAATGTGCTCATGGTGAGGAGTCAGTTGTGAAAATTGCAATGCTTAGTACCGGTGAAGAAGTTCTTCACGGGGATATTGTTGATACAAATGCGGCCTGGATGTCTAGTCTGTTTTATCAGCAAGGATTTGGCTTAACTAAACGCTCAACAGTCGGTGATAAGCAATCGAGCTTGATTGAAGAGTTTTTAATGCTGAGTTTCAATAATGACGTTGTTATCGTTAATGGCGGTTTAGGTCCAACGACTGACGACTTGAGTGCCGCGGCAGCAGCAAAAGCGGCTGATTGTAAGTTGGTGCTGTTTAAGGAATGGCTTGAGCAGCTAGAGAGCATGTATGCGCGACGTGGCAAACCTATGCCAGATAGTAATTTAAAACAAGCCATGCTCCCTGAAACTGCTCAAATACTCGATAACCCAATCGGTACTGCCTGTGGTTTTAAAATGTTGATTAACGATGCGGTTTTCTATTTTACGCCAGGCGTACCCAGCGAATTTAAACTGATGGCAGAAACGCAGATTTTGCCTGATTTGAAGCGCACTTTCCCTGATGTTCAAGGCTCTTCATGTAGCCGCATTTATACATTTGGACTCTCAGAGTCGGGCATCTCAGATAAGTTGGACCCGATAAAGTTACCCGAGGGGTATGAGCTTGGTTATCGCTCTTACTTACCTTTCATTGAAGTGAAACTGTTTGGCCCTAACGATCAGTTTGATCAGCGTTTAAAGTTATTGCAGATAATTAATCAACACCTGGAGGCTAACACAGTCAGCATCGACCAGCCTATGATCGAGCATGTCGGCCAGTTGTTAGTAGAGAAAGCGTTAACGCTATCAGTTTCTGAAAAGAGCAGTGCAGGGTATTTGACCTATTGGCTCAACGGTGATGAAAATGCCGAAAAGCAACTTGGCCACAGCTGGGTTTTATCAGGCAGTAATCAAGCTATCAAAGACGAAGGTGACCCATTAGCTGCAACGTTTGCACTATCGGGTGCGACTCGTGAAAAATGCCGAACTGATTTGTCGTTAGTTACAGGCGAACTCGATGATGGTCTGTTTTCTGTCGCGCTATCGACGCCTAAAGGGGAATGGGGAGCTGTCTACAAGCTGTCCAGAAAATATCAGCGCGATGATCAAGTAAAAGTCATCAGTACGGCTGCTCTCGATCTACTGCGTCGTTATCTGGAAGGTAAGCCGATGTTTGCCCACTATGCGTTTTTAGAAAAAGCGAAAGAGATGCACATTCCATCCAATGCAATTTAGTGCCGTTTTTTACACGACTTTTGGATAAAAAAGCCAACTCTGTTGGCTTTTTAAATATGCCTATTCTTCACGTTGGGATTTTTCATAACGAGCAAGGAAAAGTCGTGTCGTTTCTTCGACCAGACGTTGCTTCTCTTTTTCCGTTAGTGGTGCTTTGATACGCATCAGCTGAGGCCACAGCGCGCTTCCTTTGATCAAACTATGCAGCTGTTCTTTAGCAAACTCGGCATCAAGATCGATCAGTTTGCCGTCATCACTCGCAGCAAGGATCCAGCGATAAACTGCGGTTTCTTTTTCTGCCAGCTTCTTCAATTCTTCCTGCAACATATCCGGGTTGCTGAACAGGTAGTCAAATGCTACTCGAGCCAAGTCTTGATATTGTGGCGAAGATAGAAATTCCAACTCTTCGGTCAGTAGTGACGCAAGTTGAGTACTCAATGGCTGCTTGCCACTGTATGTGACGTTGCTTTGCATTATCGCTCTTTGCCATAGTTCAGAAAGCAAATGCAGAACCAGCGCTTCCTTACTTTCAAAGTGATTGTAGATCGTGCGCTTTGACACATTGGCTAACGCGGCTAATTTATCCATGCTCGTCGCTTTCACGCCTTCTTCACGAAAAGCTTCAATGGCTGCCTCAACTATCGCTTCCCGTTTTAACTCACTTCGGCTCAGCTTTTTTTCCTTCATAAAGATCATTGCTCGTAATTATTTGATCCAATTTTACACTGCATAGTTTACTTTTCAATCCAGTTAAGTAAACTACACCGTATAGTTTACTTTTGGTGACAAAGAATGAAGTCAGTTACTTTTATCTTCTTAGGAATATTGGTGGTCGGTATGCTAGCGAGCTTAGCTTCTAATAAACAAAAGTTTTACAACAGCGAAATGCGATATTCATCGACGCTGGGCGACACGGTGAAGATCGTTCATGCATTCTTAACTGCAAAACGAGTTGATGCCGTCCCAAAAACACCGCTTCTCAATTATGAAATCAATCCTAACGAGCTTCGTCAGCCGAAGAGCGACTTCTTATATCGTCTCGGCCATTCAAGCGTGTTAATGCACATCGATAGCACTTGGATTCTTACGGATCCTGTATTCAGTGAACGTGCTTCTCCAATACAGTGGGCTGGACCGAAGCGCTTTCATCCGGCTCCAATCACAGCAAGTTCGTTGCCCTACATCGACATTGTGATTATCAGTCACGATCACTATGACCACCTGGATAAAGCGACGATAAAAGCGATCGATGAAAAAGTTGGTGTATTTGTTACGCCTCTTAAAGTGGGTGACCGATTGCAAAATTGGGGCATCTCGAGAGAAAAGATCATCCAGCTAGATTGGTGGCAATCGGTGTCGCTGAACAACATTGAACTCGTTTCAACGCCTTCTCAGCACTTTTCAGGTCGTGGCTTGTTGGATCGTAATCAAACCCTCTGGTCGAGCTGGGTTATTCTAGGCAGCAAACATCGTATTTTCTTTAGTGGGGACAGCGGGTACTTCTCTGGTTTCAAATCTATCGGCGAGCGTTATGGCCCATTTGATTTCACTCTAATGGAAGCGGGGGCTTACAACTCACTTTGGAGCGATATTCACATGATGCCGGAAGAAAGCGTGCAGGCACATATCGACCTGCAAGGGAAATTTATGATCCCAATCCATAACGGTACATTCGATTTATCCATGCACCCATGGTACGAGCCTCTTGAACGTATATCCGCAATAACTGCGAATCGTGGCGTTCAACTCGTCACTCCTGCTTTCGGTGAACAAGTCGTACTTGATGCGCCATCACTTAAGAATCGTTGGTGGCTAGAGCAATCAGCAAACAGCAACCTCGAAATCGCTCAGTTTTGAACCAATAGTCGATGAAAACTTTAAGGAGAAGATTATGAATAGATGTTTAGTCACAGGCGCAAGTGGTCACGTTGGTAATAACCTTGTCAGGGCTCTCTCTCGACAAGGAGACTACGTGCGTGCAGGCATCCGTAACTTGAAGAAGTCTGATTCATTGCAGGGAATCGATTGTGATGTTGTTTACTGCGATTTATTAGATAAAGCGTCACTGCGAGAAGCGCTTAATGGCATTGATACCCTCTATCAGGTTGCAGCAGTCTTTAAACATTGGGCAGAAGATGAGGAGGCTGAAATCGTAAACCCGAACCTGATCGGAACGAGAAACATACTGGAAGCCGCAAAAGAAGCAGGGGTAAAACGAGTCGTTTATGTAAGCTCCATCGCTTCTTTAGAACAAACACATCGCAACGAAAACGGAGAAATTATTGTTGAAGGATACAATGTTTCTGACCAGGTCAACCCATACTGCCGCGCGAAAACCCTTGCAGAACAAGAGGCATGGAAAGTTTCGGAAGAGTTAGATTTGGATATGGTGACGGTACTACCTTCCACTATTCTAGGCGGGGAATACAAACCGAATACTGAATCGCTCGACGCTTTCTCTGCAATCGTGAATGGTAAAATGCCATTCTTATACGAGTTATACTTAAGCCCTATTGATGTTGATGATGTCGTTAAAGGAATGATTAGCGCAGCAAAAACAGGCGTTCGTGGGCATCGCTATGTTTTAGCCAACACTTCCACCATTTCCACTAAACAAATCATTGATATTGCCCGCGAGATCAACCCGTCTCTCGTTGCTCCGAAGATACTGGATGAAAATGAGATTTACGCACTTGTTGATCAAGCTGAAGCGGAAGCGCTTAAAACGAATACTCGGCCTAAGATCATTCGCAGCAATGTGGCACGTACCCTCAAACATAAGTTTGTGTTTGATTTGCACAACTCATTGATGCATCTCGGCCATTCACCTAAAGCGGCAGAGACGGTTGTTAGAGAGACCATGCAATCTTTGTATGTCCGCTGATCAATTTGTAGTCTCGCAAAAAACGAACCCCACCTGTATGAGGTGGGGTTCTGAATACAAACAAAGGTGTTTACTTTGTCTTGTTACGTTCGATGCTACTCATTTGACGTCAGGCACGCTGCTTTTCTTTCATCGTGTAGTTAACGCCACTGAGTGAAACATTGGATTTCGCTTTACAGATACAAGGCAAAATTTCTTCGCCTTGGGTGTAAGCCATAGCAAAACCAACATACTCAACTTCACCAGACTCTAACGTACAGCGACATGCACCACAGTGGCCGTCACGGCAGTTATATTCTGGTAATAAGCCAGACTGTTCCATTGTCTCCAAAATAGTATTGGAAGGGTTAGATTCAATGCTGATAAGTTTGTTGATTTTGATTGTCGGCATTACAGCTCAAATCCTTCAAAGTCGTCCGCGCTTACTTCGTTGTCAATCTGACCAACAAGGTAAGATGAAATCTCTGCTTCTTGAGGCGCAACTTGAACGTTATCAGAAGACAACCAAGCATTAATCCATGGAATAGGGTTGCTTGTCGCTTCAGGGTACGCTGCTGGTAGACCTACCGCTTGCATACGAATATTGGTGATGTACTCAACGTACTGGCTCAGAATGTCTTTGTTCAGGCCGATCATTGAACCATCTTTAAACAGGTATTCTGCCCACTCTTTCTCTTGCTCTGCCGCTTCTTTGAAGAGATCAAAACATTCTTGTTTTGCTTCTTCTGCGATTTGCATGAACGTGAAATCATCCTGACCGTTACGTAGCAGGTTGATCATGTGCTGAGTACCGTTTAGGTGAAGCGCTTCATCACGTGCGATCAGCTTGATGATTTTCGCGTTACCTTCCATCAGTTCGCGCTCTGCGAAAGCGAAAGAACATGCGAAACTTACGTAAAAACGAATCGCTTCTAGAGCGTTCACAGACATCAGACAGATGTACAGTTTCTTCTTAAGGTCGTACAGGCTTACCTTAACTGTTTCACCGTTAAGGACATGCTCACCTTCACCGTAGCGATGGTAGTCATTCGTCGCTTGAATCAAATCGTCGTAGTAGTGTGCGATGTCTTTCGCACGCTTTAGAATGTGTTCATTCTCAACGATGTCATCAAATACCACAGCAGGGTCGTTCACGATGTTACGAATGATGTGCGTGTACGAACGAGAGTGAATCGTTTCAGAGAAAGACCAAGTCTCAATCCATGTTTCTAGCTCAGGCAGAGAAACAAGAGGAAGTAGCGCAACGTTCGGGCTACGGCCTTGGATTGAATCGAGAAGCGTTTGGTACTTCAGGTTAGAAATGAAGATGTGCTTCTCGTGATCTGGCAACTTGTTGTAGTCGATACGGTCGCTAGATACGTCAACTTCTTCTGGACGCCAGAAGAAAGAAAGTTGCTTTTCGATCAGCTTTTCGAAAATTTCGAATTTTTGTTGGTCATAGCGAGCAACGTTTACTGATTGACCCAAGAACATTGGTTCTTTTAGTTGGTCATTTTTTTTCTGGTTAAAAGTACTGTAAGCCATAATGCCTCAATTCCTTTTAAACCTCCCGCGTAGGGGAGGTTTTCGATATTCTGTTACTATTCAGTTACTGCGGATTGCTAGGGTCGTCTAGATTAAATCTTACAACCGCCACCTGCACAATCTTCTTCTTCAGGTTGAACTGCGTCTTTCTGTTCATCTTTAGCGCCATCACGAGTGTTATGGTAGTAAAGCGTCTTCACACCAAACTTGTACGCAGTCAGCAGGTCTTGAAGAAGTTTCTTCATTGGAACCTTACCCGTCTCGTAGCGTGATGGGTCGTAGTTAGTATTCGCAGAGATCGCCTGGTCAACGAATTTCTGCATGATACCGACAAGGTGCAAGTAACCATCGTTAGAACCAATGTTCCAAAGCAGCTCGTAATTGTCTTTTAGCTCAGTAAATTCTGGCACAACTTGCTTCAGGATACCGTCTTTCGACGCTTTTACTGACACAAAACCACGAGGTGGCTCAATGCCGTTTGTTGCGTTCGAAATCTGAGAAGAGGTCTCAGAAGGCATCAGCGCAGTCAGCGTTGAGTTACGTAGACCGTGTTCCATGATTTCTGCACGTAGGCTATCCCAATCGTAGTGAAGCTCTTCGTTACAAATCAGGTCGATATCTTTCTTGTAAGTATCGATTGGCAGCAAGCCTTTCGCGTAGTTTGTTTCGTTGAACGAAGGACACTTACCTTGCTCTTTTGCCAGCGCTACTGAAGCTTTCAATAAGTAGTACTGCATCGCTTCAAATGTACGGTGAGTCAGGCCGTTTGCACTGCCGTCAGAGTATTTCACACCGTTCTTCGCTAGGTAGTAAGCAAAGTTGATCACGCCAACACCCAGAGTACGACGGTTCATTGTCGACTTGTATGCTGCTGGTAGTGGGTAATCTTGGTAGTCCAACAGTGCATCAAGAGCACGAACAACCAGATCAGATAGCTCTTCAAAATCATCCAGAGACTTGATAGCACCTAAGTTGAACGCAGACAGCGTACATAGTGCGATCTCGCCAGAATCATCTTCTACGTTAGTCAGTGGTTTGGTTGGAAGTGCGATTTCCAAACACAGGTTAGACTGACGAACAGGCGCTACTTCAGAATCAAATGGGCTGTGAGTGTTACAGTGGTCCACGTTCTGAATGTAGATACGACCTGTAGACGCACGCTCTTGCATTAGCAAAGTGAACATCTCAATCGCTTTGACGGTTTCCTTCTTAACTGAAGGATCGTTCTCGTACTTAACGTACAGACGCTCGAACTCTTCTTGGTTTTCGAAGAATGCGTCGTATAGACCTGGTACGTCTGATGGTGAGAATAGCGTGATGTTACCACCTTCAACCAGACGCTGGTACATCAGCTTGTTTAGCTGTACGCCGTAGTCCATATGACGAACACGGTTTTCTTCAACACCACGGTTGTTCTTAAGCACCAATAGTGAACGTGCTTCACCATGCCACATTGGGTAGAAAACAGTTGCTGCACCGCCACGTACACCGCCCTGTGAACAACATTTCACAGCGGTTTGGAAGTACTTGTAGAAAGGAATACAACCAGTGTGGAATGCTTCACCACCACGGATCTCTGAACCTAGAGCACGGATACGACCTGCGTTGATACCGATACCAGCACGTTGAGAAACGTAACGAACAATAGAGCTTGCTGTTGCGTTGATAGAATCCAGGCTGTCACCACACTCGATCAGTACACAAGAGCTGAACTGACGGGTAGGCGTGCGCACACCTGACATAATCGGTGTAGGCAGAGAGATCTTGAATGTTGACGTCGCATCGTAGAAACGTTTGATGTAATCAAGACGTGTTTCTTTCGGATACTTAGCAAACAGACATGCAGCCACAAGAATGTACAAGAACTGGGCACTTTCGTAGATTTGGCCCGATACACGGTTCTGTACAAAGTACTTACCTTCCAGCTGTTTTACAGCAGCGTAAGAGAAGTTCAGGTCGCGCTTGTGGTCAATGTACGAATCCAGTACGTCTAGCTCTGCTTTTGTGTAATCTTCTAGCAGATGTCCGTCGTACTTACCCATGTCAACGAGTCTAGCTACGTGATCGTAAAGCTTAGGTGGCTCATATTGGCCATACGCTTTTTTACGTAGATGGAATACAGCTAGACGAGCTGCTAAGTACTGGTAATCCGGTGTCTCTTCTGAGATAAGGTCGGCCGCAGATTTAATGATAGTCTCATGTATGTCTGACGTTGTAATACCATCATAAAACTGGATGTGAGCTCGTAATTCTACTTGAGAGACAGAAACGTTGTGCAGACCTTCTGCAGCCCAAGTGATAACGCGGTGGATTTTATCCAGATCGATAATTTCTTTACGGCCATCACGCTTGGTGACGGTAAGTTGTTGGTTCATTCTGCTTT
>ERZ1673961.646-NODE-646-length-12531-cov-8.290718_pt1 | contig 12531 bp, 8 predicted proteins | sample MGYA00580189_ERZ1673961 | MGnify/ENA primary metagenome ERZ1673961 (study PRJEB41334, sample SAMN05608105) | rock metagenome | biome: terrestrial subsurface; feature: shale formation; material: shale | place: USA: Pennsylvania ... | reverse complement strand
ACTGGGTACTAACCCACGAGAATTTGCACAGAAAGTACTGGATGTTCTAGACCTTGACGGCATCGCGAGCAAAACAGAAATCGCTGGCCCTGGTTTTATCAACATTTTCCTAAGCGAAGAGTTCTTGGCGAAACAAGCAGATGCAGCACTAGCAGATTCACGTCTGGGTGTGGCAGAAGAAGAAGCACAAACTATCGTCGCTGACTACTCGGCTCCAAACGTTGCAAAAGAAATGCACGTTGGTCACCTGCGTTCAACCATCATCGGTGACGCTGTTGTACGTACTCTTGAGTTCTTAGGCCACAAAGTGATTCGTGCGAACCACATCGGTGACTGGGGTACTCAGTTCGGTATGCTTATCGCTAACCTTGAGCGTGTACAACAAGAATCTGGCGAAGTGTCTATGGAGCTAGCTGACCTTGAAGCCTTCTACCGCGAATCTAAAAAACTGTATGATGAAGACGAAGAGTTCGCAGTTAAAGCGCGTAACTACGTGGTGAAACTACAAAGCGGCGACGAGTTCTGCGCAGAAATGTGGAAGAAACTGGTTGACGTAACCATGATCCAAAACCAACGCAACTACGACCGTCTAAACGTTTCACTAACTCGTGAAGACGTTATGGGCGAGAGCATGTACAACGACATGCTACCTAAGATTGTTGCAGACCTAAAAGAGCAAGGTCTTGCGGTTGAAGATGACGGCGCGCAAGTTGTTTTCCTAGACGAGTACAAGAACAAAGACGGTGAGCCTATGGGCGTTATCGTTCAAAAACGCGATGGCGGCTTCCTGTACACCACAACAGATATCGCATGTGCAAAATACCGTTACGAAGAACTGGGCGCGAACCGCGTACTTTACTTCATTGACTCTCGTCAGCACCAGCACCTAATGCAGGCTTGGACTATTGTTCGTAAAGCTGGTTACGTGCCTGAGTCAGTTTCTCTTGAGCACCACGCATTCGGCATGATGCTAGGTAAAGATGGTAAGCCATTCAAGACTCGTGCGGGCGGTACAGTACGTTTAGCGGACCTTCTTGATGAAGCAGAAGTTCGTGCAGCGCAGCTGATCGAATCTAAGAACCCAGAGCTAGATGCAGAAGAGAAAGAGAAGATCTCTAAAACAGTTGCGATGGCAGCAGTTAAATACTCAGACCTTTCTAAGCACCGTACGACTGACTACGTGTTTGACTGGGATAACATGCTTGCGTTCGAAGGCAATACTGCACCATACATGCAGTATGCATACACTCGTGTTGCTTCTATCTTTGCAAAAGCAGGGGTTGCCATGGATGACCTTCAAGGTGATATCCAGGTTACTGACGAGAAAGAAAAAGCGCTCATCGCAAAACTTCTACAGTTCGAAGAAGCGGTTCAATCTGTCGCTCGCGAAGGTCAACCACACATTATGTGTAGCTACCTGTTTGAACTAGCTGGTCAGTTCTCAAGCTTCTACGAAGCGTGCCCTATCCTAGTTGCAGAAGACGAAGCCGTTAAACAAAGCCGCCTGAAGCTTGCTGCACTAACAGCGAAGACCATCAAGCAAGGTCTGTCTCTACTAGGTATCGAAACGCTAGAGCGCATGTAAGCGAATCTTAGCTAACGCTTAAAAACAAAGGCTGACGTGAGAGCGTCAGCCTTTTTGTTTATACTGAGTTCAATCAATACAATTAAAAATGAATTGGAAAACAAAATGAGTTTTGAACTGCACCCTCAACTAGCAAAAGACACTACTGTTATTGGTCATTTTCCACTTTGCGTTGCTCTGCTACATAAAGATAATGCCGTACCTTGGGTAATTCTGGTTCCCAAGCGTGCAAACTTAAAAGAGTTGCACCACTTACCCATGCACGATCAGAGACAGTTCTTGTTAGAGTCTCAGGCGGTGAGCCAAGCTCTTGAAGCGACATTCCTTCCAGACAAGCTCAATATGGGAGCACTGGGTAACATGGTGCCTCAACTGCATATTCATCATATCGCACGCTTTAAAGATGACGTCGCTTGGCCCGGACCTGTTTGGGGCAACACCAAAGGTGAGTTCCGCAGTGACGAAGAGCAAGATGAAGTCCTTGGGCGCATTCAGAATGTATTGTCACTCAGTTCTATTTTTCAAAAAGTATAGATCTGGCGCAGACTCCAGAGACGAAAAAGCCGCCAGTGAATAAGGCGGCTTCTTTCTGTCCGACGGTTTACATCGTCACTGTCAGTGATAATCCATCTTGCCGCGTCACCGCATAACGCACGCCAGTCACATGATGTGCTTTATTGGTGTCAACCAAACGGGTAATACGACCTTTGTTAATCCACACACTCAACATTGCGTCGGCGCCATCTTCACTCATGCCAAACTGCTTTGCCAACTCTGACTGCGACACCGCGCCGTTATCTTCAATATATTGATAAAGCTGTTTTAAGATCATGCCACTTGTGCCTCCAGAGAACCTTGCTGTTTCTTACCAATGCGCTTAAAGACACGATAAGTAGCAAAGAAAATCGCCACGATCACTGCCATCCATACCCCACTGGTAATAGGACTGTCCGCAAAGTGCATCATTTGATGATAGAAAGTCGCCGCCAGATAAGCTAACCCCATCGTCCACACCGCAATAAAGCGTGCAAAGTTGCTACCAAATTCACGCACATACGCCCCCATTGCAGCAACACATGGCGTGTACAGCAGAATGAAGATTAAGTATGCAAATGCAGCATGGCCAGAAACAAACTGAGATTTAATGTTGCCAAAAATAGAGGCATCAATTTCTTGCTCTTCTGCTACCGCATATGAATCGGTTAAGTCACCAACCTCGATGCCTAATGGATCTGAGTAACTAAGACCGGCAAGGTTCTCAGGTATACTCATGACCGCTTCTTCTAAACTACCTATTAGGTCGTATTCCGCTTCGTCGCCGTCAGTCGGCGTGGTGTATAAGCTGTTCAGCGTACCGACTACGGCCTCTTTCGCGAAGATACCAGTAATAATACCCACTGTCGCAGGCCAGTTATCCTTTTCGATACCAATTGGCGCAAACACGGGGGTGACAACCTGTGACGCTTTTGAAAGTACAGATTTCTCGCTATCTTCATTACCAAAGCTGCCATCAGTACCAAGTGAGTTTAGGAAGCTAAGCAGCGCCACCACAATAACAATGGTTTTACCTGCCCCGAGTACAAAACGCTTGAGCTTTTGCCAGGTTTTAATCACAACATTCTGCAGTGTCGGTAGCTCATAATTAGGCATTTCCATGACAAAGCTGTCACTGCTACCCGGGTAAAGGGTATTTTTAAGGAACAGGCCAGTGAAAATGGCAGCCACAATACCAAGCAGGTAAAGCGCAAATACAACGTTTTGACCTGAATCAGGGAAGAACGCTGCTGCAAACAATGCGTAAACAGGTAGGCGAGCACCACAAGACATAAACGGAACCATGGATGCTGCCAGCTTACGTTCACGTTCTTGATCAAGAGTTCGGGTAGCCATAATAGACGGGACATTACAGCCAAACCCTAAAACAAGCGGTACAAAGGCTTTACCTGGCAAGCCGATTTTCTGCATCACTTTATCCAGAACAAACGCCGCGCGAGCCATGTAACCAGAGCTTTCTAGTACTGCGAGGAATAAATATAGACAAGCAATGACTGGAATAAAGGTAGCGACCGTTTGAATACCACCACCAATACCATCTGCAAGCACAGTCACTAGCCATACAGGTAAGTGATCATCAAGTAGGTAATGGCCACCATCAACCAGTAACGCACCGACTCCGATATCAAAGAAGTCAATGAATGCGCTGCCGATGTTAATCGAGAACATAAACATCAAATACATGACAGCAAAGAAAAACGGAATACCTATCCACTTATTTAAGATAAATTGGTCTAGCTTTTCTGTCACACTACGACTGAGCTTGCCCTCACTACGGCGAATCTTCTTACACTGCTCATGCAAATGCGTATATTTGATATCCGCAACATGTAAATCAATATCCAGATCAAGCTTTGCAATCGACTCTAAAACCGTGCTTCTATCACTTTCTGAAAGACTGTTAAGAACCAGAGTGTCTTTTTCTAAGGCACGAATAGCAAGCGCACGATGAGAGACGGTTTGATCACTAAAAAGCATCGAAACTTTTTCAATCGCCGCTTCCATTTGTTGACCATAGTTCAACGACATCTCTTTAAGCGCAACACCCTGAATGATGGATTTGTGCAATCGTTCTTTAAATTCTGCGACTTGTTTTTTGTCCGTCGCCGACAAACTGAGAACCGGGCACCCCAATGTCTTCTCTAACTCGGCCACGTTAATTACTTGACGTTCGCGCTTTAGCGCATCCATCTTGTTCAGAACGACAATCATCGGACGACCAAGCTCGCGAAGCTGCAGCGTCATGTATAGACTACGCTCCAAACTTGTGGCGTCGACAACATTGATGATCAAATCTGCTGGATGAGTTAGTACCGCACGTGAAGCAATTGATTCATCGATACTGTTGCTATCATTTCCGCTATCTAATGAGTAAATGCCAGGAAGGTCTGTAAGCAAAAACTGGTCACCTGCATGTTTAAATTGACCCGTTTTTTTCTCGACAGTCACACCAGCCCAGTTACCGACCTGTTGCTTTGCGCCTGTTAAACCATTAAAAAGAGTCGTTTTGCCACTATTGGGATTACCTACCGTAAGTACTTGATACTGCATTACACCCTCTCCACTTCGATTTTTTGAGCAATCGTCTCTCTTACTGCAACAGACACACCACGAACTTCAACTTGTAATGGGTCACCCATTGGAGCTCGCCTAATAACTTTGACTACTGTGTTAGGCAATAGCCCCATTACCATTAGCTTTTTTCTTACGTCAGGTGAAAGACCATCTAATAAACGAATAGTCACCGAATCGCCGGGTATAATTTCTGATAGCTTCATTATGGCTCCAACATGATTATTGCTAATGATAAATATTTTCATTTAATAAATTGATGCTGCAATATTACTCCTATGTCTCCATTGATTTATTGTGTGAAATCAAAGTTACCATAATTGTTGTCACCCTCCTTTAAACGTCAACTTTGTCAAGTTTGGACACGTCAATTTCGTCAAAACTATCTTTATTAGCGTTTTTTATCTTTATCAAAACGATAAGAACCCAAGCTGAAACTATAATTATTTCTTATATATCATTAGCTTAAATTAACCACTCAAATATTGTCGCTTTTTTCACATTAATGTGTCGTTATTTTTATAAGAAAAATAAGTAACCCCTCGTATAGTTAACTCATCGAGAGGGCGACCTCTCAAATGTATTCCAGAGGTGGCATGTCTCATGCCACTCCGGCAGCAAGCGAAGGTGTCCTTGACACCCGTGGTATAGTCCCCCCGGCTATACCACGATATTTTTTTTCATTGTTCCCTCCCTTTTAAACCACTACTCAAACCACACATTTACTTCCCTAATCGATATAGCTTTACACTAATAGACAAAGACACACGTTAGCTTTAGACATGTCAGCAACTTAAATAATCTGGCACTAACCAAGTGAGCGTTGGAAAGCGTAATGACACAATAATGTCTCTTTCTAAGACAACACCATCCAACGACGACGGTATGATGCCAAGCCGCGAAGACATTGAGTTGAATTACTAGATAAGGAGAAGCGCTGAGCTTAAGAAAGAAAAATGGGGACAGTTCTGAGTGGCAAAAATTAGCTTTAATTTTCGCCGGAAAAGAACCGAGAGATAAATATCGCCCACTTAACTCAGAGAGCTATCGGGAGCCAAAACGGCAAGTAGCATGACGTGACTTATTGGTTCTCTTGAGTCAGTGCAAACTTAGAAGGAGGCAAGCCAAAATATAATCTGAACTTCTGGCTAAAGTAAGACGGGTCGTTGAAACCACAATTAAATGCAACTTCACTGATTTTCTCTCCGGCGAGTAGCTGCTCACAGGCGGTTTCTAAGCGTACTTCTGTTAGATAATCTTTTAACGTTCTTGACGAGGCTGATTTGAAACGCCTTTGCAAACTGCGTTCCGACATAAATAACATTTTTGCCGCAGATGCAGTACCGAACTCAGCATCGTGGTAATGCTCAGCCACAAGCTGGTAAACCTTTTGCAACCACTCATCTTCCGGGCTAACTAAGTCTTCAAGCTCTTTATCTGGCGCAAACTCTGATAAAGGCTCATCTACATGACTAAGCTCTTGAGCGACTGGCCATTTGATCTCAATTTTGTTCTGCGACTCGGAAGTAAATACCGCTAAATGACCGCCACTCTCGCTGACTAATTGTGAGATGCTGTCTATTCCCAGATCGTTAGCATTCCCATTTGAAACCCGACTTAACGATACCTTGTTCGTCAATTGGCTACCGTAATCGATAAAATTTAACCATACGGATTCACTTCCTTCAGACAGCATGATTTTGACCGTTTGTCCGCGATATGAACGCTTAATGATATTGGCAAAAATACTGTTAAAAATGACGTCTAAGTTGAAGCTCTCCAGAGCGATTCTACTCGATTTGTTTTCGTCAATAATCTCAACCAGGATACCCGCTTTCGAAAAGTCTTCTTTCCATACATCCACTACAGATTGGGTTATTTGGCTCAAATTGTAGTTTTGGCTGCCGCCACAAGATTCATCCGGAACACTTCTTAATTCATTTAACTGCCAATAGGCTTTAGCAAAATGATCTTGCGTTAACGCATCAATTTCTTGGGGATATTTAGAAGCAAGATGATCAACGCTTGATTTGATTGATTGAGCAACATGATCAACCAACAAGTTTCTCACTTGGATCTGCTTGCGAAGTTGTTGGTTGCTGGCGAGCAGTACACGGCTTTGGTGTCTGAGCTGATTGGTTTTGAGAGTAACTTGTGCGGCCAACGCCCGATTGACTTGAACCATATAGCGAGAGCGCCAATATGTGAGTAAACCCATAATAATGAGCGTGGCCGCTAGGAAACCAAATATCGCCAGAGAAGATAAATACCATGGTTGCTTTACCTTAAAGCGAGACTCTAATCCAATCAGACCCGCAGCAACTTGAGACTGGCTACTTACCTGAAGATGATACTCGCCAGAATTAAGGTGTTCTAAGGTAAGTTGTCCGCCTTCCAATGTTTGCCAAGGCTCACCATCACTCAATCGATAATACAAGTTTTGGCTATCGGGCCTTGGCATGGTGCCAAAGCGGAAGCTCAATGATGAGCCATAAGGTAATTCAACGCCATCAAGGTTGGCACTTCCTACCTGAATAACTTCATTTTCATGCACTACCTGGCTAACGATAAACGTGGACTCAGGGGCGTTGGAGACCCTCAGAGTTGAGGCTTTAGCTTTGACCAGACCATACTTCGAGCCAAGCACTAGCTCGCTATCCTGATCTTCATCTCCCTGTATTACAGTACATATTCCTGGCAGAAACTCATTGTTTATCAAACCGGATGAAGAAGAGAAATGCTTTACCAACTCTCCAGAAAGATGGTAGTAGCTCAGCCCGACAGACGAAGCAAGCCAGACACCTTGAGCGTCACCGATCATGCAGGCAGGTTTGGCATTAGAAACGCTCAACTCTACAACTTGCTCTGAATCACCGACATTAACCGTTTTAAATAAACCATAAGACGAAGAAAACCAAAGATTTCCGTCAGCGGCAGTGAGAATATCTAGAGATTCACCGAATTTTTCCGAGAAACGCTTGAAGCGAATTTGTTCATTGTCATATTCATAAACACCGTGATCAGTACCAATCAATAATCGATCTTGCGTATCGTACAAGCTTGTTATTTTTGCAGGTAAGTACTGGCTAACCAACCATTCACTGCCTAGGTTCCTTACCCGTTGATTGGCGATATCAACGTTATACAATTGATAACCGCTTGCAACCCAAAGACGTGAAGCATCATCAGCAGCAAGGTGTTCAACCGCGTGCCCTGCCATTACTTGTAAGTAAGGAAAAGTGACCTCTTTTAAACCATCAAGATCGAATACTTTCAACCCTTCTGAGGTTGCGAGCCAAAGCAATCCTTCTTGAAACACGAGATCATTGATTGGAGTGTGAGACTCGAGGATTATTTCGTTTCCGTGCAATCCTCTCCGGTAGAGTTTGTAATCATCTGCAAACCACAAGGCACCATCAGGTCCCGTCACTGTTTTTCGGATTCTTCCCGATAGTGTTTGTGAATCGTAACTACTGAAGGTAATTCGCTCAAACTTTTTACTGAACATGGAGTAGTAACGGATCCCCTGTCCCGTTGCTATCCACATCCCCCCCATGTTGTCACTCAACAGTGAGAAAATCTTATTACTGTCCAGCTCTAACTCTAGGAAACTCGAGGATTCAACTTCCGTCACCTCCCCAGTCAAAAACGAATACAAGTACAAACCATGTTCCGTCCCAACCCAATACTCTTGGTTGGTCTCAGCAAACGTTAATACATGTGATCCGCCAACTTGGGTAACTTGCTTATTCGGCTCATTAATATTGAAAACCAACGCTCCCCGAAGCGTCCCAACCAATATTTCCCGCCGTGTAGGAGAGTAGTAGATTTTTTCAATGTAGTTCTGACCAGATTCAGCGACATGGTCAAAGGCGTTTCCTTCAGACAGATAGAAGCCCGAAGTCGTGGCAAGTGCCCATTTATTTTCTATAAAAATCGCATCATTAATATAGACGTAACTGTTGTTACTATGATGATAAAGATGGAGTAATGAATACGTTTTTAACTCACTGGTTTCTATATGGTAAGTATAAAAGTGTGCACCATCACTAACCCAGATATAGTGGTTAGAAGCGCCGATCTTTCTGATTTGGGAGCCGGGGTTAAGGCTGAACACTAAACGCCGCTCTTGATTTGGGTAGGTTTGGTAGACTTCATTCTCAACGAAAGTCCAAAACGCACCTTTATTGTAGGCAAGTTGCTTGACAGGGCTCTTCAAAAAACTGCCTGATTTAGGAAGTATATTCTGGCCATCATAGAATAAAACGCGTCCATGAACGTCGTGTATCCAAAGGCCACCTTGCTCGCCTAAATACAAATTTTCCGCCGCAACAAAAGTCCCCTTAACCTGCGTAGGCAAAGGGTAAAAAATCGCATTGGCTTTATTAAACGCAAATGCATGACATGAAATAACGGCTCCAACTAGTAATAGAGCCAGATAGCGTAGCAAGACGAAACCTTTAATATCTAAATTTATGCCGACTCGTCAGATTTCATGTCTTCCTCGACATGGTTATTTCGAGTCGCTAATTATTGGATAATAATATCTCAATTGGCTGTTGATAAAAGGCTCGCCTTACCAAAGGTTGCAATTCTTACTGCTGGATCACGTAAAAAAAGAAAATTCCCACAGAGAATAACAACCCTATAACTATTTATTGCCTAAACACTGCTCGAAGCTATCTGCCATGCCTGACAGAAAAGTGAAGTAACTTCCCGGTTTAGATTCAACTGAGCTGCCTAACGGATCTAACTCACCTTTAGCCACATTACTGCCACGCATTACGCTTTCAACGACTGCTGGGGTAAATTGTGGTTCCGAGAACACACAGGCAACATCTCCAGAACTGAGCGCTTTGCGTATTTCAATCAATGTTTTCGCACCTGGCTTACGATCTGGACTTACAGTAAAGGCACCAAGTTGATTCAGTTGATAGCGCTGTTCAAAGTAGCCATAAGCATCATGAAATACAAAGTAGCCTTTATCTTTTACTGTATCGAGTTTGCGCTTAATTTCACTATCCGTTGCAGCTAATTGCGCTTCGAAGTGAGAAAGGTTTTCTCTATATTTATTCGCGTTAGTAGAGTCAATCTCGATAAGCTTTTCCGTCAATGCGTTAGCGACTTGTTTGACTGGTTCAACGCCAAGCCAAAAATGCGGGTCGTAAGAGCCATGGTTATGCCCGTCGTGATCATGATTGTGCTCATTATCAAATTCACGTAATGATAAATCAGGGATATCACTGATCGTCATTGTATTTGCTTTTTCTGCCACGACTTTCTCAAGAAAAGGCTCTAAGTCATGTCCATACCAAATGACCAGATCAGCTGAGGCGACTTTCTTCACGTCTGAAGGACGCAGAGCGTAATCATGCGGGGAAGTATTTGACTGGAGCAATACCTCTGGCTCCGTCACGCCTTGGGTTAGCTCTGCCACCACCAATTGAATAGGTTTTATACTGGTAAGCACTGTTACCGCCTGCGCAGGTAACGTTAGCATTGCCGAAGCAATAAGAATTAAAGCTCTTTTCATAGTTTTACTTGGGATATCGAGTGGAAAGTGCAATAATGTTACATTATAACATTATTGATTTGCAAACGAGTTTCATTCATGTCCTCATTAGTCCATCTGGAACACTTATGCGTCGAATTCGATGAGCGCAAAGTTCTGGACAACATCAGCATGGAATTAACCAAGGGTAAAATAACGACCCTGATTGGCCCTAACGGCGCTGGGAAATCAACTCTAGTAAAAGTCATTTTAGGGCTCCAGAAGCCAACTAGTGGGAAATTATCTAAAAAAAAGAAATTAAAAATTGGTTACGTCCCACAAAAGTTAAAGCTCAATGACTCTTTACCATTAAATGTCACTCGCTTTTTAAATTTGGCAGGCAAATACAGCAAGCAAGAGTGTATTGATGCACTGAGGCTTGTCGGCGCTGAACACCTAATCAGCAGCAATATGCACAGTCTGTCTGGTGGTGAAAATCAGCGTGTCCTCCTTGCACGAGCTTTGCTTCAGCGTCCTGAGCTTCTTGTGCTTGATGAACCCGCTCAAGGTGTCGATATTCAGGGACAAATCGACCTGTATGATCTAATAGAGAGCATTCGTCACCGCTTTGATTGCGCTATTTTTATGGTTTCCCATGATTTGCATTTAGTGATGGCTAAAACTGATGATGTGATTTGCTTGCATCACCACGTTTGCTGCTCCGGCTCTCCTGCGACAATTACCCAGGATCCATCTTACATCGCCTTATTTGGCAATGCGGGTAGAGAATCGCTGGCCTTTTATCATCACGACCATCATCACCATCACGATCTGTCCGGTGATCCGGTTTCCGGTGATGCATCATCTTGCGCCAAGCATAACCACGGACACCATCACCATGATTGAGTTTCTGCTCCCCTCTATTCTTGCCGGTATTGGCATCGCAATTATCGCAGGGCCATTAGGCTCATTCGTCGTCTGGCGGAAAATGGCCTACTTTGGCGACACACTAGCCCACGCCTCTCTAATGGGTCTGGCGCTCGGTTTTTTGCTTAATGTGAACATTTATCTGGCTCTACTCGTGTGCTGTTTGGCTCTCGCCGTACTGCTGGTAACACTACAAAAGCAACAATTGGTCGCCACTGACACCTTACTTGGTATTCTGGCTCACAGCTCACTATCAGTAGGCTTAGTATCGGTTAGCTTTCTGGATAACGTGCGCGTTGACTTGATGAGTTACTTATTTGGTGATTTGCTCGCTGTTTCATTGCAGGACTTGATATTTATTTATGCGGGTGTTGTTGCCGTTAGTGCGTGTTTATACATTTTCTGGCGCCCATTGCTATCAAGCACGGTCAGCGAAGAGCTTGCCGCAGTGGAAGGCGTGAATACCGATCTTGTGCGTCTGGTACTGATGTTGATGGTGGGTGTTGTGATTGCGGTGGGCATGAAGTTCGTCGGTGCGTTGATCATGACATCACTGCTTATTATCCCAGCGGCAACGGCTCGAAAACTGTCTTCCACACCAGAACAGATGGCGCTGTTTGCCTCCATTATCGGTTCGATTTCTGTATTGATGGGGTTAAGCCTGTCCTGGCACTTTGACACACCAGCCGGCCCTTCCGTTGTGATAAGCGCAACTTCGCTGTTTATGCTAAGCCAAATCATCCAACGTAAAGCATAAAAATGTTGTCTGTTTGAGTTTGATTATTGCGAAGTTTCACTCGCTTTACTTATCTTCATTCTTAACCAAACTCCACGATCAAAAAAGCCTGGCAATTGCCAGGCTTTTGTATTCTAACAAGTTGGAAATTACCAGCCTGTTACTTCGCGTAGACCTTTACCGATCTCTGCTAGAGATTTAACTGTCTTAACGCCAGCTTCTTCTAGTGCAGCGAACTTGTCTTCAGCAGTACCTTTACCACCAGAGATGATCGCACCAGCGTGACCCATACGCTTACCAGGAGGCGCAGTTACACCAGCGATGTAAGAAACAACTGGCTTAGTCACGTTCTCTTTGATGAACGCTGCCGCTTCTTCTTCTGCTGTACCACCGATTTCACCGATCATTACGATCGCTTCAGTTTCTGGGTCCTCTTGGAACAGTTTCAGGATATCGATGAAGTTTGAACCTGGGATTGGGTCACCACCGATACCAACACACGTAGACTGACCGAAGCCTTCGTCTGTCGTTTGCTTAACAGCTTCGTAAGTAAGTGTACCAGAACGAGATACGATACCCACTTTACCTTTCTTGTGAATGTGACCAGGCATAATACCGATCTTACACTCATCAGGAGTGATAACACCCGGACAGTTAGGACCGATC
>ERZ1673961.645-NODE-645-length-12573-cov-8.294696_pt1 | contig 12573 bp, 13 predicted proteins | sample MGYA00580189_ERZ1673961 | MGnify/ENA primary metagenome ERZ1673961 (study PRJEB41334, sample SAMN05608105) | rock metagenome | biome: terrestrial subsurface; feature: shale formation; material: shale | place: USA: Pennsylvania ... | reverse complement strand
TCTGCTCAGCACCCCGGAATATGTGACGGAATGTGTGTGATTTAAAGATAAAAGTTTGTCGGATGAAACCAGCTTCGTTGCTTTAGCTTTGACTAAGCAAAGAGAACAGACCTCTATTCCGGCGCGCTTTATATCATATTTTAGCTCAAGATGGCTAGTAAAAATTGTTTCTTATACTTTTCATTTTAGGCACGATACCTCCCTACTCAGCCTTAATTCTCTTACTACACTTCAAGTAAGAATGACTCATATTCTTAACTGGCTTGGGTTCACCGCCCGATGTCTGTTAGAATGCGGCCATTCGCACGTTTACGTGCTTACGAATAAGTAGAGAAAGCCAATGTCAATCAAGATTAAAACTGCTGAAGAAATCGAACGCATGCGCATTGCGGGCAAGCTTGCCGCTGACGTTCTAGAGATGATCGAACCGCACATTAAGGTCGGCGTGACGACAGAAGAACTCAACAAAATTTGTCATGAATACGCACTAGAAAAAGGCGCGTACTCGGCACCACTTGATTACCATGGATTCCCTAAATCGATTTGTACGTCTATCAACCACATCGTCTGTCACGGTATTCCAGCCGAGCAAGATGAGGTTGGCAGCAACGGTCAGCTTAAACCAGCGGTACTAAAAGATGGCGACATTATTAACGTCGACATTACGGTTATCGTACCTAACGATGAAAACGCAGACCTGAGCGTTCGCCCTCAAGGTTACCACGGTGACACGTCGAAGATGTTCCTGGTTGGTGAAGTATCGCCAGCTAATAAACGTCTGTGCATGGTAACGCAAGAAGCGCTTTACGTAGGCATGCGTCAGGTTAAGCCAGGTGCTACGGTTGGTGATATCGGTACGGCTATCGAAAAGTACATTAAAGAAAACAATAAGAACAACCCTCGCAACAAGTTCTCTATTGTGAAGGATTTCTGTGGTCACGGCATTGGTGATGAGTTCCATGAAGAGCCACAAGTGGTTCACTACAAGAACAAAGATCGTCGTGTCCTGAAAGAAGGTATGTGTTTCACTATCGAGCCGATGATTAACGCCGGTAAGTTTGGTTGCAGTGTCGATGCACAAGATGACTGGACGGTATACACAGGTGATGGCAAAAACTCAGCGCAATACGAGCACACGATTGTGGTAACGAAAGAAGGTTGTGAAGTCCTGACACTTCGCAGCGACGATACCATCCCTCGCCTGATGAAAAACGCGTAATAATTTCACTCAATCATATCCCCGCCTTTGCGGGGATATTTTTTATCTGCATCAAATTTGTTAGATTGCTAATAGTTTTAGCTTGCACGGATAGCAAATATGTCACTTCAGTCCCCTCTTACGTTTACCGATGAACAAATCAATATCGGGGAACTAAAACAAGAGCTAGAGAGATTTGGCTCAGAACAAAAACAAGAATTTCTTAATCACCATCCAGTTACGAGCTTGGTTCTCGCCCGAGCGGAGTACATGGATTTGCTTCTAAAGCGTTTGTGGCAACACTTTGGCTTCAACGATATTTACAATATCTCTTTGGTTGCCGTAGGTGGTTATGGTCGCGGAGAGCTTCACCCATTATCTGACATTGATATCCTGATTCTTTCGAATAAAAAACTACCGACTTCACTAGAAGCAAAAATCAGCGAGTTCATTACGCTTTTATGGGATCTTAAACTGGAAGTTGGTCATTCTGTTCGAACTGTTAGTGAGTGTGCGGAAATTGGTCGCCATGACCTTACTGTCGCCACCAACCTTCAGGAAGCTCGGCTGCTGTGCGGCAGCGAAGACACCTTCCAGGCGCTAAAAAAAGTCGTGTTATCCGACTCGTTTTGGCCAAGTGAAACCTTTTATCGTGCCAAAATACAAGAACAGAGAGAGCGCCACGCTCGTTATCACGACACCACATACAACCTAGAGCCTGATATCAAGTCAACACCTGGAGGCCTGCGCGATATTCATACGCTTAGCTGGGTTGCTCGCCGACACTTTGGTGCTACCTCTTTGCTGGAGATGAGTCGTTACGGCTTTTTGACCGATGCCGAGTACCGCGAACTGGTCGAGTGTCAGGATTTCTTATGGCGTGTTCGCTTTGCTTTGCACCTAGAGTTACGTCGCTACGACAACCGCCTGACTTTCGCTCATCAAGCTCAAGTTGCAGAGAGCCTTGGCTACGTTGGCGAGGGTAATCGTGGGGTCGAAATGATGATGAAGGAGTTTTATCGTACCCTTCGTCGTGTTGCAGAGCTGAACAAAATGTTGCTCAAGCTGTTTGACCAAGCGATCATCAATGGTGGCATCACTGAAAATGCTGAAATATTAGATGGCGATTTTCAGCGACGCGGCTCATTGATTGAAGCCCGCAAGCCAGCTTTGTTTCAGGCTCGACCAGAAACCATACTCGATATGTTCTTGCACATCGCGAATGACTCCACTATTGAAGGGGTCAGCCCCCCTACTTTACGTCAGTTGCGAACCGCTCGCCGCCGCTTAAATAAGTTCCTGCATACCATCCCCGCTGCGCGTGAAAAATTCATCGCGTTGTGCCGACATCCGAATGCACTGCACAAAGCATTCAGTTTGATGCACCGGCTTGGCGTCATGGCCGCTTATCTGCCGCAGTGGAGCCAAATTGTTGGCCAGATGCAGTTTGACCTTTTCCACGCTTATACCGTTGACGAGCACAGCATCCGCTTGCTTAAGCACATTCATACGTTTAACGACCCAGCGAATCACGAGAAGCATCCAATTTGTTGCGATATCTACCCTCGCATGCAAAAGAAAGAGCTGCTGATCATTGCGGCAATTTTCCATGACATTGGTAAAGGACGAGGTGGCGATCACTCGGTGATTGGTGAGGGAGAAGCGTATGATTTCTGTATAGAGCATGGGCTATCGAAACCAGAAGCGAAACTCGTCAGCTGGCTGGTAAGACACCACTTGCTGATGTCCGTTACCGCTCAACGACGCGACATCTACGATCCGGACGTGATTACTGAATTCGCCAAAAAGGTTCGTGATGAAGAGTCACTGGAATATTTGGTTTGTCTGACAGTCGCGGATATCAGTGCGACTAATCCAGAACTCTGGAACGCCTGGAAACGTACCCTACTTGCGGAGCTATTTTACTCTACACAGCGTGCTCTGCGTCGAGGTTTGGAAAACCCGGTTGATGTGCGTGAACGCATTCGCCACAATCAACAAATGGCATCAGCGCTGTTGCGCAAAGAAGGGTTCTCAGCGCGTGAGATAGAAGTGTTGTGGCAACGCTTCAAGGCCGATTACTTCCTGCGTCACACTCATACTCAGATTGCGTGGCACTGTGCGCACTTACTGCGTATGGACGATCTAACCAAACCATTGGTGCTGATCAGTAAAAAAGCCACTCGTGGTGGTACTGAAGTTTTCGTTTACAGCAAAGACCAACCAGCGTTATTTGCGACCGTCGTGGCAGAGCTGGATAGACGTAACTTCAACGTGCATGACGCGCAGATCATGACCAGTAAAGACGGACATGTCATCGATACCTTCATTGTTCTTGACCAGCACGGTGAAGCAATCGATGAGTCTCGCCATGCGGCGGTGATCAAACACTTAACTCATGTGTTAGAAGACGGCAGGCCAACAAAGATTAAAACCCGTCGCACCCCGCATAAACTCCAACACTTTAATGTCAAAACCAAAGTGGATTTCTTGCCGACCAGAGGTAAGAAACACACCTTAATGGAATTTGTTGCGTTAGATACCCCGGGCTTACTTGCCAAGGTCGGCCGTACTTTTGCGGATTTGAATATTAATATTCACGGCGCAAAAATTACGACTATCGGAGAACGAGCGGAAGACTTATTCATTCTCACCAGCGGTACAGGCGGAAGGCTGAGTGAAGAGCAACAAAATGCGTTGCGAGAGCAGCTCATTGAGACACTTTCTGAGGCGGTCACCGATTAAGTAAAGGAACTCGATTAACGTGGGCAAGAGTGATAGCGATCTTGCCCACAAGTTGAGCAATTTAACTAATTATCAGCTATCTAGCACGTACATAGGCTGCTAAAGTAAAACTGGTATCATTTCCGTATATAGAGGTAGCCTATGTTTCCACACCTCACTGGTTTGGGCATTCAAGACCCAAAACAGATTGAACGTTATTCCCTTCGTCAAGAGGCACATAAAGATGTGCTGAAAATCTACTTCCAAAAACAAAAAGGCGAGCTCTTCGCCAAAAGTGTCAAATTTAAATACCCACGCCAAATCAAAAATGTACTTGTAGACAGTGGCAGTCATCAATACAAAGAAGTCACCGAAATCAATCGCAACCTTACTTTAGTTATTGACGAACTGAATAAAATCACTAAACCAACCAAAGTTGCTGAAGTCGACGTCAAAGAGAAAATCTTGTCTGATCTTCGCCATTTAGAAAAAGTCGTATCAAGCAAGATCGCAGAGATCGAAGCGGATCTAGAAAAGCTCAAGTAACAATTGAAATACATCAAAATCAAAAAAGGGGGTTGGTAAATTCACCAACCCCCTTTTTTCATTTCGTTTTTGCGAATGAGTGCAAACGTCAGCTCATTTTGCTAACGAGCGCTTCATCCCATTCAAATCGAGCAAATAACTGCTGCCATGTCTCATCGATATTCGCTTTCATCACGATTTCTGCATTGGTAAACGGATGAACAAAACGAAGCTCTGATGCATGCAATAACAAACGGTGAGAATCAAATTCAGTTCGATACAGTTTGTTGTGCTTACCATCACCATGAGAAGTGTCACCCACTATCGGATGGCGTAAGTGGGCCATATGGCGACGAAGCTGGTGCTTACGTCCCGTTTTGGGTTTCATTTCCACTAGACAATAGCGCGTGGTTGGAAACTTCCCGGTAGAGTACGGCACTTCAACTTTTGCCAGAGGTTTATAAGCCGTGACAGCTTCTTGCGCTTCTTTTTCCTGAGAAGCGAACTTGTCCGCAATTTTATCCAATTCGACTTTAAGCGCGTAATCTAAAACACCCTCTTCCTCAATCCAGCCGCGCACGATGGCATGATAGGTTTTTTCCATTTTATGCTCAGCAAACATCGGCATCACTTGAGATGCGACCTCACTGGAAAGTGCGAACACTAGTACTCCAGACGTTGGTCGATCTAAACGGTGCAGAGGAAAAACGTGCTGACCAATTTGATCACGCAACGTTTGCATGACGAACTGGGTTTCGTGTTTGTCTAACCAACTACGATGTACCAGCATACCGGCAGGCTTGTTCACCGCTACAAAGTATTCATCTTGATAAACAATCTCCAATTCCACTGGAGAAACGGCTTGTGATGTTTCTTGTTCTGACATTGAGGTTACTTACATAGTTCGTCGATAGTTCGGATGGTGACCAATAGCTCAGCGTATTGCGGCTCTTGTTTCCACACCTCTGAAAAATAGGGTTCAATTGAAAAACCACGTGGCAAAGGCTGGTTACTTTCAACCAAAACGCGCATTCGGGCAATAAATATCCACTGTAACCATTCATGTGGATGAAGGGTATCTATCGCAAACGGCTCCACACTTTGTAATGCTTGTGGCGATGGCATCGTTTGTTGCCAAAGTCGGTGCTTGTGCAGTTGCCCTTCAAGTTGGTGAAGTAATTCCGCCAATTTTGTGCTTGTAGTCATTAACTTTTACATATCGAACCTTGAATTAGCCGAGAATGATACCATCTCTTGTGAAAAGAACGTTAGGACGTCGTATTTAATGGAAAACATTCAGACCCTCACTCAATTGCTGCACAACAGCAACTGTGACTATCAAATCTTCGACCTTGGTCGTCGCATCAAGGCCATTGAGCCACAAGTCTTTGCCGATGTGGAAAAAGGACAGTGCCCGTACCCTTTCCCGATGCAGCGCAAAGCACATCTGGCCATCGCTTACTGGAATGAGCAAAAGCAACCTTGGATTTGGTTTCTTAAGTTCGAGCTCGATGAACGCGGCCTATTGAAGCAGTCTGATATTGGTAACTTCATAAAATACGTGGTTGAAGCGATGGGGACGCGTCTGAGTGACGATATGTCTGAAGAGCAGCAACAAAAGCTGTCCAATAACCCATATACCTTTAAACCTTCTGAAGACAAAATGGCGGTATTCCATAGCTTAATTCGCTCTAGTTTGGATCTGCCCACCAGCCAGTATTACGAACATACACAGCACTATTTCTCTGGTGGTCTTGGATGGGAAAACTGGCAGACTGTCGGCTTGCAAGGTATTACCGACATGGCTGCTCGCTTAGGCAAAGAACAAAATGCGGTAGCCCTGCGCAAAGCCATTCACCATCTACCAAACGAGCCTTTGTATGCACTGTTAGGGGCACTAGAACACGTAGACCTTCAAGAGCGTCTTGCAGAGCGTATCGCTGAAAAAGCACACAAAGAGATAGAGAGTAACGAACCCGATCTATTCTTGCTGTCTGCACTCATTCGAGCATTAGCGGGAGCACCTACAAACATCGCTCTTCCTGTATTAAAAGCGATTCTGCAAAGCCCTCGTCTCAGCCACCAAGAAGTACTGATTGGCATTGCAGGCCGTACTTGGCATCTACTAGCCGACGCAGAAATCGCAGAACAATTCTTACTGCGTCTTGCTCAAACTGGCAATCAAACCCTGTTTAATCAACTGTTTGCTGATTTAGTTATGCTGCCAGAACTGAGAATGGTATTCCTGCCATTGCTGCATTCCTGTCCATCCGAAGAATTGACGCGTGCGCTCGTCAATTTACAGCAAGCGACAAAGGGTTAATAAAGGATTAGGGATGATAGGAGATCTACTGGCAATATTGGGACTGTGCTTTTTCTGTTTTCTATTTTGGCAACAGCGCCGTCAATCTGAACTGGCAAAAGCAGCAATAACACGGAAATGTGATCAGTTGGATCTCCAATTGGTGAGCATCGCTTTTGGTGCGCATAAACTAAAAACGCCAGATGGACTCTGGCGTTGGCATACTGTATATCAATTTGAGTTTTCATCCCTTGGCGATGACTGCTACCTAGGGGAATTGACTATGGTTGGTTTCAGGCCGCAGAGCTTTCACCTACCGCCTCATCGCTTGTAAAAGTCATTTCAAAGTAAGGACCGTATAAGTCCTTACTTTCACGGGTGACAACAAAACCAAGTTTTTCCAATACAGCCAATGAAGCGTAATGGCCACTATTAACATTTGCGGTAACTTTGTGCAGGCCTAACTCTCGACAAGCTTTCGGGAAGAAAGCCTTCAGCGCTTCTGTCGCTAACCCTTTCCCCCAGTAAGCTTTATCAAAGATAAATCCTAGCTCTGGCTCAGAGTCGAGCTGAGAAATAAAGATATGCCCCATATAATCACGGCTGGAACTTTCGAGTACAGCCAGACTATAAATATTTCTATCATCCAGTATTTTTTCAAATAGCTGTTTAGCAGACGCTACAGTATGCGGACCGTTCATTTCGGCGCGGTTTTTTGCGCAGCAGTTAAGCATTACAAACTCGAGTTGTAACGACTCATCGTAGGGTAGAAGAAGCATTCTTCTGGTCACTATGGCCACATCATTTCCTTGATTACAACAAACCAAAAATACCCGCATATCGCGTATTCTAAAGATACGATTCATCACCTGCGGGGCATAAAACTTTGTAGAAAAGCCAAAAGTAAACCAACTGATTGGAATGGGCACTATTCAATAATTGCTTAATTAACAACATGTTGAATTGCAATTTATTATTATATTGTTCTTATCTTATGATAATGATTTTATTAAAGTCACTAAATGCTTATGTAGGAATCGTCTGACAATGTTGTCAGTTCTTAACGACTTCCTTATTTTTGGTTGTATCAGCCATTCGAGCGCAATTAATCGCCTCTTCTCACCAATGACGTCATACTGACCAAATTTAAAGCATTTACTTTAAATAAGAAAAACCCCGACACAAAAGTATCGGGGTCATGATCTTACTCGCAGCAGTCCGGCTACTAAATAATGCTCCATGCATCATCCATAATAGTGACTGAATCCATCAGTCCTGTCCTTCGTCGCCGTCCTAGCGGTGTCCTTATCAATCCTGATAGCCAACATTCCCCGTTAGCGCACTTCACTTGTTCCTTGAGCGGTGTCCGTTGCATCGTCCTGATGCTGTCCTGCCTCAATCCTATGAGGGGTCCATTGTCTATCCTTAGTCATCAACATCCTATCGATGATTGCGTCCGTACAATGTCCAGTGCTCCGTGCTTGTTCACTCATCCCAAGTGACCAAATCGTCTTCCTGACGACAACCAATCCGTGGTGCTTTCCTGTTCCGTGTCTGCATCCTGCTGACAAGGTTTAATTTACTCTTTTCTTTTGCAATCACAATCATGCCCACTAACATTTTTTCAGAATTTAATTGTTAAATAAAAGTTAAAATCAAATATATCAATGCATTACAACAAGGTCTTTCTGTTTATCTGCTAAAGAAATCGTTTTCTCTCACACCGCTTGTAAGAGATCTCTCACAAGATGCGATCCAAATTGCCATTCGCTAAATGTAGCCGCTCGACGTATGATGATAACAATATCGTTGTTAAGGATTGAAAATGTTAACCCAAGACGTCACTAAAGAACTGGAAACGGTAATGGAACAGCTCCAACAAGAGGGCAAAGAACCGAGTGTGGCTCTAGTTAAAGCACGAATGAAAACACCAGTCCCTATGCCTGCACTCATCACTGCGCTTAAGAGCTGGAAGAGCGCTAATCGTGTTCCAAAAATTGAAATCGCCGCACAAAAAACATCGGAACAAGATCGACTGACTACGCTTGAAAATACAATCGCCCAATTGACGGCACGTATTGAAGAGCTAGAAAAAAAACTGAGCGAGAAAAAATCATGAAGCTTTGGGTAGACGCAGATGCTTGCCCAAAGGTCATTCGAGAGACCATTGTTCGCGCAGCAGAACGCACTGGTGTTGAATGCACTTTTGTCGCTAACCACATTGTTCCGGTTCCGAAAAGAGCAAATATTCATTCGCTTCAAGTACCGGCAGGCTTTGATATTGCCGACAACGAAATTGTGAGACGAGTGGAAGCCAATGATTTGGTGATCACCTCCGATATCCCACTCGCCGATGAAGTGATAACCAAGGGCGCACTGGCATTGAGTTCTCGTGGAGAGCTTTACACCAAAGACACCATTAAAGCACGCCTCAACATTCGTGATTTTATGGACACCATGCGTTCTAGTGGTATCCAAACCGGTGGTCCCGCTTCACTGTCACAAACTGAACGCCGAGAATTTGCCAATCACTTAGATAGAATTCTCGCCAAGCGTTAACCAAACGTCCAAAACGAAGAAAGCCTGCGAAGTTCGCAGGCTTTTTTTGGAGCTGTGTGAGGTGCTTTTTATTACGGCGTGTAGTAAGTTGCCGCGCCTGGACCTACTGGTAGACCAAATACGAATACCCATAGATAGAACAGCACACTCCAACCTACGATAAAGCAGATTGAGTAAGGTAGCATGGTCGCGATTAACGTACCGATACCTAGATTCTTCATGTAGCGAGTTGCAACCGCTAGAATCAAACCAAAGTAACTCATCATTGGTGTGATGATGTTGGTTGTCGAGTCACCGATACGGTAAGCAGCCTGAATAGTTTCAGGTGCGTAACCCACTAGCATAAGCATTGGTACGAAGATTGGCGCTGTTACAGCCCACTGTGCCGATGCAGAACCGATCATCAGGTTGATGAAGCCACACATTAGAATGAATGCGAAGAACAACATAGGACCAGTCAGACCGATGCTTTGCAGGAAGTCTGCACCCGCAACTGCGAATACCTGACCAAAGTTCGTCCATTTAAAGAAAGCAACAAACTGCGCTGCAAAGAATACCAGTACGATGTACATGCCCATAGAAGACATAGATTTAGACATCGCATCGATAACATCGCGGTCAGTTTTCATCGTGCCTACAACTTTACCGTATACAAAGCCAGGGATAGCAAAGAATACAAAGATGAAAGCAACGATACTTTTCAGGAATGGTGAACCAGCAATAGTACCTGCGTCAGAGCGTAGAACGCCGTCTTCTGGAACGATTGTCCAAGCCAATAGTGCTGATACTGCCAGAATTGCAATACCTGCCAGTTTCAGACCTTTCTTTTCTAGGTCTGTCAGGCCACCCATTTTGTCTTTAGACAGATCTTCTGAGGCTTCTTCTTCGTTGTATTTGCCAAGTTTTGGCTCAACGATTTTCTCAGTAACAAATGCACCCATGCCTGCAATAAAGAAAGTAGAGACAAACATGAAGTACCAGTTTACTTCTGGGCCTACTGTGTAGTTTGGATCGATCATTTGAGCTGCAGTTTCAGTGATACCTGAAAGCAGTGGATCGACCGTACCGATAAGTAGGTTTGCAGAGTAACCACCAGATACACCAGCAAAGGCAGCAGCAAGACCAGCAAGAGGATGACGACCTAATGAGTGGAAAAGCATTGCAGCCAGTGGAATCAGTACCACGTAGCCAAGCTCTGATGCTGTGTTAGAAATGATACCAGCAAAAACGACCGTTACTGTAACCATGCGCTGAGAAGCGCCCATTACAAGACCACGCATCGCTGCTGAAAGTAGGCCTGAGTATTCTGCAATTGCAACACCAAGCATTGCTACAAGTACTGTACCTAACGGTGCGAAACCAACAAAGTTTTTCACTAGGTTAGTAACGATAAGTTGTAGACCATCAGCGTTAAGTAAGCTGACAACGTGAATCATACCGTCTGCGGAACGACCACTTGCACCCTCTGGACGAGGGTCCATAACTGAAACTTCGAAGTAACCAGCTATGCCCGACATCACCAAAATGGCTAAACAGAAAATGGCAAATAGTGTAATCGGGTGGGGTAAAAGGTTCCCCAAATATTCGACAGTATCCAAAAAGCGCGTAAACAGCGGCTTTTTAGGCGTGTTTTGTTTAATTGAAGCAGATGAACTCATCTGTTCCCTCCTTGTTTTTATTCCTATGCAAATGTGACAAAGTTGTCAAAAAGCGAGCGAAGGGTACTTGAGTAAAGAGTCAATTCAAAGTCAAAAACGTTACAAAGTGTAACTAATAGACAAACATTTAACCAATTAACATTAAAAATGCAGATATTTCATCCATATAAAACAGATAAATCAACACTATCAATTAAACAAAACCATAATCAACTGAGATAATATATTGCTACTTCTGTACGGCCTTGAATCGAGGGTTCGTTTTGCAAATAACGTACAGGCGCCCTCTTCGTTTCACTATCTGGCAGTCAGGATGACGGCTTTTCGCACTCTTTAATGATTTAACCACTTTCATGTCTTTCTCCTTATTCTTTAGTAAATTGCCCAAAACGACGATTGAAGTTAGCAATACGTCCTTCAGCCTGAACCACACGCTGTTTGCCCGTGTAATACGGATGAGATGCTGACGACACATCCAAAGTCATGTACGGGTACGTTTTACCGTCTTCCCATTCGATGGTTCGGTCAGTTTTAAGGGTTGAACCAACAACAAAATATTTATCTACGCTGGTGTCGTGGAATACCACTGGGCGATATTCAGGGTGGATACCTGGTTTCATCGTGTTTTCCTTTTGAGATTTAATGTTATGTTATAACATTTTAACTAATAACTATTCTCATAAAGAAATGCAAGAGAAATTTGTGGTACTTTCTGCATTAATAGTTTTTGCGTGAAGATACTTAAAGATGTCCACTATGTATTCCATTGAGCCAATTGGCATCATTGAAACTCCATATAAAGAAAAATTCGCGGTTCCTCGCCAGCCGAGATTGGTTCCCGCGGCAAAAGCAAGAGTAAAACTATTAGGCGAAGCAAATAGCCCAGAAGCGGTCAGAGGATTAGAGCAGTTTTCTCATGTGTGGTTGCTGTTTCTCTTCGATCAAAATTTAGAGGCTGGCTGGAAACCGACAGTCAGACCACCACGTTTAGGCGGCAACGAAAGAGTAGGCGTGTTTGCTTCTCGATCGACTTTTCGACCAAATGGCATCGGTATGTCAGCCGTGGAAGTAAAAGGCGTAATCAAGCAGGGTGACCAAATCTACCTGGATCTAGGCAGTGTCGATTTAGTTGATGGCACACCGATTATCGACATTAAGCCCTATATCCCCTACTCGGATTCGATTCCAGATGCGCAAGGTGGTTATGCGGGAGAAGAACCAGAAAAGTTGCCTGTTACTTTTTCTTCGCAAGCTCTCTCATCACAAGCGTTAGCAAAGGTGAAAAAGCAATCCAATACCGATAATGTACTATCCGTGATCGAACAAGTCTTAGCGCAGGATCCTCGTCCGGCGTACAAGAAAAACAAGCCAGACAGCAAAGAATATGCGGTAAATTTGTTCGATTTAAACGTCAAGTTTACGGTTAAGGACAACTTAATAACGGTTACCGCGATCGAAAGCTTTTGACAAAGCCAATTGGCTGATATTATAGGCGGCTAACAAATTTCCCATTGTGGGACTTCCATACTCTCGTCAGCACTGACATGAGTTATTAACTTAAATAAACGGATAAATTTAATGCGTACCAGTAATTATCTTCTTTCTAC